>Ga0114969_10004989_pt1 | contig 10454 bp, 15 predicted proteins | sample M_130807_MF_Meta_FD_87316 | JGI IMG/M metagenome (GOLD analysis project Ga0114969, IMG submission 87316) | Freshwater microbial communities from Lake Montjoie, Canada to study carbon cycling - M_130807_MF_MetaG | ecosystem: Environmental > Aquatic > Freshwater > Lake | place: Lake Montjoie...
ATTTTTACCGCGTAGAACCGTCGCCGCGTCCACTGCGAGGCGCCCCAAAGGTTTGCCCGCCGCGTCCATTACGTACCAGACACGGTTTTCGGCGGCATCTTGCGCCCGTACCGAAACTGTACTCTTTTTCATCTCTCCGTATCTCTTTCCTTCCAGTGAGCGTAGTTTTTGCGCTCTCCATAACACACTTTCAGTAGACACAGCCCCTGCGGAGGAGCGGTGGGCCCCGCCAATCTTCTGTCACAACTAGCGAGGACTTTGGGAATCGAATCGAGAGTTCGCTTTCCCACGCCAACCTCCATAAGAGTTCCAACGATATTGCGTACCATACCGCGCAAAAAAGCGTTTGCCTCTACGCGCACAATCACAAAATCGTGTTGACGGCGAACACGGCAAGACATCACATCCCGCATTGTTACCTTTTCCCTATCAAGGTCATTGGCGAACGCCGCAAAATCCTGCTCACCCAGCAAAAGGTTTGCAGCCTTCTGCATTGCAACAACGTCCAAAGGAACCGGACAAAACGCGCTATAGCGGCTCCAAAGAGCGGAAGGGGTCTGGCGGTTGAATATCAGGTAGGCATAGGATCGCGACGACGCGGAAAACCGCGCACGAAACGTCGGAGAGACCTCTTCCACCTTTTTCACAACCACATCACCAGGAAGCACACTATTCAGTGCGAGAACCATACTCTCACCCGGAATACGAGTTTCACAGTTAAAACCAATCACTTGACCTAAACTGTGAACTCCCGAATCGGTACGTCCTGCTCCCTCAATACGAACTACCTGCTCCGTGCGTACCTCGATTGCCTTTTCCAATACCCCCTGCACCGTGCGTAGCCCGTGTTGCCACTGGTAACCGCAGAAATCGGTGCCGTCATATTCGATAGTTGCTTTAAAGTAACGCACTTTCCCCAAACCCTCACTCTTTTGGTAGGCACACCACGCAACAGATACGCGAAAAGCCTGCCCCTATCGTATCTATCCGTGCTCCTCTCTCCTAATGGGGAGAGGAGCAGAAGGATGTAGGACGAATGTCCTCACCATAAGCGAACGCTAATTGTTATTACGCGCACGCGCCATTTTCGCCAAGTGTGACCGTCCCTCTACGCTACGTGCAAGACCCGGAAGCCTCTTACGTCCTTCAAGAGTAGGTACGAGAACGTTCACAGGAAGAATCACTTCATCGCCCTCAACGAAGGAGATGAGAGCCATCGGTGCGCCATCACCACGTCGTCTACCCAATTTGGTTATACGGGTAAAGCCGCCGGGTCGGTTCATATAACGCGGGGCAATCTCCTCAAAGAGGCGCGGAACCACATAATAGGGGTTACGGGCAACTTTATGTCCCTTGCCATCCGGGTTAGTGACCTTTACAAACTCATCAATGTTGCTATCCACAAACCGACGTACAAGACGACGGAAGTGAACCTTATTGGTAATAGAAGCCTCTGCACCGCCCTTGCGAGCAAGGGTAACTAACTTCTCCACAATCGGACGTACCTCTTTGGCACGCACTAAGGTGGTGATGATTTTATCGTTAAGCAGTAGACTGCGCGTAAGACTTTTCAAAAGAGCCTTACGTTGATCGCTCGGCAGTCCGAACTTGCGGTACGCCTTACGGTGACGCATGACAATCTCTCCTCTCGCGGCGGGCAATACGTCGGATAACGCTTGCCACGCGCCGCATATTATTCATCAGACTCATCGGAGTCGTCGGTGTCAATGGGGTCATCCAGAGAACCACCCTTGAGGGTGAGTACCAGATTTCGCAGTTTCTCCTGTACTTCGGTTAGAGATTTCTTACCGAAATTCCGAATCTGCATAAGGTCTGTTGCACTATACTGCACAAGTTCGGCGATATTCAGGATATTCGCCTTCTTCAAGCAGTTGTAGGTACGCACCGAGAAGTCCAACTCCTCAATACGAATGACCGGAATAGCAGGGTCTGCCTCTCCCGTTATCAGAACGGGAAGCTCGCCAATCATAATCTCAGCACCTGGCTGGAATTTCGCAAACATACTGAACTGCTGAATAAGAATCAACGCCCCTTCGCTTATCGCGTTTTCAGGCGTGATACTTCCGTTCGTCCAGACTTCCAATATAAGGCGCTCGACATTAGTATTTGATTGAATACGAGTAGGCTCCACCGTATAGTTTACTCGCAACACAGGGGTAAACACGGCTCCCACAGGAATCACTCCGATGCTCTGCTCTTTGCGGCGTTCCAACTTCTCAGGCGGAACATACCCCTTACTGGTCTCAATAGTCATCTCGACAGTGAAGGTAGAATCCTCACTGGCAACCGTTGCTAGGTAGACCTCTGGGTTGACAATCTCCACATCTTCAGGGCACTGTACATCAGCGCCTGTCACGCGGCTACCCTCTTTACTGCCCTTCACCTGAATGCGTACCGTCTTAGGCTCATGCTTCCACGAAGACCCAGTTCGATACACCTTAATATGAAGTTGTTTCAAATTCAAAATAAACTCGGTGGTATCTTCCTTTACTCCCGGTATTGTGGAGAACTCTTGAAGCACCTTGTCAATCTTGATGAACGTAATAGCCGTACCCGGAATAGAGGAGAGTAGTACACGGCGCAGTGAGTTACCCAGAGTGATGCCGTAGCCGCGCTCAAGGGGTTCAACCACAAATTTGCCGTAACTAATACTCGATTCCAGAGTGATGGTACTGGGTGTCAAATCCATTAGTATCTCGTTCTCCTTCTAGGGCGATAGGGTAGTATTGCCCTTCGCTCCTCTGTTACACAACGATATCGTCATAAGAGTCAAAACTCTTGCCCTATGTAGGGGCAACTTTCCTAAAGAAAGGAGAGATTATCGCGAGTAGAATTCGACGATGAGCTGTTCACGGATATCGGTATCTATCTCAGAACGGTGAGGAATGGATAGAACACGACCTTCAAGAGTATGCCTGTTTAGCTCCATCCAGACGGGAGTGGTGTGTTTTGCCACACGCTCACGAGCCTCTTTAATACAGTCGTTCGTCTGCTTGCTATCATGAATGGAGATAACATCACCCGGCTTCAAGCGGTAGGAAGCGATGTTCACACGCTTGCCATTCACGTCAAAGTGGCGATGCGATACCAGTTGGCGGGCATGGGCACGAGATGAGCCGATTCCCAAACGGAATACTACGTTGTCAAGGCGTAGCTCCAACAACTGAAAAAGGTTTTCGCCTGTAACACCAGGGCGGTGAACGGCTTCCTTATAGTAGTTGTGAAACTGGTTTTCCAACACGCGGTAGACGCGGCGCAATTTCTGCTTTTCGCGCAACTGCACACCGTATTCGGTCAGTTTCTTCTGGTACATACCAGTCTGACCAGCACCGCTACCCCAGCCCGGAGGCTTGTCGCGGAATCTTGTTTTGTTGTCTTTGCCGGTTCTATCCAGCGTACATTTAGGGCCATAGCACTTATCGCCTTTGAGGTAGAGTTTCATCCCCTCTCGACGACACTGACGACACCTAGGGTCATGATTATTAGCCATACAGTAACGATGCTCCTTGTGGGCTGAAGTTCAGTTAGCCACTAAGTCACGTATCGGAAGAGAGACTCCTCCGAACGGGTGTTTACACGCAGGCAAAAGCCGTTAATGCGCTTCGTCCACCCTTGCACCCCGAAATTACGAAGTACAATTCCTGAGAGTTAAACGCGCCGTCGTTTGGGCGGTCGGCAACCGTTGTGGGGAATGGGGGTCACATCTTTAATCATCATGACATCCAACCCTACACCCTGTAGTGCGCGGATAGCGGTTTCGCGTCCGGAACCAGGTCCCTTTACATAGACATCCACACGCTTGAGACCATGCTCTTGCGCGGCGCGAGCGGCACGCTCGGAAGCAACTTGAGCCGCGAACGGAGTTCCCTTTCGGGTTCCTTTAAATCCAGAACCGCCAGAACTCGCCCACGAAATAGCATTGCCCTGCGTATCCGTAATGGTGATGAGGGTATTGTTAAACGAAGATCGTATGTGAACAATACCTTGAGCGATATTCTTGCGCTCTTTTGCTTTACCGCGGTTTGTACCCGCCTTGGTTGTCTGCTTGTTAGCCATGCTTTACGCTCCTCTACTTCTTCACTTTCTTTTTGCCTGCCACAGGACGACGCGGGCCCTTGCGGAAGCGGCCATTTGTCTTGGTACGTTGTCCACGACAAGGCAACCCACGGCGGTGACGTGTTCCACGAAAGCATCCAATCTCAATGAGACGGCGAATGCTCAGCTGGAACTCACGACGTAGGTCTCCCTCAACACGAAAATCACGCTCGATGATTTCACGGATGCGACCTACTTCCGCTTCCGTCAATTCACGTACACGCGTCGAGAGGTTAATTCCTGCTTGTGTAAGAATTCTACGAGCACTGGTCAGACCAATACCGTAGATGTAGGTGAGCGCGTATTCAATTCGTTTATCGCGTGGCAAATCCACGCCTGCAACACGTGCCAAACCTAGCCTCCTTTGTCGAACAGAGCCGATACTCCGTTTGAGTACCGCCTCCACAGAGCACTAGCCCTGTCGTTGTTTGTGCTTGGGGTTTGAACAGATTACGCGAACTACCCCTTCACGTTTGATGACTTTGCACTTATCACACATCTTCTTTACGGATGCGCGTACTTTCATGTGCCTTTCTCCTCTCTCTCCTATTCTCGCTTATGCGGAACAGAAAATCTTGCTATTTCGGAATAGCGCGAATGGCGCAAGCGTTGCACACACCGCGCTATCTGGTATGGTATTACGTTACCAGACACGCAAAACGGGCTAGCGCAGAAATAACTGCCTCCTGCGCCTCCCGAAAATGGGACACAAAATAGTTGCCGTCAGGACTTATAGCGGTAGCGGATACGTCCACGCTCTAGGTCGTAAGGGGATAACTCCACTAGAACCTTATCGCCAGGAAGAATACGAATGTAGTTCTGTCGCATCTTTCCAGAGACGTGGGCGAGAACCGACTTCGTCGACTCTCCTACAGGAATTTGGACACGGAACATGGCGTTCGGCAGAGATTCGGTAATAAAACCCTCTACCTCAATAGCCTCTTCCTTGCCACTGTCAGCAGCAGGCTTCGATAGCTTAGGACCTGTACTTACGGTAGGAGCCGGACGAGGTCCGCGATTGATGGGGCGACCTCCGCCTCTTCCGTAGTTTCCGCCAGTTTTCTTAGGTGGTGGCATCTATTCTCCGTTCGTTAAAATCTCGGCTCCGTTGGATGTTACGGCAACCGTATGTTCAAAATGGGCGGACAGACTACCGTCCGCTGTCACTATAGTCCACTTATCATCAAGTACAGCAATCTCGCGTCGACCAGCATTAAGCATAGGCTCTATGGCGAGGGTCATACCTACTTGAAGAGGAGTGCCTTTTCCGCGCCGACCGTAGTTGGGAATCTGTAGCCCTTCATGAAGGGTTTTACCCACTCCATGTCCGGTCAGCTCACGCACTACCGAAAACCCATTCGCTTCGGCATACCGCTGCACAGCCCAACCGATGTCCCCAATACGATGTCCACGCTTCGCCTCTGCAATACCTTTAAAAAGTGAGTCGTGCGTCACTTGCAGTAACTTCTGCGCGGTGGGCGAAACACTTCCCACCGGAAACGTCCAAGCACTGTCCGCAATCCAACCATTCAGCTCAACACCACAGTCTATCGTCACGATGTCGCCTTCACGGAGGACATAGCTACCCGGTACACCATGTACAATCTCTGTATTCACAGAGATACACGTCCAAGCCGGAAAAGGTGGGTGTCCTTGTGGGGCATACCCCAAAAATGGCGAAGCCCCCCCGCTATCCGAGATTATCTGGCTTGCGATATCCTCAAGCATTGAAGTCGTTACACCAGGAGCGATCGCGCATCCCGCAGTGTGTATCGCCTTATGAACGATCCGCCCCGCCTGTCGCATTTTCTCGATTTCGGCGGATGTTTTCAGATGTGCCATTGCCAACCTTCCAGTAGTGCAACCACCTGCCCAAAAACTGTTTCAGGCTCGCGTGAAGCGTCTACCGTGCGAAGCAGTCCCGAAGTCTCATAATAGTCTACCAGAGGTGCGGTCTTTTCGTTATAAACCTCTAGCCGTCGTTTTACAATAACCGGGTCGTCGTCAGATCTCTGCTCCAACTGTGCCCCACACTCATCACACAACCCCGGTTGGAGCGGCGGATTATGCTCAATATGGTAGGTAGAGCCGTCTACAGGGCAGACACGCCGTCCGCTAAAGCGCTTTACAATGTCATCGATCGGAGCATCAAAGTTAATAACAGCATTCAAGCGCAGCTTTTCAGTAGACAAAAACCGATTCAACGTCTCCGCCTGTACAATCGTGCGCGGAAACCCATCTAGTAGAAAGCCCTTCGCGCAGTCCGGTTCGTGTATTCGCTGGCGCACAGCCTCAATAACCACTTCGTCCGGAACGTACTCCCCTTTGTCTATGCGATAACGCTGAATCCGCCTACCCAACTCTGTTCCACGCGCCACAGCATCCCGAAACATGGCACCCGTAGAGATATGCGGTATCTCGTAGTGCAAAGAGATGCGCGATGCTTGAGTCCCTTTTCCCACTCCGGGCGGTCCCAATAGTACAAGTATCATCGGTCAGTGCCTTTGCTACGTACAAAAACTGGGAGTACCTTAACGGTTCGCTTTTTTAATAAAGCCCTCATAGTCACGCATGAGAAGCTGGGCTTCTATCGCCTGCATGGTCTCAATTGCCACGCCAACCACGATGAGAAGAGAGGTGCCTCCTATCAACTGGAACGACTGCAATTTAGACAAGTTCGGCACTACCCAGTACACAACATACTGCATAATAGCGACAAGGGCAAGGAAGATAGCACCCGCAAAAGTAATGCGCGAAATCACTCTATCCAAATACTCATGGGTCGCTTTACCGGGGCGAATGCCGGGAATATAGTTACCGTACTTCTTCAAGTTTTCTGCCATCTCCGAAACGTTCATCACAACAGAGGTGTAGAAGTAGGTGAAAACCATAATCAACAGGGCGTAGATAAAGGTGGGAACGGGCAACTCAAAAGGACCCACTGTCCAAAGACTACCTGGCCCCATGTACTGCGCTCTATCTTTTAGCCACCCTATGGGACCCTCACCCGGTCTTACAGGAATGAGGTTGAGAAGTGTGGTTGGAAAGAGCATCAGCGAAATGGCGAAGATGATAGGTATAACGCCCGCACTGTTTACTTTGATGGGCAAGAAGGAGGCAGAAGCCTGTGTTTGCCGCATACCAATAACGCGCTTGGCGTGGGCTATCGGAATACGCCGTATCCCTTGCGTAATGTAGACAACAGCGTAGATAGTTCCTACGAATATCGCCATCAGCAAGACGGCATGAATAGGATAGATGTTTCGTGCCTTAATCTGCGTGAAGACGTTTTGCAACTGGAAAGGCAGGCTGAGCATAATACCTGCGAAGATAATGAGCGAAACGCCATTACCTACACCTTTTTGGGTCACCTGTTCGCCAAGCCAAAGCAGAAGCGTAGAGCCTGCTGTCAACACAATAACGATTTGAAGCACCTGAGTGAAATGCAGGTGCGCCCCCCCGTTGTTAAACAGGATGGTCATACTAAAAGCCTGAATAGACGCAAAAAGAATGGTGAGGCGACGGGTTATAGCAGCAATACGCTTTCGCCCTCCCTCACCCTCCTTCTGCATAGCCTCAAGCTGCGGCAAAGCAAAAGTCATCATCTGCATAATGATAGAAGCGTTGATGTACGGTCCAATGCCCATTGCAAAGATGGACATACGGCGAAGCGCCCCTCCCGAAAAGACATCCACAAGACCCAGCAGTCCACCGGCTTGTCCGCCGAGAATACTAGCTAGTTTGTCGTGGTCAATTCCCGGAACAGGAATATGCGCCCCCAAAGCGAATACGGTAAAGGCTCCGAGAACGAAAAGAATTCGTTTTCGGAGTTCGGGTATCGCTAATGCCTTTACAATCGCGTCTAACATTTTCTAACTACCTTCTACTAGCGAGAACTTCAGTTGTTCCGCCAGCCGCTTCGATTTTGGCTTTTGCACTTGCGCTAAACTTATGTGCCTTGACGTTGAGTTTCACAGTCAGTTCGCCGTCGCCAAGGATTTTAAGCCCCGCAAACAGGTCACGAACAAAACCACTTGCAAGTAGAATCTCAGGGCTTATCTCTGCCCCAGACTCAAATGCCTCCTCCAACTTGTTCAAGTTGACGAGGGCATAGACCTTTTTCGTCACAGACTTGAACTGAGAGGGGTTACGGTGGCGCGTACCACGATAAAGAGGTAGACGCTGATGGAGCGGAGTCTGACCGCCTTCAAATCCTTGACGAGTCTGACCGCGTGACTTGTCGCCCTTGTGTCCTCGTCCGCTGGTTTTGCCATGCCCAGAGCCAATACCACGCCCAATACGTTTGGGACGATGGGTTGAACCCTCGGCGGGCTTTAGATTATGCAGTCCTTCACTCATGGTGTTCTCCTCTACTCCTCGTTGACGGTCTCTACCGCGATGAGGTGGTTAATCTTGTGGAGCATACCGCGAAGCGCACGAGAATCTTCACGTACCACGCTCTGGTGTAGTTTCTTAAAGCCCAGCGTTCGCACGGTGTCTTTATGCCGTTGCGAGTAACCAATGGCACTATGACGCAACGTGATTTTTAGCTTAACCGCCATTTACGAATTCTCCTCTACTTTGCGAATCCACGGGCACATCTCGTCTACAGACTGTCCACGTAGCTGGGAAACTGTTCCAACACGCTTCATCTGTCGGAGAGCCGCGAAAGTTGCCCAACAGATATTGACAGAGTTGTTAGAGCCAAGAGATTTGCCAAGAACATTGTGGACACCAGCGAGCTCGAGAATGGTTCTCATACTGCTACCAGCCACGATTCCAGTTCCTGCGGAAGCCGGCTTGAGCATAACGCGTGCCGCGCCTTCCTTCACGAAAATCTCATGGGTGAGGGTTCCGCCAATGGTAGGAACTTCAATCATGTTCTTTTTTGCCGCCTCTATACCCTTGCGGATAGCATCGGGGATAGCGCGTGCTTTACCTAGCCCTGCGCCAACATGACCATTGCGGTCGCCCACAACGACAAGGGCACTCCAGCTCATGGTGCGTCCACCCTTGGTGGTCTTCTGGCACTTGTTGGTACGAACGACGCGCTCTTCGAGGTTGAGCGTATCGGGATTTATCTTCGCCAATGGATGCTCCTTCTTAGAATTGCAAGCCGCCTTCGCGAGCACTGTCTGCCAGTGCTTGCACGCGACCATGATAGAGATAGCCACCGCGATCAAAAACGATGGTGTTAATGCCTTGAGCGATAGCACGCTCCGCGATAAGCTTCCCAACCGCTTTCGCAGCCGTAAGATCACCGCCTGTTTTCAGGCTTTCGCGCAGTGAAGGGTCTACAGTAGACGCTGAGACTAGGGTGTGACCACGGTCATCGTCTATCACTTGCGCGTAAATATGTTGAGTACTACGATAAACGTTCAAACGCGGGCGGCTCGGTGTACCAGCCACCTTAGACCGTATGCGCGTGCGGCGTTTTTCGCGTAACCTTATCTTCTCTTGAGACTTCATCCAGTTTCCTCTCGCGTTGGATTACCGACCCAACGCCCTATAAATAGATGTGCTGCGTAGAATCTCACAACACATAAGCACGTCATTATACCACAAAAAGCGGCTCTCTCAAAGAAGGGATAGCGATTCTTTTTGGGGTGTTTTTACCCTCTCCCCGTCCAAAGGACACCTCTCCCCGCTGAGGAAAGAGGTGTCCGATAAGAACAGAGTGAAGGGTGGCTTCACAACGGCACAGACTACTTCTTCTTACCGCCCTTACCGCTGGCTTTTCCTTGCTTGCGGCGCACGGCTTCGCCCTTGTAGCGAATCCCCTTGCCTTTGTAAGGTTCAGGCTTGCGGAGTTTGCGAATTTCGGCGGCGGTCTGACCAATGCGCTCCTTGTCAATCCCAGTAATGGTGATGACAGGGTTACGAGATTGGGGGTCGTTAGCAACAGCGAACGCAACACCTTCGCGAGGCAGTACTTCAATCGCATGAGAGAAGCCTACGCTAAGCCGAAGGAGGGTTCCCTGAACCTCGGCACGGAAACCAACACCTTGAATCTCCAACTGGCGGGTGTAACCCGTAGTTACGCCCTCTACCATATTGGCAACAAGGGTACGAGAGAGACCGTGCAACGAACGATGCTCTTTGTTATCGGTGGGACGCTGCACAACAGCCGTCTCATTCTCAATAACAATGGTTAAATCGGGGCTAATAGAGCGCGTAAGCGTTCCTTTAGGACCTTTTACGGTAACAACTCCATCCTCAGTGCGCGTAAGTTCCACGCCTTTGGGGAGTACAATGGGGCGACGACCAATACGAGACATGGTGCAACCTTTCACGATGACAGCCTTAACATGACCTCCGCACTGCTTTGGGCTGGCGCG
>Ga0114969_10004991_pt1 | contig 10451 bp, 9 predicted proteins | sample M_130807_MF_Meta_FD_87316 | JGI IMG/M metagenome (GOLD analysis project Ga0114969, IMG submission 87316) | Freshwater microbial communities from Lake Montjoie, Canada to study carbon cycling - M_130807_MF_MetaG | ecosystem: Environmental > Aquatic > Freshwater > Lake | place: Lake Montjoie...
AACATTCGCATCAACTGCACGCTGCTTTCGACTTTCATCATGCCCCAGGACACGACCGCCAAGAGCATCAAACATACAATCGAAACGACTCCGTTGTGATGTGTAATCCATTGACCAACTCGCCACCATGGGCTCGATTCGATCGGCTTCCAATGATCGACGGAATCGTCGCTTGCAAGTTTTCCAAGATTGAGCTTCGGTGGCCAAAGTTCAAGCGCCGCCGGCATAAAAAGAACGAGAATTAAAAAGCTGACAACAACCCCGATGGCGGAAAAAATTCCGAACATGCGAATCGGCACAAGCTCGCTCACGGCCAAGGTTGCCAATCCGATAGCGGTCGTTCCAGTAGCAAGCGACAAAGGCAAAAGTGCATGATGCACAGCCCGGCCAGCGGCCCCCTCTACGATTCCGGTCTCGGCAAGTTGATCCCGGTAGTAGTTTGCCAGATGAATCGCACCCGAGGTTGTCGCCACGTAGACCAGCGACGGCATGGTTAACAAAATCGCATCAACCGGATATCCCGAATACCACACCACCGCGAGACTCGCAAACATGCTGTACACGCCGGATGCCAGCACAAGTCCGACCAAAAGTTTGCTTTTGAGACTCCACCAACTCACGAAAAATCCGACTACCAACGACAATGCAAATAAAACGGTCACGCTTGTCTGTCCAGCCTTATCAATCGAGACGTTGTCGACTGGGGGGCCTCCCATGTGCAAATCTTTTTCAGGGATTGCGCACTCGGTGGCAGCCACGTTGCGAATGAGATCGATCGTGCCGTGAAGATTCGCTCTGGCAGCATCTGAAAGCGTGAGCACCAAACATGTCTGCCGCGCTTCGAACGCTGACATTGGATCATCGGATGCTTGTGCCTCTTCGACCATAGAGCCCTTCGGGGGCGCCGGTCCGATCAGGGCACCGGTAAGCCGAACAACAGCTTCCTCGGGCTCCAGACGCAACGGCTCGTCGCACATCAATGCAACGGCTCGAGGCCCGGTCTGAATTGTTTTAAAATAGAGCGGTCGATCGATCCGAGCCGCCTCTTCCGGGGGGGGAAGGAGCTTTCGGGCAAGCAGTTCGACCCGCGCATCGTTCATCGTGCAGCCCTTCCAGCTGACGAGAATAAATTCTTCGCCCTGAAAATTCTCGCGAAAGAACTTGTATACCTGTGTTTCTGGGTATTCTGCGGGCAGCCAGCCCTTGACATCGTTGCGATTATTACCCTTGGCCTTGATCGCACCGACCACCACCAGCGGCAGCAAAAAGACGAGCACGCCCATCACAGCGACGCTGTGAAGCTGATAAAAATTCGGTTTGGAGTGCGACGTCATGTCGTTTCAGAAACTCTAGAAAACGCGAAAGAATACTACTATTATGCCTGCCAAGAACCTTCGACGAGCATTGGTGGCTCAAAAACGGAACCAAAAAAGAGAAAATCCTGTCTCAAAAGACTTTCAGAAGACCTCTCCACGGCCTAACCCTACAGTCCCGACTCAAGTCAGTCCATATCGCCATGGGTCAAAAGAACCGGAAATAAATAGCATCAAAACACGATAACCCTTTTCTATGGAACAATTTCCGCAGGTCTTCATCTTCTTAAGATCGTTTTATTTCCCGCTTTGGGAATTTTCTCACTCAAAAATTTCAACCAAAATCGCTCCGCTGATTGCCGTTCGTTCCTGTATCCCCTTCTGTTGCGGGATCACGTCGAAGCCTCTTGTCTTGTAGACGGTGCAAGCGACGCCCGAGTGGAACCTGAGAGAGACAGGATCAACCGTCTTGAGCCGGCATGGCGGCGATGCTCTGCTAAAAAAATTCCCTGCCAAGTACCTAGAAGAAGTTTTCCATTTCCAACAGGTACCGAGACGCTTGGTCCTTCGAGCACCGACTTCACATGCGCTGGCATGTCATCGGGACCCTCGCAGGAGTGAATCCAGTGATCTCCTTCCGGAGCAAGAGCGTTCATGGCACAACTGAGATCAACCAGAACATCCGGGTCCGCATTCTCCGTAATCAAAAGCCCTGCTGAAGTGTGCTGAAGAAAAACATGCAACATCCCAATTTCAATACTCTCAATCTCCGGTAATGCTTTTTCAATCAGATCCGTAATCGGATGAAAGCCACTCGTCATCGCGGCCAACTCGAGCGACCGCTGCACAATCTTATTGACCGAATGGTGTCCGGGATGATCAAGATTTTGTTTCTTTGAACTCGATGCTGAAATTTGTTTCGATGGGGCAATGCCATTCGTCGCTTCTTCACTTGCCATAAATCCAGACGCTTTATGAGATCCATCACAGAAAGGTCGGCTGCCGCTCAATCCACACCGACACAGTGCAACAGGTTTTTTTTCTGTATTGATTGAGAATTCGCATCCTCGATGATCCGTTACCCGCACCGATCCTTCAACCACCAGTGGCCCATCGACCCTGCAGCGAATTGTTACTGGATGCTGCTGATTCGATTCGTTGTGTCCCATCGTTTTTAAAAAAATATGGTCCTGCAAAATGAACTTGAGGGCTTTTCACTCGCTGCCTTGGGGGGACGACACTGGCGATGGGAACTTGCTTTTCGATGGACGTTGGAGCTGCTCAGTTTGATCCATGGCGATCACATCGATCCATATTCGAACAGTACCTTCGGGTCTTTCCGACAATTGCGATGACTTTTTCTGAGTCTCACCGACGCCGCTCCCCGGAGCATCCCTTTGCTGTAGCTTGAGTGCTGCCGTATCCGAACGCAGATCGGCCGAGTCTTGTATCAAGATCGGAGCACCTGCAGCAGCCAACATTGTCTGATCCTCTTCTTCAGGAATCCTACGATCGATCCAGAGCCCGACTGACTCCGATTCCAAAAGCGTGAGCAGTGACTGCAGAAGATTTTCAGCTGAATCGGTTGTTCCGGTGCATGCAAAACTTTCTTGAGCATCACTTTTCGCCTGACTCTCGACGGCCCCTTCGAGACGATCTGATGATAATTCGATCTGTAGAGTTTTTCCCTTCGTTTCGGGAGCACTTTTGTCGGCCGCGGCCGCGGCCCTAGGAGTGGGAGCGGGGGCCATCGATCGTTTCGCCATAGGTTCTGTTTTTCGATTTCCTGACAATCTCTCTTCTGTCACAAAGTCGGTCACAAAATTATTCTGCAGTTCAACGTGCATTCCACTTGCGGCAATGAGCGACTCGAGCTGCAATCTTGCCGTAGTATCTCTCACAACAATCCGTACGTGCTGCTCGTCGTCGGCAAGAGCAACAGCGAGGCGATCAGACAGTTCTGCCGATGGAATGCGCCCGGATAAAGTCTCGGTGCTAACAATTTGCGATGGCTGTTTTTCATTCTGCTGAGCGATTTGTGGATCGACGCGAGACTGCATCAGCACTGCGTTGATCGCAAATGCCACAAGCAGACCTCCTGCGAGCGCTGTAGAAAGTGGAACAATCAACCAACGAGATCGAACGTTGAAGACATCCGAGTGCTGGGCAGAGAGAACCGAGGAACCAACGTCTTCCTTTGCCTCGTCAATTTCTGCTGCAACCCGTTGGCGTTCGATGCTTCGCCACTCCTCTTCAATTCCACGATCTTCTCGCGACAGCCCGGCAAGATCAGGGCTACCCGTCGGATCTGAAATCTCATCACCAACCCCTCGAGCAATGGCCGCCATGACCGACTGGCTAAAATCTGGGGCAACCTTCAGCTTCGCTACCGTTGAGAGCAGAATCCGCGCCGCCCGAATCTCTTCTACATCACGCAACAGGTGTCGATCTGAACGGACCAATAATTCAATTTCGGCGGCTTCCTGTTTGGAGAGTCGACCGTCGAGCCATTCGCTGATGCGGGGATCGGAAGGATTCATAACCATTGGTTTAAGAAAAAGTGAGAATGCATTTCAGAAAGAACACTATGAAATCGACTTTTCAGTGACCTCTGTTGATTTTGATTCGATCCGGGGAAATCTCTTTCGAACCGCCGTTTCCAAAATCGGCATACAACAGCTGCTTGACTGCCAATCGGCCGCGATGCAGCCGACTTCGAACAGTCCCAACCGGAATGTCGAGCGTTTCGGAAATTTCCTCGTAGCTGGCGCCTTCCATATCGCGAAGAACGACAACTGTTCGAAATATCTCGTCGATTCCCGCAAGCGCATCGGCAATTTTGCGTGCATTTTCGGAAGACTCCATGGCTGCAGAAACACTCGAGGTCTTTGCCGCCGGTTCGAAGCTCCGGTTTCGTTCTCCATCGTCTCGTTGCGATCCACTGCGCAGCTGATCGAGCGAAGCCATTGGCTTCTTTCTGCGATGTGCTGCGGCGGCATGATTGCAGGCAATGCGATAGAGCCATGTAAAAAACTCTGACCGATTTTCAAATGCGGAAAGATTTCGGTAGGCCGAGATGAATGTTTCCTGTGCCAGATCCGTCGCCTGATGTGGACACCCGCACAACCGAGACAGCAGCGTATAGATGCGATCTTGATGACGGATGACAAGCGTTTCAAACGCCTCGCAGTGGCCCGCTACCACAGCCGCCACGAGCGCCCGATCGTCAAGCTCTTCTGATACTTTGTGCAACTCGCTCATGAGATGAGATGCTCGCGTCCAGCGATTAGTTCCCGCAATTCACTGTAGACCATCTGAACGCCTCCGAATGCACATGCCGCGACAGGCGCCTCACCGCCTATCGCCGCCGTCGCCGTAGAAAAATTGTAACCCTCGGATCAGCTTCTGTCTCGACGGAGATGCCATCACGGCCCATCGGAACCCGATCGAGCAGAACCCCGAAAATTCAGATCACCCGATGGAAGAACTCTCGCAGCGATTGTCGGCTGTCGAAAAATCCAACACCAGAGTCCCATCGCACAAGCGAGCAATACTATCGAAAACAACTGAGAAATCGAAAATGGCGTACCAAAGACTGGCTGCTCATCGGTTCGAATTTCTTCCAGGACTATTCGAGATAATGGGTGCAGCGAGAGCACCAGCGCAAAGATCTCACCATCGCGACGACGCAGCGGAGTAAAAGCAATCGCCAGCATCGCAAGAATTCCGGCATCGATGGCCGAGTACAACTGAGTCGGATGAATCGGCAGGCTCTGACGACTTGCGATTTCGAGAAGTCCACGTTGACTCTGATCAACAAATGGCGGACTGTCGGGCGGAAAGCAAACTGCCCATGGAAGATCGCATTCGCCACCGTAGCAGCAACCATTCAAAAAACATCCCACGCGTCCGATTGCCAAACCCACAAGCAATCCTGGGGCAATACAGTCGGCCAACCGCAAGACCGAGAGCCCGCGACGCTTTGCAAACCACCACGTCGCCGCTGCCGCTGTCGGGAGCGATCCAAATACAACTAATCCGCCTCCAGCAATATTCATAATGTCTCGAAAAGACTCGACCAGACTTTTGTCGAACCCAAAAAAAGAATCGTGTTTTTGAATCACGTAGAAGAGTCTCGCGCCAACAATTCCCCATAAAAATACTTCCATGGCCAACGACACGAGCGTGTCAGCATCAAATCCCATTGTGCGACCTCGTACAACCGTAAGCCACGTTCCAGACATCGCAGCAACAAGCAACATGAACCCATAGCCTCGAACAGGAATGCCTTGTCCATTCGCGGCAGCGAGCATCGGCATCAGCACGCCAATCATCGCACCTACCAACAGCAACGGCAGCACGAGCGATCGCACAACGATCTCGAATCCACTGCGACCATTTTTCCAAAACGTCCATCCGACTGTCGCAGCAGCCACAACTGCCCACACCGCGAGCAAGAGTCCCCATCCAAAGAGCGGCACTGCGCTGGGGCCAATATGTGTCGGAATATAAAAGAGCGTTGAGAGCATTGGTCTGAATGAAGAATCACTTGCAAAGGATCGGTTTTATGAACAAGAAAAACTTTATAGAAATTTCTCTACACCCATCGAAGACAGAATTTGATTCTCGCTACTTTTGGTCATTTGTCAGAAGCTCTCGATTGTCAATCAACCGCGTTTGACCGAGTCGGCCTGCCACCAGAGCAACTGCCCTCGGGACATGGCAATTCGTCTCCAGTAATTCGAGCGTCTCCGGATCGACCACCACGGCATAATCAACCACCACCTGACTCCGGGAAAGTGTCTCGCACATGGTCTGAGCAATCAGATCTGGACTTGCCCCATCGCGCCAGAGACGTTCGGCACAGCAGAGGCTTTCATGAAACGCACGGGCCTGCACTCGCTGCTGCGGTGAAAGATAGACATTGCGAGAACTCATTGCCACTCCATCGGCTTCCCGCACGGTGGGATGAACAACGATTCGAATCGGTAAAAAAAGATCAGCCACCATCTGTCGTACAATCACCGTCTGCTGAAAATCTTTTGCGCCAAAATAGGCCACGTTCGCTGGCGCAACCATAAAAAGTTTGAGTACGACAGTGGCAACTCCGGAAAAGTGTCCTGCTCGCATCGCGCCTTCCCAGCGTGCCGATGGGCCGTGAACCTCAACTCGGGTTGATTCGCCGGTTCGATAGAGCTCCAGCACTCCTGGAACAAAAATCCACCGCACACCAAGAGAATTCAGCAGGCGAATATCGGCATCGATCGGCCGGGGATACCGCTGGAAATCTTCTCCCGGCGCAAACTGCGTTGGATTGACGAAGATCGACACAATCACGTCGTCACATTCTGCCACAGCCGCTCGCACAAGGCTTGCGTGTCCTTCGTGCAACGCGCCCATCGTGGGGACAAATCCAACTCGGCGGCCCAGGGCCTGAGCCTCGCACACCTGCGACCGTAACACAGCACCATCCGAAACCACTTTTGCAGTGGAGGCAGCATCCGACGAGTAAGACGCATTCGATAAAGGGAAAGAGTTGGACGACATGATTTTTCCAGATGCTTTTTTCGAAAGTGCCGTCAGCAGGGTCTTTTCTGATTCTCCGCACACAAAACAATCACGGCTACGCCATAGCCTCAACGGCTGCCACGGCATCAATGGCTGCCTGTTCGAGATCATCCGCGTTGATGCAGACTACCGCCCCGTGGCCCGGTTTTCGAAATATGTGACTCAAACTGCTTTGCAAATCCATGATTGCATCCAACTCAAGCACAATGCTTTCTTCCGATTCTCGATCACACTCACAAAGACGTTTTACAATCACCGGGCGTGTGGATTCCAGAAAAAGAATCACCTGCGGGGTCCGCACCAAAGGCCCTACATCCGCAAGCTGTCGCTCTACAAGCGTAATGTCCTGAACCGTGAGGTGCCGTCGTGCTGTCGCAAGAGGCAGACCCAACCAAAAGTCGGAGACGGTTCCGTGCGGATCGTCGGGCCACTCGTCGAGCATCATCGCTTCAGACCATTTTGAAATCAGCTGCGAACAGTCGTGAACGCTCGGCACAACAAGCGGCAAAGAAATCGGGGCTCGTAGCAAACGAGCCAGCGTGATATCGGCAACTATTTCCGCCACCTCTGGTGCGCCGCTGCCGGGAACACCAACCACGGCGACGTGCGAGTGTGGCGACGAAATCGCGTCGAGCAACTCCGCAAGCGTGAAGCCGCTGGTGGGGTGTCGCAGTCCACCGGCAATTTCAACGCACGGTTCCAAGACAAATCGACGAGTCACCATTCGAGGATGAGGCAACGTGAGTGCCTCTGTCTCGAGCACAACATCGCCGTACAGCAACATGTCGAGATCCACTGTACGTGGACCCCAACGAACATTTCGCTCTCTGTGAAGCGTATTTTCTACCGCTTCAAGCAGAGAAAAAAGCTCCGCTGGCTCCAGATCGGTTTCGAGAACTGCAGCGCTGTTAAGAAAAGGCTCCTGACCAAGTGGACCGCCAATTGGTCGCGTCTCGTGATACCGGCTCACAGCCGTCACGCACACCCCGGGCATGTAACGAAGCAATTCAATCGCTTGATCGAGCTGCTCGCGACGCTGCCCAAGATTTGAACCACAACCGATGAGGCAAACAGTCATAGCCCCAAGATCCTGATGCGTTATGGTGCCAACCACACGATCAACCGTTTCAAGACAGAACATTCTTCCGTGCAAAACTGCTTTTCAATATTTACACACACAAATCTAAAAACCGGAGGGGACATCCAGGCCACGACCAAGGTCGTCGACTTTCGATCCCTCAAGTCGTCGCCCCCCAATTTCAATCTTTTGTGTGTTCAATCTCAAACGTTTCTGCGGTCAAATCTTGAAATCTGTGATCTCTGTCAATCCTGCCCCGCATGAGTCACTTCGATCCGTGCAAAACAATTCACTCGCCTTCGAATCTGCACGAGAAATACAAGAACGTGCTTTCAATATCTTTCAGAGTCCACTCCAGCAATCAGACCCTCTGCGTGCTTCCGTGCACAGTGGACTATCCCTCCCTAGGATTTTCCAATCGCTCCCAAACAGTTTCTACCGCATCACCGCAGAAACTCAAAAAGCACATTTTGCTCTTCAACGCAGCACAAGAATAAAAACTTTTTCAACTGCACACTTATGACACTCGTGCATGCTCGAACGTTGTGCGGTCATTCTGTAAAGCTTGCTTGCATTGTCAAGCATGAGAATTAATTTTTCGATTGTTTGCTGTTCGCATTGAAGCGAGATGCAGCCAAAAAGATCGTTAAAAACAAGATCGAACGAGTCTCTCAAAAAAAGAATTTCCAGAGAAAAAAACGGTGCTAGCGGTGCAAGCATTGTTGGAAAATTTTTTTTGAGTACCGCTTGCTTTTTTCATTTCCTCGCGCATGCCAGACGGCTTGCCTGTATTGAAAACTGCGGGCGCTCTTTTGCACTGCCATATTTCAGCGTTTTGCCAGTTTCTTAAAAAGCGGCTCTGTTTTTTTCCAGATGTAAAAAGGGTAGGGGGAAACGCAACAAAATCGCTGTTTTTAGGCCACCTTCGAACCATCGTGCGGGCTCACAATATGGCTTCAAAAAGGGACTTTTGAGAGCCCCGGCAGATTTTTTACACTCTCGAAATGATGGGTTCGACGCAACGGAATTACGCCTGGGAGTTGTTTGTATTTTCATGGCGATCGAGTCGGGTTTAAGTAAAGAAAATGGCGATGGTGGCCGACTCTTTCTGCTCGCTGTGGTAGGGTTCGAGCGACTGCCCACCGCTTTCGTTCCATGGCGACTTTTGCCAGTGTGGCGGCAGATGACTTCAAAAAAACTGTTTTTGATTTTTTCAGATATGGATGAATGAACCTATGGACGAACACAATCCGGATTTCGACACATTCCAGGACCCTCTCCTTCGTCATGCCGAGCTTGATGACTCTTTCGACTCGGAGTCTGTGAAGAGTGAGGAATCGACTGAATCGACTGAATCGTCGGGCATCGTTCAGGCAGACTCCTACTGGTCAATTTCCAGAATGCCGCTGACGAGCCTTGTGTTTACGCTCCCACTGGTTCTGGCCTATGAAGGAGGCGTGCTGCTCATGGGACGAAGTTCCCCCCGCAACGGCGCTGATGTCTGGCTGCGACAGTTGCTGGACTCCATGGGATTTGGCGCTTACTTCCTCTTGCCAACGCTCACAATTCTTGGCCTCCTCGCATGGCACCATGTGGAACACGATCGCTGGTTCTTCCGACCGCACGTATTTTTCGGAATGCTACTGGAATGCCTGTTGCTGGCGTTTCTTCTGGTTGCTGTCGCCCGACTTCAGCAATCTCTCTGGCCAGTTTCTCTCGAACTGATTGATACGCAGGGGGCAATCTCTGTTCATGCCGCTCGTCCATTGCCTCACAGACTGCCCTTTGCGGAGCGATTGCTCACAGTCGCGGTAGAAAATGAACCGCAGAGGGGAATTTTTTCACGAGTCGTTGGATTCTGTGGTGCCGGACTCTACGAAGAGGTCCTCTTCCGACTGCTTTTTCTCCCCATTTTTGCATGGATTCTGATGCGTATCGGACTCCGGAGCGACGGTGCGTGGATGTGGAGTTGTCTGCTCACAAGCCTGCTTTTCAGCACGGCACACTACATCGGACCGATGGGAGATTCGTTTGATCTTTACAGTTTTACGTTTCGAACGGTGGCCGGAATCTTTTTTTCAACTCTTTTTCTCTCTCGCGGCTTTGGGATCGCCGCTGGCTCTCATGCTGCATACGACATGATCGTGGGATTTCTTTGAAGAACAACAAAAATCCCTGACGGCTGTTCGTTCGACGACAATCGCATTCATTCAGCGAAATCGGATTCTGTCAAGGTACAGTTTCAGAAAATCTTTCCTCTCTCGAAAGCTGTTTCTATTCCGCTAAAAAAGGCTTCACAAAAATTCGTATTGATGGTTTCAGCGGGTTCCTGTTTTATACTCCTGTCTTGAAAATCGAGATCGATCCGAGAACGATCTCCAGGAGGAACGTGGCCCATTCCATATTCTGATTGTCGACACAAGAGACCGATAGAGTATTGAGGTCGATCTCATTCACTGCAAAGAGCAATGCGGCCCAAAGGAGATTCATCA
>Ga0114969_10004992_pt1 | contig 10451 bp, 12 predicted proteins | sample M_130807_MF_Meta_FD_87316 | JGI IMG/M metagenome (GOLD analysis project Ga0114969, IMG submission 87316) | Freshwater microbial communities from Lake Montjoie, Canada to study carbon cycling - M_130807_MF_MetaG | ecosystem: Environmental > Aquatic > Freshwater > Lake | place: Lake Montjoie...
GGATAATACCAAGAATACATTTCTTCATCATTAAATGGTTTAACAAAAACACAAATTGAGTTTGATGCCATTGCCCACAGCAATCTTTCCCAAGATGTTGAATTTCCATTTACGTTTAAAATAATTTGATATTTTAATTGTTCAGTTATATTTAATGGCTGTGATATTATTTTCGTATAATCAAAATTAGAAAATCTTTTTGAGATATCTGCATCTGGATATGTTATATTTGACTTTACAAAATTTGAATCAATATAATTTGCGCTAATTAATGACCTCATTGTCCAACCATTTTTTCTTCTACCTCCCGTGTCGCTTCCTGCAAATACAGCTACTTTTAATTTATTTTCAAATGGAATGTCGTAATTTTGTATATTTTGAATAGTATAATTAGTTTTAAAATTATGAGAATCTGGTATAAGAATATGATTTGAATTAGGTCTTGCTGTGTAACAAAATCTAGGAATATCAATTTCTTCAAATATTCCTTCATACATATTTAATATTAATTCACAATTTAAATTTTCTATATTACATAATTTAATTAATTCTAAAAATGAATTAATTCTAATATTATCCTGAGATTCATTTTTGTTTATTAATTCAATAGATCTATTTTTAAATAACAAATGCATTTCTGAAAGATTTAAATTTAAATCTTTTTTAAATTTAGTAAATTTAGGAATGCATATCGAAATGTTGTTTTCGAGAAATGCTAAAAAATTAAAAGGCATCTATTAATGATAAATAGATGCCTTTTTGTTTAAACTATAATTTAATTTATTCTAAATTTTTATTAATCTTCATCCACTATTTCTACAGAAGCTAAAGATGGATCTAAAACTAGTAAATCTTCTTGATTGAATTCTTCTTCTCCGTCCCATTCATATTCATCTGCTTGAGCTTTTTTATAAGCTTCCTTTTCTGGATAATCTTTAGATCCTGGCTTTGCGGGTTTATAGTTTTTACCCATTCTAGCTTTCTTTTCTCTAATATTATCCCAAAGACCTTTTTTAGCTCCTTCAATTTCAATTAAGTCTTGAATATCTTTTTCTTCACATTCGCCACATCCACAATTTTCAGATGAAGTTATTTTACTGACTGGAGTTTTACTCCAATTTCTACATGACCAATAATTTGCTTTCCACTTAGGACCAGGACTGTCACATCCATGTCTTGCTCTATAAGATTTTCTACGTTCTGGATCATCTCTTTTAATGGTCATGTTTGGATCACCAAACTTAACCATTACAGTATTACCCTTATCGTTTTTAACGTAGACTCCAAATTTCTTTTTAGATCCAGATGGTAATCTAAAGGGCTTATTTAGAGTTTTATTTAATTTTTTTTTTCTTCAGATTGACTTATCTGAAGATTCATTTCGTTGCTAGAAATTCCAGCTTCTAAAAGAGAAATTTTTGCTAATTGAAATTCGAGGTCTGAAAAATCAATAAAATCATAAGATGCTAATCCACTCTCTATGATAATTCCACTTGAAGCATGAGCTACATCCGCATCCAATAATTGATATTCATTTTTAACTTGTCCACCACTGAGCATTTTTAAAAATAAATTTACTCTAGCGATAGCCCATTGATGTAAAGAAATTCCTGGTTTATGAGTGCTATTAAAAACATTCAAGCCTCTTGTGTAGACCTTACTTAATTGAGCGAAAGTTAAGTTTGTTTCATATTTTTCATTATATAATTCAACTTTAGACTGTAGCATATGAGCTACTTTTTCGGATAGTGAAGCCTTTGACTTATCGAATGGAAATTTTTTCTTATCTTTTGAAGATTTTTCTTCTTCTTTTTCAGCATTTGGATTTTTCTTTTCAGACTCTACATCTTTTTTATCTTCTTTGTCTGGATGTTTTGCATCTTTTACAGACATTGATTTTTCCATTTTAATTTCTTTTTCTGCATTTGGATCTCCATATTTATCCATTTTTTTTGCAGTAGCTTTAGAAGAGCAATCAGAACATGTGCATTCTGACTCCGACATTCCACAATTACAATCAGAACATATTGATTGTGCGGCTTTAGAATCTTCTTTATTTTCGTCTTGTTTAGTTTCAACACCTTCATGAACTGGACTCTCTTCACTTTCCATCGGAGATCCCATCGCTTTATTCATTATATCTGATGCATGAACACATGTTCCCCACATTTTTGCGCATACTTTACAAACACTTTTATTTTTCATATCCATTTCTGGATTATCTTGTTTTGTTTGCATGTCCATTTCAGCGTTGCTTTCATGCGATGGCAACGCGGCCTTTACAAAAGCCATACGTCTAATTTGTTCAGAAAAGTCGAGTTCCATTTGATAAATATTTACACTATAAAATAAAATTATGCTTCACAATTTTTACATTCTAGAATAGATCTAGAGAGTTCTTGAGATGGATTAGTTCCCCTCTGATAATAAAGAGATTTAATTCCTTGTTCCCAAGCGAATATCATTAACTCACTAACCTCTTTAGGTTTAGTATCTTTATGTATTCGAAGATTTAAACTTTGACCTTGATCTATCCATTTTTGTCTTGAAGATGCTTGAATTATTATTTCCTTTTGAGAAATCTCGCCAAATGTTTTAAATACATCTTTTTCTTTTTTATTTAAAAAATCTAAATGTTGTACGCTACCACCAGATTTTAAAATGCTTGTCCATGTTTCTTCATCATCTTTATAATGATCCGCTAAAACATTTTTTAAGTATGGATTTCTATAAGAAGATCTAATTTTAGCTAAGTCTTTAACAAAATAATTATCCATTAAAGGTTCAATACTAGGAGATACTTGACCAAGAATAAATGAACTTGAGGTTGTTGGAGCTATGGCTAATGTAGTTACATTTCTTCTTCCATATCCTTTGAGTAAGGGCGGTTCTCCAAGATATGCTGAAAGTTTATCTGTAGCCTCGTCAGCTTGAAGCCTCATCGTCTTCCATATTTCAGTATTTAAATACTTTGCCTGCATTGATTCAAATGGAATCATTTTAGACTGCAATAAAGAATGCCACCCGACAACACCTATACCTAAAGCTCTTTGATTGATTGCAAAATTTCTTGCAGACTCCATGAATTTCATTCCTTCTGTCTTATTAATGAACTCAGTCATTACTGCATCCAAAAAGAAAACAAGTGTTTCTACTGCATCTGTATCTTTCCATTCGTCCCATTTTTCAAGATTCATGGATGATAAATTACAAACAAATGATTCATTTTCATCGTTTGAAAGCATTATTTCGGAACATAGATTGCTATGTTTAATTTTATATCCCTTGTCTCTATAGACTTTCGGAGACTGACTATTTGCATTATCAGTGAAGAAAATATAAGGATATCCAGATTCAAATTTCTTTTTAATTATTAAACCCCAGATTTTTCTTTTACTTTTATCTCCTTTGATCATGTCTTTCATCCAATCATTTGAGATACATACCCCAATAGATAAATCTTGAATTGGATCTCCCTCAGATTTAATTTTTAAAAATTCTTCAATATCTGGATGATCTACAGAAAGATATGCTGCAAATGAACCTCTCCTGACTGCTCCTTGAGAAACTACATTCATTAATTTATCAAAGATTTGCATGAAATGCACAGATCCAGTTGATTCTCCTCCAGAGGAAATCTTTGATCCCCTACCTCGAAGATCACCAAAATATCCAGATGTACCACCCCCACCTTTAGTCATTATTCCAACTTCGGAAGCTTTTGTTAAAATACCCTCCATTGTATCTGGGACATAAGATCCAAAACAAGAAATTAGAAGACCCCTTTCTCTGCCGAAATTACTCCAAATTGGAGAACTCTGGGTGTACCATCCTTTCTTTAAATAAGATTCAAACTTGTCAGCAAATCCATTAAAATGATTTGGATTTCCATATTTTGGATGTTTTAAAATTTTCTCTGCAGTTTCTGCGTTATCCCTAATTCTTTGTTCTGCAGTTTCCCCTTCATTCAAATAGCCTCTTTTGAGAAAGGTTCTTGAATCCTCGTTCAACCAGTATACTTCTTCCATATTAAAATAATTCGTCTTCTGAAAATGAATGACTATCCTTGGAATATTCCGTAGGTCTAGAATGAAAAAAATCAGCCATATTATTGCCTAATAATTCTTCATTGAACCAATTTGTTTTTTTAATTAACTCTTGATCTATATTGAACAATTTGCTAAATCCAATCTGCGAAAGCGACTCATTAATTCTTTCTTTGATTAATTCTTTTAAAATTGGAGCGCTTAAATTAGGTTCGTCAATACCATTGACCATCCAATCAATAATTTTAGATTCAGCAATGAAAGCTTGTTCAGCTTCTTCTAGTATTTTTTTCTCCAGATTAAAATCAAAAATATCTGGATATTCTTCCCTGATTGTATTGACGATTTTCATTCCAACGAGAGCGTGAATAGCTTCCTCGTTTCTAGTGTATTTTACTTGTTGATCTGTATCTTTAAGTACGTTTTTAAATCTAGCAAACCAATTGATTACATAGAATTGGGAAAATAAAGACACGTTTTCCACAAATAACGTGAAAAGAATAAGCGCATATACATACTGTTTCTTTGAATCTTTATAAAATTTGTGCGTGTATTTTTTTAAATACTTGACTCTACCTTGAATCCAATCTAATTTTAAATTCTCTTCGAAGATGTCGTCTAAGCCCAACAATGTTAAAAGTCGCTCATAAGCATCATTATGAATGACTTCTGTATTTCCCATGACAATTCCAAGGTCAGCTAATGATGGATGAGGTAGATTATCACCCAATTTAGACCAAAATGTTTTAACTGCAACTTCTATCTGCCCTATAGCAGATAGCGTTCTAATTATAATTTGCCTCTCTTGATCACTCAAAGAGACTTTAAATTGTTGAATATCAGAAGCAAAAGTAAAATGTTTATCTGTCCAAAATCCCTTATGCATAGCTTGTTTAGCTTGTTCAGTCCAAGGATATAGGTTTGGCTTGCGGGAAATTTGTTCGTCGAAAATCATAGGACTTGTACTGGGTTAGGTATTTTACACGAAGTAAAGCTATAGTCAACACCAAACTGACAATGAAAATTTTTTTATATTTTGCTTGACAAATTGAAAAAAGTGTTGTTAAAATTATCTCGTTCCTCGAAGTTGGACTTTGAACTTGTTTTAAAATTTGAACTTCTTAAAAATGCTAATTGAGAATCAATTGGCATGCGCTATCGAAGAGAGCGCTTCTTGACGTTTATACTCGCTTTGCTCGTAATTTTTTTAATAAAAAAATATTTTTATTGACAAATCTATTTGATAGTATATATTTCTTCTATGTTAAGGAAAATTAATACAAATATATTTTTCTACTTATGTCAAAGTGCAAATTGGCAGTGTGTAGTAGAAGCTGAAGATGAGGAATGTGCAGCAACTGCAGCATTCGAAAAGGTAATGAAGACTTGTGATGACGAAAAAGAAGATGGAAGGTTTACTTTATCTATGGTTGTAGCTGTGAAAAAAATGCCATCAAATTTAATTGACGAAAAAGAAGATGTTGATTCTTCCATATTTTATTCTCCTACAATTTTAGCGAATGCAGGCTTTCATTCGGAAGCTTCTAATTTACATAATTTTTTATGCTCTCAAGAAGAAAGTGAAAACAATGAACAAGAATAAAATTTTCGTTAAAAACACTATTAAATTAACTGAAAAATCTAGCCCACTAAATATAGGTATTGATTTAAAAGCTATAAGCTACACTATTGTAGGGGAAAAAATGAATGGATTTTATAAATCTATTGATTATATTGAGTATGACACTGGAGTTCAACTAGACTCTTCAAGGAGAAATTGTGAAACTCAACTATATTCATTAATTTATCCTAGATCGAGTATAAGCAATAAAAATTTATTGCTATGTAATGGAGTTGGTTTAATAGATGCTAACTATAGAGATTCAATTAAAATTAGATTTAAATATATTCATCAAGCAAAAGATTTAAGATCATTCAATGATTTATTTATGATTGATATTGATGAAAGTAAGATATATAAAATTGGAAATAAAATAGGTCAATTAGTTTTTTGTGAAGATGTGAATGTTCATATTGAATATGTTCCAGAACTTGCATCGTCAGATAGAACTGGTGGATTTGGAACTACAGGAGAATAATATGATAGGAATATCTGGATACGCCAGAAGTGGCAAGGATACATTTGGAGAATGTCTTGTTAAAAAATTATCAGAATATGGAATAAATGCCAAAGTATACGCATTAGCAAATCAATTAAAAATTGATATTGATTTTTTAACAAAAAGTGATTTTGGAATTTCTGCTTTTACAAAAAACGATGCTGAAAAATATATAATTCGGCCATTACTCGTTGGATATGGAGAATCTTGGAGAAAGGCTAATCCGCATCATTGGTTAGATATTTTAGATTCAAATTTTGAATCTGGATATTTACCCATTATTACTGACATCCGTTATGAGAATGAAGCAGATTGGATTTTAGATAAAAATGGATTTTTACTTAATTTAAATAGACAAATTTCTGAAAATAATTATGTAGGTCCAGCAAATAAAGAAGAGGAAATGAATGCACCCAAGGTAGAAAAAAAATCTTCATTTAGTTTAACTTGGAATACTATAGAAGATGAAAAAATAATTGAAGATATAGTTGAATCATTTATAATCTCTATCTTAGGAGGAATGCTTGACTCATGGAAAGTGACATATCGCTTATAGAAAAAGTTAAAAATCAATCTGATAATAATTCTTTAAATGTACTTATTGAAAGGCATTCTGGAATTTATTTAGACATGGTTAATTCTGTTATTCCTAATAATTGCGATTTTTTAGATAAAAATGATATTATTGATGACAAGGAAATATCTATATATAAAGCAATAATGAATTATGATGAAAATAAAAAGACAAAATTTTCAACATATTTAGGAAACGAAACTAGATGGAAATGTTTGAATATTTTTAATAGAGGAACTAAATATAAATATATAGATATTGAAGATTTTAAAGAGCATGTCGATTTTGTTGAGGAGAATACAATTAAAAATATTTCGTCAAAAGAAATCCTTGACAAAATATTTAATTTAGCCAATACTCATAAAGATCAAAGAGTTAGCGAAATATTTTTTTTAAGATATAAAATTGGAGAAGGTAACAAAACAATGCCTTGGAAAAATATTTCAAAAAAAATAAATGTTAGCATTCAAGGATGTATAAATATTCACGATAGATTCATAGAAGAAATAAAGAAAGAAATACAAAATGTACAATAAAGTATTATTAATTGGAAATGTAGTTAAAGATGTAGAATCAAAATCTGTTAAAGACTCTACATTAGCTAAATTCAGATTAGCTGTAGACGACCCCTTTAAAAAGGATTCGGTTTTATATATCGATGTTGAAGCTTGGGATAAGCAAGCTGAATTTGCAAGTAAGTGGCTAAAGAAGGGCAAGGGGGTTATTGTTGATGGTCGCTTATGCATGGATTCATGGGAAAAGGATGGAAAAAAGGAAAGTAAAATTTTTGTAAAAGCTCAAGACATTAGATTTTCTAATGTTGGAGGTCCAAAACAAGACTCTACAAACGAAAATTCCTCAAACGAGCCAAAGAATTCTTCATCAAAACAAAATAAAAATGACGATCAGTTCTCAGATGTTCCATTTTAATTATGAATTTAATAGTAGAAGCTCCTCTTAATTCATTAAGTTTTGGAAATGTTTCTTACAACTTATTAAGAGAATTATATAAAGCTAAAATAAATATTGCTTTATTTCCAATAGGTGAACCAGATTTATCTGCAATGCAGCCAAGTCAAGATTTTGTATCTTGGCTGCAAGAATCTATAAAAAATAGAAATAAATCATTATCTCTTAATTTGCCAACATTAAGATTATGGCATTTAAATGGATCTGATTTTTTAAGATCTAGAAATCAAACTCTTATTACATTTTATGAATGTAATAATCCAACAGAAATTGAAAAGAATATAGCAAAATTACATAATAAAACTTTATTTTCCTCAAAATTTGCTAGCGATCAATTTGAAAACTCGGATGTTTTTTCTCTTGGGTTTGATGAAGATTTCCATTCAACTGGAAAAAAATATCTTCAAGATAGAATTCATTTTGGTCTTTCTGGAAAGTTTGAAAAAAGAAAACATACAGAAAAGATTATTAAGACGTGGCTTAAAAAATATGGAAATAATAATAAATATTTATTAAGTTGCTGTATTACAAATCCTTTTTTTAAGCCAGAAGATATGCAGAAAGTAATTGCAAATGTCTTGGAAGGAAAACATTATTCTAATATTAATTTTATCCCTTGGCTTAAAACCAATTCTGAAATAAATGAATTTTTAAATGCAATTGATATTGATCTTACTGGAATGAGTGGAGGAGAAGGTTGGAATCTTCCAGCATTTAACGCTACTTGTTTGGGAAAGTGGAGTATAGTTTTAAATGCCACAGCTCATACAGAATGGGCTAATGAAAATAATTCTATATTAGTGAGTCCAAATGGACAACAACCAAGCGAAGATGGAGTTTTCTTTAAAGAAAATTCAGAATTTAATCAAGGTACATTTTTTACATTCGATGAAAATGAATTAATTTCCGCAATGGAAAAAAGTGAGACATTAGCGACACAATTTAATATGGCTGGCTCAATATTGGGACAAACTCTCACATATAAACGAGCATTAGAACAAATTCTCTCTAAAGTTAATATGGCATAAATTTAGCTGATATAAATACATATGTATAATTCAAAATGGTATTTAGAACCGTTAACAACAGAAGAAATGCTCAGTAGTGTATTTAATTTTACACTACCGAATCTTTCTGCAACACACAATGTAAATCCTGAATCTAAAGATAATTTATTATATTTAAAATATAAGTTAGCTGGATATTCAAAAGATGATATTAAAATTGACATAAGTCAAACTTCAAATTTATTAAATTATAAATCAATTATAGTTAAAGCTAATAACAAAGAATATGGACTTATTACATATACATCTTCAGTTCCTAAAAATATTGAAGAAAAATTAACAAAAGCAAATTTAAAAAATGGAATCTTAACATTAACCTTTGTTCCAGAAAAAATTAAATCTGCTTTAACTAATTTAAAAATTGAAGTAGAATAAACATAACTTAAGCATAAAAAAGCCCACCAAAAAAGGTGGGCTTTTTTTATTATACATATATGCCAATTTATTTATATCAACATAATAAAACAAAAGAAATTAAAGAAATCATTCAATCAATGAATGATGTTCATATATACAATGGAGAAAATGGATTAGAAGATTGCTGGGAACGAATGTTTACGATCCCCACAGCCTCAGTAGACACACAGCAAGATCCATTTAGCACAAATGACTTTCTAGATCGCACAGCCCGTAAAAAAGGTACGTATGGAAATATGTTAGATTATAGTAAAGAACTTAGTGAAAAAAGAGCTTCAATCATTGGTGGTAAAGATCCCATTAAAGAAAACTACTATAAACAATATAGCAAAGATCGCAAGGGAGTAAAACATCCAGATCAAATGAAAAAATCTTTTGAAAATAAACATATAAAAGTAGATCTTTAATCTATTATCATTAAATTATTATTATTACTTGATAGTAAAAATACTAAATCTGAACCTAACAAAAATTTTTGAATTGGATTATCTACATATTCAGAAATAATTTTAAATCCACTTGTTGATGATATTTCTCCAGAAAAAGCTAATGAATATTCTAAAAATCCCTGCATATTTAATGAGTAATTAAAATTTTCAATTATTAAATTTTCATATAATAATTTCGTATAAGATGCAACTATATTATTTGGATCTCCAAGTAATAAAGATAAATTAAAAAATTTATTTTCTTTAATTTTTTCAATATCTCCTTGTATAAAATTTGTTGAAATTCCATTTATATTTAAAGAATATTTTAATGGAAGCGTTAATTTTCTCGACGCTGGATCTGCACCATTTTCAAAAAAATAATATTTAGATCTATTAAAATCTATAGAAAAATCTAATTTTATTATACTGCTATTTGATAATGTCAAAATATCAATACCACTAATATCTACATTATTTGTTATATTAAAATTTTTTGCAGAGTAAATTAAGAAACCTGATGGATTTGTATTAGTTAATAAGAAAAAATCATTAATAGATTTACTTGTTAATTCAATATTTTCATTATTGCAATTTTTAAATTTTACTCCAATATCATTCACTAATTTTGCTATATTAAAATTGGATGTTAAAAATGAACATGTAACTATAGCAACATTATCAGTTGAATAACTGACTGAATATTTATCTAAATATAAATTAGATAAAGCTATTGATGTAAAATCTTCACTAAATCCATTTGCTTTTATATTGTTCACAATGTCATTTTTATCTAAATTTGACATTAATAAAAATGCAGATTTACTATA
>Ga0114969_10004993_pt1 | contig 10450 bp, 10 predicted proteins | sample M_130807_MF_Meta_FD_87316 | JGI IMG/M metagenome (GOLD analysis project Ga0114969, IMG submission 87316) | Freshwater microbial communities from Lake Montjoie, Canada to study carbon cycling - M_130807_MF_MetaG | ecosystem: Environmental > Aquatic > Freshwater > Lake | place: Lake Montjoie...
CAGCTGACAAATCAGAAGTCATAGTGCTTGGTGATGAGACTGGAGTTGCTGTAAATCCTGGAAATGGTAGTGACATTATTATGGTTCCATGTAGTAGTTATTTGGCAAAGATCTTTTCTTAACATCTAAATCTGCTTTTAACTTACTAATATTATTTAATTCCATTTGTCTAATTTTATTCAAAATTGGAAAAATACCTTGAGGATTAGATATAAGAGCTGCTGTACTAATACCTACTGTTTGAAATTTAGTAATTCTTTTCATCATAGGTCCTAATATTTTCATAAACTTCATCTTCTTATTGTAATTTTCAATAATTAATGTAAATGAATAATATCTTCCTAATAGATTTTTCATGTCTTGTAAATCTGCTTCAGCTTCTCTAAGATGTTGAGTGACTAAGTTCAACGCAACTTGATTTTTTTGTTGCATTTGAGCTTCAGAAGCTAAATTTCTGAGAAAATCTAGTTCTTTATCAAATTGAACAATAGCTCCACGAAGTTCAAGAATAAAACCATCATAAATTTTCTTGAGACCAGCTTCATTTTTCAATGGGGATTCAGAAGTTACATTTGCTCCTGTTTGAACTGGGATTTCTAAGACATCTTTGATCTTAGTTTCGTAATTTCTAATTTTTACTTTTACTTGCTCTCTTACTTGTTTAAAAGTAATCATAGCATTTATTTGATCAGTTGAATATCCAGCTTCAGAAAGTGTTTGGGTGTAAGCTATTGCAGCTGGGGAATTTTGTAAAAAACGTCCAGCTGAATCAAAGAACATTGGATCACGCTTTAAATCTTTACCCCAAAACTGAGCACCGTATGATCTTATGACAGAAATAATTAATTCTGAAAGAGATAGTGCGACTTTGAAAAAAAGTGCAGGATCATTAGCTAAAGTTGTTAACTGGTTAACAATGAAATTTCTAAATACTGCCGGTAAAGCTGCAAATGCACCTCTCAATAAAGGTCCTAAAGCAATTCTGATATTAGTTTCAAAAGCACTAGCATTAGCCGGTCTCGGAGTTTGATTTACTGTATCTGCTGATGAGTTAAATTGATTTGGAAACTCAGTAAATGCTTTGGTAATATCGTCTAAAGTAGTTTTACTATTGAAAGAACTCAGAATTTTAATAGAACCTTCAAAAATTGGAATTAGAACAGCAAGAGCAGGGTTAGACTTTAGATAAGCTATAGCTCCTCTTAGGGAGATTATTATCGCGCCAAACAAACCTTCTGTAGTCATTTCATCATCAGGTTCAGATTGGCTAGGTTGACTTGTTTGTGCAATCTTTACAAACTTTGCACCAGAATGTCCTAAAGGAGATCTAAAGTCTGTACTGTAAGAATTTACAGCACCAGGTTCGTTTATTGGATATTTTATTGGGTTTCTTGTTATAGGACTCAGAAGTGCATCTGTTGCAAGTTGCCCAGCTTTTAAATCATAGTACATGTTAGTAATGACATCTAATAAGCCAGATTTTTGAAATAATTTAAACAAAGAACCTAAAGATTGTATTACGCTAGCCATGCCATAATTTGCAGCTTCTGACTTGAACATATTGTAGACTTTAATTCTACGGTCGTATATTTCAGTATGTCTTTCAACTTTGTTAAAAGATGCTAGCCAACTTCTTCTAAGCTCTTCCATGTTTTCAACAGGACCAGCTTGAGCCATTGTAATAAGTTCATTCAAAATAATCATCTGTTGAGGATCTTTGATTGTCATTAAGTAAGCTCTTGTATTGGCTTTTTCCCCATTGATTGCTTTATTTAAAAGTTGGAAAACTGGAACTGTTCTATTTTTTTCCAAGACATTTTCAGCTTTTTTTAAAAATCTATCTAAAATAGTTAAGGATTTTATTCTGTCATAAGCTGCTACAATAAAATCGAGAACATTTTCTACTCTAGATCCAGTGTTATTAGCAATATCTGCTCCACGATTCAAAATAGCACATGTTTTCTCTTCTGTTAAGTTTTGCTTACTCATTAAATTGGTAAAATAAAAACCAATTTTCTGAGTATCAATTTGAGATTTCAGCCTTTGAATAACATAAAATCTACATTCAAGAGTTTTGGCTAAATCTTCTACTCCGGTAGGTTTATTAGCTATACCCTGCATTTGATCTATAAAACCATCAAGACCTTCTTTTTTACCATCTTTTTCAGGTGTATCAGTCTTTGTTGGATCTTTTTTTAATTTGTCCCAAGTATCTAAAAATGCAGCTCTTTCTGACTCAGACTTTTTTGCAAACTGGTCAACCATATATTTAGCTCTGCCAACTGCATCAAGTTTCATAAAAGCTCTTACGTCACTTTCAAAAGGCAAAGCAGCAAGCCTAGTGTTAGATTCAAAAATCAGACCAGAAAGAATGATTTTCTGGTCTGATTTAAAATCTTGACTAGAATTGTTATTTTCGTAAATATTTCCGTCAAAAGTGAATTTCATAATTAGTCAACTTTAGCAGTGATTTTATATGTTGATGTAGTACAGTGAGGGCACTTGCCTTGAAGTGCATGTCTACTACTCTTCATAACTATTCTTTTCGGGGCAACAACCATAACCATTGTTCTGCACTTAACACAGTACATTTTTTCGGTTGAAGCGGCATCAGAAATTTCTGAACTCATTATTTTCTCCTTTATAGTAATTCTCTTTTTATTGTACAAATACCTTTGAGACATAGGGAAAAGAAACTAAAAATGCCAAGGTATGAATATATTTGTAATTGTACAGACGAAGCTAAATCCTATGTAATTTCTTGTTCAATTAGCGAATATACGTCAGAAATTCCTTGTCCCTGTGGCAACGGTACTGCTAAAAGAGTTTTTAATACTTTTGCTGTTCAAGAGGGTTTGACTGCTAAAGAAAAACAATTTGGCACAACAACTAAAAGAAAAGAAATGGCTGATTTTATGAAAGATCAAAAAGGCATTAGGAAGAAATCTTATGATCCAAATTCTAGAGAAGCTAAATCAAACGAAATATGGACAGGAAAAGAAGGATTAGATGGTGTTACATCATTGCCTGTAACAAGAAAGGAATAGTATGAACGAATCAACACAAGAACCAGAATCATTTATCATTAGAAATGTTACTCTTGGACCTCACTATATTAGTGACATCAGACTGCATTTTGAACCATTGCAAGCAATTGATCTTACATGGGAAGATGTTAAGACAATTAAATCTTCAAAAGATTTAAGAAATTCTATTAGAATGGGATACCTGAGACAAATTACTGCTGCGGAATTTGAAACTATTGAACAAAAAGCTGCAATTAAAGAAAAGAAAGAATTAATGAGACAGCAGAAAAATTCAAATCTTTCAACAGTTGATATTGACGGTAAAACTTATGAAGCTGAACAAATTGATGCAGAAAAGGCAGGAGTTTCTAAAGATGGAACAATCTCTACTGCTGGATATGCTAACGATTCATTGTCATATGCAACAGCATTAGATATTGCTCAAACTCAAGCTCAATTAAGAGGAGATGAACTTTCTGTTGAAGATTTTGCAGACAGAGTACAACAAAATCCCAATTTAGTAAATCAGTTGCTCACTCAATATAAAAATATGCAAGAAAGTGTCTCTGTCTCTGGAGATACAGAAAGAGGTAGAGCTTTTGTAGCTGAAGCTCCTTCTATTGGACAAAGTGGAACATCTGTTTCTAAAGTTGAAATGACAAATTACAACAGAGACAAAAAAATTGCAGGTTCAGATTTTAATTATTTAGACACACCATCAGACTTTGATGACGGTGTAGCAGACGTAATTGATCTTGAACTTGATGGAGATGGTGAAAAGGGTGGAGTACGTAGAGTTTAGAAAAATCCTACTGAATGGACATAAATATTAGGCTATCCATTGGGTAGCCTTGTTTTTTTATGAGGTAATACATGTCTGAAGAAATTAAAGCTTTATCATATACAACTAGTCCTTTGGTTTACTATAATACCAATAGTAGTAATCCAGGTGTTTATATCGAGTGGGAAAGAGTTACTTCGTCAGGCGTAAGATTCTATAAAATACAAAAAAGTGACTATTTTGATGGAGACTACACAACTATAGATACAGTTCTATGGCCATGTAATGAATATGTAGACACTAGCGGAAGTCCTTCCCAATATTATAGAATTCTCGAAGTTGACAGTTCAGGAACAGTTTTATCAACAAGCGCCCCAATTTTAGGGGATGAGTTGCTAATTAAATCAAGTTTGAGATTTGAGCTTGAACATCTTTTAAACATTCCTATTTATGACGAGGAAGTTGTTTTCAGAAAATCAAGAACTGAAGCAACAGTAGCTTTTCCTTACTGGAGTTATTTTCCAAGACCTGACGTAAGAGTTAGTGGATATTCTGAACAAGGTGACAGAGATCCTATGATTCAACTTTCAGAAAATACTCCAGTTTATAGAACAATAAATGCATCATACGACCCAATCATATTTAACAGAGATGGTATACAAACACCTTATTCTGGTGGAAACAACTATTCTAATGGTCTTAAAGTAAAATATGATTATAAAGGTAGTATTTTCTTTACAGATGCGAATGATGCACCAACTGCAATACAATCATATGACACAGTTTTAGTATCATATTCTGTCAAAATGTTTACATCACAACAGATGAATAGTGCACTAAACATGGCATTACAAACAATAAATTCTATGCCTGGTGCATCAAAATACCAATATGTATCAAGTGTACCATTCTTTTATGATCCAGCTATTGTTTATGGAGCAGCATATTACTTGATTAGAGGTCTGATTCTATCTTTGACAAACAGACAAAGAAGATTACTTATTGAAGATCCTGATGCTTCTTTTGTAGAAAATTTAAAAAATGTTGCCCAAATGTACAGAGAAGATTTTGACAAGATGCTTGAAAAACTTCCAATTGCTACATATCCAGGTGTTAGAAGCGTAGTTGTTCCAGAATACAACATGCCAGGAGGAAGATCAAGATTCTTCAGGTACATATGGAACATTGGAACATCTTCATAATTTTTAAATTTTAAATTTAAATTACTTAATTCTTTAAATTTTAAATTTAAATTATTAAATTAACAATTAATGTTAATATATATATATTCTCCCTTATTAATGGGTGTAGAAAAACAGAAAACAAATTGAGAGGAAAGAATGGAAAAAATCATACAAGCACTTAGATCAGCTAAGAATAAAGTCTCCCAGATAAACCCTATGTTAGGGGAAGACATCAATAACACATTAGGGTCTTACGATAGCATGCCAAAAATTGAAACATTTGCCAAGCCAAGAGTAAATGTTATGCAATCATCTGATGAGGGAACTGTTCACAGTTTTGCTGTTGAAATTAAAGCAAAACATAATGGTCCTATACCTGACACTCAACTCATGTCAAAAATTTTGCAAGCTGTGGAAAGTCATTCTGATAGCACTTCTGATTTTGCAACAGGAGATGCTCCAGAAGGAAATTCTTTTGAAGTAGTCAGCTTTAAGTACGAAAGACGAGAAGACAAGAAGAATAGTAAATAGTATAATAGCCTTATGGACGAAGAACAAATTAAATCCCTAAGGCATTCATTTACTAATCCACACCGTGAAGATTTGCCCAAGCCTAAAATTAATAAGTTTGGGCATACTATTCTTGGTGACGAAAAGCAAGTAATAGAATCAGAAATTGATATAAAAATCGATGAATCTGGTAACATTTCTGCTGACCCTAAGCAAAGCCTATTCGACAGTCCGGAATTTCAAAAATGGGCTGAAAATCAACCCAATATGAAGACATCTGAACCTGACAACCCTGTTCAAGAAGCTAAAAAAAATAATATTGACTCTAATAACGTAATTATTGCTAATTTGATTTCTGAACTTGACGAGATGGATGGCACCATTGAGCGTAAGCAGAGCGAAAATCAGTTTTTCAAGAATTGTCTCAATCAGGGTTGTATGTACAATCTTCCAAAAGATGCTAAATTTTGTTTAAAATGTGGAACTGCTCAAATGCCAAAATTTTGCACTGAATGTGGATATAGCTTTCCTGGAATGGAAAAGTTCTGTCCTGATTGCGGAACTAAAAGATAGGAATCTAAGCTGCTTTTCCAGTAATTCTTTAACTATGGAAAGATCATGGTACTCTATATCTAAACAAGCGACAGCCCTGAGAAAAAATGTTCTTAGAGTTGATCTGTGTGTTTTCGTAGATGCTGAAAAAACATTTAGTAATCTAGATTATTTAAATTCAACTGTCAAGTCACTACTAACTGCAGGAATTATCAATGGATTAGATATCATTGGGATTTTATCAAAAGATGTCAATGTTGGATTGAGAGCCTTTGAATTAGCTAAGGCTTTAAAAATGGATATATCTGTTATTCCTGGGCAAACGTATATCTGTCTACAAAAAGAAGAGTTGTATGTTTATAAGCTCACACAACAAATACCACAAGGATTAACCTTAGATAAAGTTTGCGAATTTGCTCATAAAAATAATGGATTTGTTATGGCTACCAATATAAGCAAAAGTGCTGCTGACATGATAAACAAATTGAAAGGCAGTATTTATGCACCAGATGCAGTAGAAGTTTTCAATGCTAAAATTGGTGGATATAGAGATCTTGATATTGATTATCCAAGATTTGTTAATTCGGGAGCAACTTCTGCTAATGATCTTGAAGCCAAAAATGTTTTCACATTGTTACCTAGAAAAGAAGCAACTGAAATGAAATTAATTGGTGAAGATGAAGGAGTTGATTTTACTCCTAAATATTTATTACCCAAAGGACAATAAACATGGCAAGATCTTATTGCACTACCCAGGATGTTAAACAATATCTTCCACCTAATGTTGTTACAGAAGGTGACAATCCTACTCCAAATTTCAGAAACCCTACACCAGAAAGTGCAAGTAATGTAAACTTGGACTTTTTTATCAAACAGGCTTCAGATCAAATTGATGCAAATCTTGGTACACAATACGATGTTCCACTCAAACAAATCAATTTAGGTGGAGAAGTTTCCTATCCACACCCTGTTCCTGTAATTTGTGCAATACTAGCTGCACAAATGTACTATATGCAAGCTCTTCAAGGAGCAGAACCTCAATATTCTGATGCGCAAAAAGTAAGATTTGATTTTGCACAAAATGAAATAATCAGAATACAAAACGGTGAATTAAGATTATTCGGACAAAGAAATCTTAGAGGTGACAGATTTGTCAGAAGCACATTGAGAGGAATGCCTACCAATCCTGCTGAAGGTAAAAGATCTAAAGGTCCCAATCAATAAGTAAAATAAATGCTAGAAAGAGTTTATGACACAATCAAAGGAATACTGTTTCATGAGTTTCCTAAAAATAATAACAACCAAGCTGTAGTTTACGACAGACCAATAACAGGGTTTTACATTGGTGAAGTTGGTGTGAAACCCAATGCTCTTTCTATTACGATTAAGAATGGCTCATCGTCTCTTAAAGATATTGCCATGGGATTACAAGAGTATGAACATAGCATTACAGTAGAAATCAATGCTGGCGGAGACAACATAGAACTCACAGAAAGAATTACTCAAGAAGCTACTAGAATTATTCTATCTATCATGAGAAAACATAGAAGAATGTGGGTAGTAGAATTATGTCCAATATGTGGCAAAAGCTCTCTTACTCCTCAGCATTTTACTATAGACCACACATCTATACTTACTTCTTATGTATCGACGGTCAACAGTGAATTTGCAACATTGTGGGGTCAAACTCACCCAGCTAGTATAACCGTTCCCACAATACAACCATCAAATCTTGCAGCAGAAGCTTTCTTAAGACTTTACAATGATGTAGGAACTGGAACGACTGTAGCTAACTTGAGCGCTACACAAGTATCTAATATTCGCAGAATGGTCAGCGATAATATTGAACCAGTTAGGTTTCTTTATGATGTCATATGCAATGACAACAAACCGTCAGATGACGCAACTAACAAACAACTTTACAGAAGCGGGACTCTTACTATTTCAGCTAAAGAACTTGTAAAACAAACTCAATACGGTCCAGACAATGTACCAACCACAGCATACAGTTAATAAAAATGAGCCTGATAACCAGAAAAGGATTAGAATTTATAATCAATCAGTTTGGTAAAGCAAAATATGCTTACAAAAATTTGGTTGGTGATTTTTCTTTTAATAGAGGTTTATTTTCTGAATTAGAAAGAGTAGTAGTAAAGTTTAGAGGATCAACAGTATTTCATGATTATGATTTATCCTTGAAAAATAATCTTGGAATAAATCAATCACCTTTTCAGTCATACAACATAGACGATCCTGTACTTTTTGGTTTTCAAGGTGGAAAATATACAGTAGAAAAAACTCTGTCAAGTTTTGCTAATACAGGTGGTTGGACAGCTTCTACTCATAATCCCCCTACTCCTGAGGGATGGGAAGTATTAGATTACAATGCCTGGTCAAACTATATACCTTCATACACATCAACAGGTACAGCAAATACAAGTTTTATTATTTACAATATAAACTCAGAACCAGGTACTGGATCAGGTAGAACTAATTTTATATATCCCATAAGATATACAGGTACTGGCTATACACAAGTAAATCTTTTTAATTCGTCAAGATGGATATCTGTAAAGAATAATTCTGGAGCATCTTCAGCGAATGAAGCTCATTTAATTATTCCTAAAAATTATTTTGAAGGTTTTCAAAAACTTAATCCTTATACAAATACACCTGTTGACTTGGGCATTTATTCTCATATATATTTGAAAACAGCTGGAGTTGGATCTACGTTTTCATTAGCAGGTAGTATGAGCGGAATAGCTCTATCAACTTTAGCTTATTCAATATCCGAAGTTTCATCTACGGGAGCAACTACGGGAAGAAGTAGAGATCATTACTTAATCAAAGTTAAGCTCCCATCAACTACATGGACTGACACTTACTGGTTTCATCTAGGTTTTTATTGGAATACGCAAGATCTTACATTTAAGACAGGATACCCATCTTACACGTCCGGTACTGCTCTTACATTTAGTAGTACTAATTTTGAAACTGCTTGGTATATCTATAATAGAAAAAACTATTTCGAAAAAACTCTGTCTAATAAAATTACTTTTGCCAAAACTGGTATCAATGATACAAATATTTATTTGTTTTCAAAAAATAAGTCTGGTTTAGAATTTTATGACGGAGATAATATTAGTAATCAAGAAAGTTTTAGATACCTATATCCTGAAACTTTTGATATATCATCTATTGGAAATTCAAATTCTTTTTCAAATGTGATTTCTCTCAAAAAAGATGAATTTTATCCAGTAATCATAGCTGCAAAAAATTACGGTAATGATTATGAAAACGGTAAATCAGTAATCACATGTTTTGTAGGAAAAGCTCAATCTACTCAAGCATTGCCTGACAATTTAGATGACTATAGCAATTACCCTAGTATTTCATCTGATTATGATGTTGTTGCAAAAATTCTAGTTTCATATCCATCAATTTCTAACTCAGGGTCAGGAATAAGTTTATTAGGTCAAATATATTCTAACAACTCTTCAATTATCTACATAAAAAATAATAGTGAAAATTTTGCAGTTCCTCCGATTGGTGATTATTATGTAGGAAACTTTATTTTACCAAATTTGCTAAAGACAGTTGAAAATATAAGAAATGATAAATATTCTGGAATATTAGATGTTCCATCCTTAGGGACTATTCCAAATTTTATTAATTTTAGCTTTGGTAAAAATACAACAATTTTAGCTAATAATTTTTCGAACACAAGAAATGCAAAACTACTTCATAATCTAATCAAAGTTCCAACAGTTAATTTATTAAAGTCTAATAGTCAACTAGTTATAGGTATTGGCAAAATTGACATTACTTCTGGAACTACAAACGTTATAGGCACACTAACAAATTTTACAAATCAAATTACTCCAGGGGATTATATTTTAGATGAGAGCGGAGTGTTGATTGGAAAAGTTACAAGCATTATAAACAACACTTACTTGATATTAGAAGAAACTACCAAAACAACTTATAGCAATGTAAATTATAAAATTCAAAACAACATTGATGAAACTGAGCCAACTGAAATACCTATGCAAATTGAAGGTTCAAATAGTATTTCAGAGTGGGCAAATATATCTCCAACAATAAATTTTGCTTCTTTCAATTCTTCAGGAGCATATTTAGAAAATTATAAGTTAAACAGAAATTCAACTTTTGAAATTTATTTTCAAAAATCAAATTTAGATAACTTAGAAGATCAAAATAATACTGGAAGCAAGTTATCTAAAGACTATTCATTCAAAATTAAGTTCGCAGACACAAATGAAAATTTTATCTACAAAACTTTATTTGTAAATTCTTCAAAATACTATATTTCTGATGATGAATATACAGACAGAGTAAATAAACAATTATCAGTAAATGGTTATTTCAAGTTAGGA
>Ga0114969_10004995_pt1 | contig 10448 bp, 10 predicted proteins | sample M_130807_MF_Meta_FD_87316 | JGI IMG/M metagenome (GOLD analysis project Ga0114969, IMG submission 87316) | Freshwater microbial communities from Lake Montjoie, Canada to study carbon cycling - M_130807_MF_MetaG | ecosystem: Environmental > Aquatic > Freshwater > Lake | place: Lake Montjoie...
AATTTATTATTTCGGTGCATGTTGTATCCATTAAATTCCCGTTCATACAATTCGGGAAAAAGACTTGCAAGTAAATCACAAATTGAGGATCAGGTATAGAAACCCACTGCGCTTTTGATATTGAAAAACTAAAAATGAAAAATGAAAGGAGAAATGCTTTCTTCAACAGTAATGTTATTTCTCTCAAATGTAAGAATGAAAAATTGTTTTGGGTTGCTTACTTTTGAATGGTAAAAAATATTTTACAATGAGTAAAACGGAATTAATAGAAAAAACATTGGCGAGTCTGAGTCAGTTGCCCGAAAATGAATTGAAAGAAATTCATGACTTCGCTGAGTTTCTGTTGTCAAAAATTAATCAAAGACTGTTAACTCAGGATGTATCACAGTTAAATATGAATTCGAAGTCGTACAAATTTCTGGCAGATGATAAAGACATATATACTGTCAATGATTTGAAAGTAAAATATGGCAAATGAAAAAAGGAACAATTATTCTGATTCCTTTTCCGTTCACCGATTTTTCAGGAATGAAAACAAGACCCGCCTTAATATTAGCAACGGATATTTATGATGTTACTGTTGCCTTCATAACTTCAAAAATTATTAAGCAGGAAGCACATGATTTGGAAATTCTGCCAACTGAAACCAATGGTCTGAGAGTTGAATCCATTATTAAGCTAAACAAACTTGCAACAATTGACAAGGAACTAATACTTGGAGAACTCGGAGTTTTATCAGAATCTGATTTAAAAGCAATTGACAAAAAACTTATTGCGGTATTTAATATTTCAATTTAAGTTTTAGGTTATTAATTTTAGAATTACATGGTTTGTATTGATTATAAAAAAGGGAATTCAAGAAACTTTTTAATTAACTTTTAAAAAATCGAATTCGTTTTCTTAGAAATCAGATTCAAAGTTGGCAACATCGGATTCGTTTTCAACGACCTCGGATTCGTTTTCGTTGAAAACGAATCCGAGGTCGCAGAGATTGATATCAAAGTCGGCAACTTTGAATTCGATTTCGTTAACTCTGACATCAACTTCACCAACATCGAATTCGTTTTCATCAACTTCGATATCGAAGTTCACGAAAACGAATTCAACTTCATGGAAACTGAATTCGATTTCTAAGAAAACGAATTCGATTTTTAAAAAAACGATGTCGTTTTTGTTTCATTTCCGGAACTGTTTTTGTCTTTATATTTCAATATGACTCAACAATGACAATACTTTCAGCGGTTTTGCGTTAAACAATAAAATTCCAATTGTATTGTATGCAACAATTGAAAAGATCCTCAGCCAATAAGGGCGAATCTCAGGACCAGAAAAGAGGTATCCTGTATGGCTAAGAAAAATGTTCGTGTGGAGATACCAAAAGCGAAACCTGATAAGCTGATTGAACTGGCGAAATTAGTAAGTGCCAAGCATCTGCTTGATGGAGTGGAGTTGCCAGTCCGCTCAATGGTTTGGATATGGCAACCTTCAATACCAATCTGACCGAAGCCGACTTGAAAAATGCGAAAGCAAAACAGTTGGTTAAAGATTCGGAAGAAGCATTTGAAGACCGTGACATTGCTTTAGGTATTGGTGAAGACCAAACCTCTACAACTCCGGGCACAGTTTATTCAAGCCTTACAGCAGTGCGTGATACACTGTTAGGAAAATTTAAAGGCAAGGAACAGAAACTGGGTGAGTGGGGCTTTAAGGTGGATACTAGTTCACCGGGTCCGAAACCAAAACCTCCGGTTCCATAACCGATGGCATGAGAACCCTTCGTACAAACAGTGCGAAGGGTTTTTTATTTTTTGTGAATTTATTCTGCTTCAATTTTTTCGAAACAGCGAACACAAAAAACTTGGCTTATTTTTCACCCGCAATGAAATGGTTTAAGTTACTGTTTTTTCCTGTGACCGGTTTCATTATCATGCAATGGATGGAAACCAAGGGGTTGCCGGTTCCAGCCGCACGAATGTGTTTTCTGCTGATATGGATTGCCGGCTGGTGGATGAGTGAAGCCATTGATTTGGCAGTTACCTCGCTTATACCAATTATATTTTTTCCGTTGTTCGGAATTATGAGCGCCGACAGAACAGCGGCGCAGTATATGGAGCAAACCATTTTCTTATTCATAGGCGGTTTTTTTCTTGCTTATGCAATGGAGAAGTGGCACCTGCACAGCCGCATGGCTTATAAAATCATTTTGCTGCTCGGCAATAAACCATCGCACATTTTACTCGGCATAATGGTAACTACTTATTTAATTACCATGTGGATTTCAAATACTGCCACAACCATCATGTTGTTTTCGGCAGTGCTTGCAATTATCCGTAACGAAAAACTTTTTCATCCCGAAGGTCATAAGAAAGTTGCCGCCGCCTACATGCTCGCACTTGCCTACACTGCCTCCATTGGTGGTTTCTCTACACTGGTTGGTACACCACCCAACATGATTTTCGCCGGGTTTTATGAAAAAATGGTTCCGGGTGCCGAGTCCATTAATTTTTTCCGATGGTTTGTTTTTGCTTTTCCTATCAGCATTACTTTTTTTGTTTTAGCCTATTGTGTGTTGCGGTTTTATGTGATTGAAAAAAAATATGATTTGCCATTTGATATGCAACACATCCGCGATGAATTAAACAAAATGGGTAAACTGAGTCGTGAAGAAAAATCGGTGATGACTGTTTTTTTTATAACTGTGCTCTTATGGTTCACCCGTGCTGATATTGATTTCGGAAGTTTTAAAATGACCGGATGGAATAATTTATTTGGCCTGCCTTCTTATATCAAGGACAGTACTGTTGCCATACTTGCAGGATTTACATTGTTTCTCATTCCTGCTTCAAAAAGCAAAAAAGAAAATATTTTAGAGTGGAAGGATGTAACAAAACTTCCATTCAAAATAATATTGCTGTTTGGTTGCGGGTTTGCAATTGCCGAAGGTTTTGAATCAACAGGGCTTGATAAAATTTTTGCAGAAAATTTAGTTGGCCTTAAATCATTGCCTTCGTGGCTCATCATTTTAGCTATAATTGCATTTGTAACCTTGCTTAGCGAAATGGCAAGTAATGTGGCGAGTGTGCAACTTATACTTCCGATATTAATTCCATTGAGTATAACACTTGGAGTTGACCCGTTGACTCTTATGGTTCCGGCTACCATTGCCGCATCTTTCGGTTACATGTTACCGGTAGCAACTGCTGCAAATACAATTGTATACGGAAGCGGATATATTGATTTAAAAACCATGTACCGCACAGGATTTATTTTTAATGTAATAGGAATTATTTTGCTAACCCTGTTTTCTGTTTTAAGAAAGTTTTAAGAAACTTATTTCTATCCTTATTTGATACGACAGTATTTTGAGGCTGAACGACAATCAGAATAGCTGTAAAAAAACTGTCCCGGTTCAGTGAAGAACCGGGACAGAAAAAAGCATTAACTATGGCTACAAGGTCTCTGCCTTTTTTATTTAATCAAGCCTGAGATTTTTTAAAGTCTGCTAAAAACTTCTCCAATCCGATATCAGTTAAAGGATGTTTCAACAATCCCATAATTGCATCTAACGGACAAGTAACAACATGTGCGCCCACTTCAGCACAACGAACAATGTGTAATGAACTTCGGATTGAAGCAGCAAGCACCTGAGTAGGATAGCCATAGATACCATAGATCTGAACGATCTGAGCAATCAGCTGAATTCCATCCCAGTTACTGTCATCAACGCGGCCAACAAACGGAGAGATATAAGTTGCGCCTGCTTTAGCAGCGAGTATTGCCTGCCCTGCTGAAAACGCAAGTGTGCAATTTGTTTTAATTCCTTGCTCTGATAAATACTTAATGGCTTTAATACCATCTTTTATCATTGGCACTTTCACCACAATATTCGGATGCAATGCAGCAAGTGTTTTTCCTTCGGAAATAATACTCTTATAATCAGTAGAAATAACTTCGGCACTAACATCACCCTTTACAATGGCGCATATTTTTAAATAGTGCTCCATGATATTGTCATCACCCTTAATACCTTCCTTGGCCATTAACGAAGGGTTGGTAGTAACACCATCAAGAATTCCAAGGTCTTTGGCTTCCTTTATCTGGGCAATGTTTGCTGTATCAATGAAGAATTTCATATGTAACTTTCGTGTAAGAAAGGGCAAGTTACTTATATCGCACCGCTCAACCGTTTACCCTTGCTGCCTTCCGACCCTGGGGGAGTTCACAGGAGCTGGTCGTATAAGACTTGCCCGCGGCAAATGTAAACTGAAAAGCACATTGGCAACGAACAACAACAAGAAAATAGTTTTTAACATTTTGGCATATTTCTGTTAAAACCAATATTAATAGCTGATGTTCAGTGCTTTACTAAAATTATAACCCAATGAATGAATAAGATTCTGTTGAAATAAATAGTGAAAATGCAAAACTATCTGCATCTTTGATTGGTTTTGTTTATAGTTTTATGGCTTGATTGAATGATACCCAATAAATTATACCTGTTTTTCTTTCTTATTTTTCTTTGCCCGGTTAAATCAAATGGGCAAAAGCAGGCAAATAATTGGCATTTTGGTGATAAAGCCGGGTTAAATTTTAATGGCACTCTGTCGGCAATTGGCAACGGGCAATTAAATACTCAGGAAGGGTGTAGCGGATTTTCAGACCCTCAAACCGGGCAATTACTTTTTTATACTGATGGTGATACGGTATGGAATAAGAACAATCTGAAAATGCCAAATGGAATTGGGCTTGGAGGGCATAAATCAAGTACTCAATCAGGATTGGTAGTTCCGCGCCCTGGAAGCACAACTCAATTTTATATTTTCAGTGTAGGTGCCTGGGGAGGTATGAATACAACAGGTTTCGGAAGCCCCGGAAGCTTTAACCTCAATTTATTGGATATGACATTGAATGGCGGACTCGGAGATGTAACAGTTAAAAATCAGGTAATTCTTTCTCCTGTTTGCGAAAAATTAACTGCCACCCTTCACTGTAATGGCGTTGATTACTGGGTTGTGGTTCATAAATACAATTCTGATAAATTCTATTCTTACCTTCTGACTTCAGCAGGGTTATCTGCAGTTCCTGTTATAAGTACCATTGGAATTATGCATGCTGATACATTAGGTGGAAACGGTTTTTCCGCTATCGGATATATGAAGATTTCTCCAAATGGAAAAAAACTGGCACTGGCCTGTTATACCGATATCAGAACGGTTGAGATTTTTGATTTTAATTACAACAATGGAATTATCAGTAACGAAATAATTGATACCAGCTGGGCTAATTACCATAGCAATTCAGGGTTATATGGGGTTGCATTTTCTGCGGATAATTCAAAACTGTATGTCAGTAATATTAATGATTCAACCATTTACCCAAGCAGTGTTTATCAATATGACTTGAGTTCAAATAATGCGAATACAATTCTGGCTTCAAAAACAACAATAAGCACATCTTTTACTCAGGCCTACGGTGCATTGCAATTAGCACCGAATGGAAAAATCTATCTTGCCAAAGCAAGCAGTCCGAAATTGGATGTAATAAACAACCCAAACTTATCAGGCGTTGCTTGCAGTTATGTGGCTGACGGTTTGCAAATGGGGAATCAGCAAGGACAACATATCAGCCGTTATGGTTTGCCAAACTTTGTTGAAATTTTTAATACCCCTACAAAATTCAAGCTTACTTATGCCGGTTGCGGTGGAACTTATACTGCTATTTTGCTTGATACAATTATTCCTTTCCCGGTTACTGTAATATGGAACTTCGGTGACCCTGCAAGCGGTGGAAACAATACCTCTGCTTTATTTGAACCCACACATATTTTTTCTGCATTAGGAACATATAATATTTCGCTCACAATTACTGCCGGATGTACCAATTTCGTATACAATACTACTGTTGATTTAACAGATAGTTTTCAGGTTGATTATGGTCCTGATCAAACAATTTGCACAGGTAACAGTGTTCAACTTAATAATCTATATCAATATGGCTTAAATTATCAGTGGAATCCTGTTTCTGACCTAAGTTGCACAACTTGTTCAAATCCAATTGCAAACCCGACTATAACCTCAACTTATATTGTAACCATTGACGATGGTCCAGGTTGCCATGATGAAGATACTATTGTTATAAATATCACAAATGGAGTTACTGCATTCATTTCAAATGATACTGCAGTTTGTCCTGGAGAAACTGTTCAATTATTAGCATCAGGTGGTTCATCATATTTATGGTTTGCAGACAGTACTTTATCAGCATTAAATATTCCTGATCCTTTTGCCAATCCTGTTGTTACAACTACCTATTCGGTAATTGTTGCACTACCGGGTTGCACCCCTGACACTGCATCAGTAACTGTTTCATTCCTCTCCCCTCCTGATATAGATGCAGGGCCCGATTTAACTATTCTCAATGGAAATTCAATTTTAATTGATGCTATCTCAAATGGTGTTTCGTTTTTATGGGAACCCGGAGGCAGTTTAAATGACTCGGCTATTCTTCAGCCACTTGCCTCACCAACAATAACAACAACTTACTTTGTTATTACTGATAATGGATTCGGATGCCTTGCAACAGATACTGTAGTGATTACTGTTAACGACGGTACAATACCTGTTTTATATTTTCCAAATGCATTTTCACCAAATGAAGATGGAATTAATGACTTTTTCGATTACTTCAATTTTGGGTTCGATAAAGTTTGGATGAGAATTTATAATCGTTGGGGTGAGTTGGTTTACGAAACTGATTTACAACATGATGGTTGGGACGGAACTTTTGAAGACCTTCCATGTTCGATGGGAGTATATGTTTATTATGCTGTGGCAACTGATAGAGGCCAGAATTATTTTTTTGAAGGAAATTTTACACTCCTCCGTTAATCGTGTTTATATATTAATGCCTTATAACTATTAATTGGTTTAGCAGGCAAATACTTTTAACGCATGATTAAAAGATTACTCTTATTTGTTTTCGTTCTTTTTATTTCAAATAATTCCTGGGCACAAAAGGAAGCTTCAATTTGGTTTTTCGGAAAAAAAGCAGGAATTGATTTTTCTTATTCCTACCCTGTTCCGGTTACTGTAAGTGCTATGAATGTAAAAGAAGGTTGTGTAACCATGTGCAATAGTGGTGGCTGGTTGCAGTTTTATACCAATGGAATGCAGATATGGAATAAGTATCATAAGATAATGCCTCATGCTAAAACATTAAAGGGACACGACTCATCTTCTCAATCTGCAATAGCAATTCCGAATCCGGCCAATCCGAATATTATTTATCTTTTTACATCTGATGCTGGAGCATATGCTAACCCGCCAAATAATGGGGTTAGTTATTATAAAATTGATATGACAAAAGAAAGTGGCTTGGGAGATGTGGTAGGTAAAGATGTTTTATTACTTCCTTCTGCTGCTGAAAAGCTTACTGCTGTTAAACACAAAAACGGAAAGGACATTTGGGTTATGGCACATGGGTGGAATACCGGAAATTTTTACTGCTACCTCGTAACTAAAGATGGAGTTGCTAAAAATGCTGTAATCAGCAGAATCGGCAGTATTTATCAGGGAGGAATTTCAACAGATGGAAATGCAATTGGATACATGAAATTTTCGCCTGATGGAAAAAGATTATGTTCGGTTATTTATGAAAACAATTTTGCTGAATTATATGATTTCAATAATGAAACTGGTGAGTTAAGCAATTACAAATTAATTTTTACACCACAAAGTAAAATGGCTTATGGGTGTGAGTTTAGTCCAAACAGTAAATTATTGTACCTGAGTTTTTATATAACAAATGAAATTTACCAATGGGATGTTACCCTTACCACAACAGCTGACATTATGCAATCTGCTGTATTAGTAGCTCAATCAATTGATAAAAAAATGGGGGCTTTGCAAAATGCATTGGATGGAAAAATATATGTTGCCAAACACAGTGATTATCTCGGATGTATACCTAATCCAAATGTTAAAGGAATTGGCTGCGGATATATAGAACAAGCATTATATCTGAACGGTGGTGAACCACAACTTGGTTTACCAAATTATATCACAAGCTATTTTAACCGTCCATAATGAAATACCAGCTTATTTATAATGAGCAAAGGAAAATAACCTGGGTATTAATTCTTGTTCCTTTAATGTGGTCAGCATTATTTATCGGGGCAATACTTTTTTTAACGAGAATTCCTGAGTGGCTCATTCTGCTTTCTTCAGTTTTCCTTTTAGTTGTTTCTTTATTATCAGTTTTATTAATCATAAAAAAATGGCTGACAATAAAGTGTTCAATTGAAATAACTGATGATTATTTTAAATATTCTATGCAAAAAAGATCTCCTTTTTATTCCTTTCAGGAAATAAAAATTTCATGGGACCGCGTATTGAACTTTAATGTTGATGAAATAAATAAATCGTTTTATGCAGTGGTAACACTTTCTCAACCTGACATGAAATTTTCTTTGTCTCCATCTTCATTTGAGCCGAAACATATTCATGAATTTAGAGAATTTGAAACAGCTATGTTGCAAAAAATTTCTGCATATAATATTCAGGCACAGGAAAAACATTTGCATACTATTTCCAGTAAAAGTTTTTTGGAAAACATATGGATCAGGGTTTTAGCAATTGTGTTTTTGATTTTCTTAATTGCAATTTCAATAATATTCCTGTTATCAAAAAAGGATATTTCATCAAATTATTACTGGTGGAGATTAATTTGGATTTGGTTTGTTTCAGTACCCTATTTGTTTTTGGTATTCGCAAGTTGGAGAAAAAACAAGTGAGATTTTATCCTTAATAAAAGGCACATTGATTTTTAGTTACAAAGTGATTTTCAATGATTTATTTGCTGCAAACCATAAAAGAAACTTAATTATTAATCATACCTATAAATAGGTAACTATCTAAAAATAGAAGCGTAAAGCGGTCATGTCAACTAAAAAACATGTACCGACTCCACACGGTTATAACCGTAATTTTCCTCTTAATTTTAAATATTTCTGGCCTTTTAGCTCAGCCCACAGCCGATTTTTCAATTAATTTACCTAATCCGGTTTGTAATCCAGCAGTTGCAAGTTTTACAAACCTGAGCACTGGAACTCCTCCACTTACATATCAATGGAACTTTGGGGTAAACGCAGGTATAAACAGTATACAAACAAATCCTTCAACTACATATTCATCATGTGGTTCATTTACTGTTACTTTAACTGTAACCGATGGGAATGGATTGCAGGATGTTAAAACACTTCCTGTAATTATACATTGCAAACCAACAGCAAGTTTTACAACCACTGGCGCTGCAGGATGCGCTCCTTTATTATCAACTTTAACAAGTACAAGTACACCGGGCAGTGGATCAATAAGCACTTATCAATGGGATTTCGGAGATGGAAGTACAGGAACAAACTCAGTAGAAAATCATTTATATACTACTCAAGGTTGCAAAACAGTTACGCTGATTGTAACAAACTCTTTTGGCTGCAGTGATAACATTACAACATCCGCCGCAGTTTGTGTTACAACAAACCCAAATGTCAATTACAATGCGTCACCATTAAATGGCTGTGGCTCACCATTCACAACCACTTACAATTCCATTGTTAATGGTGGAACTGCTCCATATACTTATCAATGGAGTTTTCCGGGAGGAACTCCAAATTCATCTTCATCAAATTCTCAAAGCGTCACATATAATTCTTCAGGTCAATTTAGCAGTCAATTAATAATTACTGATGCAAATGGATGTCAGGATACACTAATTAGAAACAATTATATAAATGTTGGAAATCTTCAGGCGCAATTTTCTATTACAGGAACACAAGGTTGCGCTCCTCTTACCGTAAATGTATCGGGTCAAAATGGTGGAGCAACAAATTGGGATTGGACCACCATTCCTAATGGAAATCCTGCAACAGCAACTGGACAAAATGCTTCTTTCACATTTAATACTCCCGGAAGTTATCAGATTTGTTTAGATGTCAGTTTCAGTAATGGATGTACTGCCCAGAAATGCACAACAGTTGTAGTTGCACCAACGCCTACAGCGAATTTTTCTCAAACAGGAAATACGCCGACATGTGCACCTCCTTTAACCCTTAATTACAATAATCAATCAATAGGAAACGGTTTAACCTATTCATGGAGTTTTCCAGGTGGAAGCCCTTCATCATGGTCCACAAATAATCCACCGAATATTATTTACAATTCATGTGGTAATTTTTCAACCGTACTTACTGTCACTAATGCCGCAGGATGCAGCAATACACAAACTGTAACTAATTTAGTAAATATTGATTGTCCTGTTGCTGCATTTATTGCAACTCCAACTTCAGGATGTACACCATTAACTGTTCAATTTACCAGCACCACTTCAACCGGAACCCCAACAATTTGGAAATGGAATTTCGGTGACACAGGAAATTCAAATGCGGTTCAAAG
>Ga0114969_10005003_pt1 | contig 10442 bp, 10 predicted proteins | sample M_130807_MF_Meta_FD_87316 | JGI IMG/M metagenome (GOLD analysis project Ga0114969, IMG submission 87316) | Freshwater microbial communities from Lake Montjoie, Canada to study carbon cycling - M_130807_MF_MetaG | ecosystem: Environmental > Aquatic > Freshwater > Lake | place: Lake Montjoie...
ATTGCGGCAACGATTGAAGTGGAAATCCTTTTTGCGGCGAAGCAAACAGAAAGATTGAAACGGAATAGTCCGCGTTCCGCTGCTTTGAGCGGAAACGGATCCTGACATTTATCGTCAGGACGTGTATGCCGCCCAAATAGCTACCAAAATAAATTTACCTGAGCCATTTTATTTTAATAAAATTGGCTTTTCCATTCGGCAATTAATTTTATGCAAGTACATTAGCGTTTCAAAAAATAAAAATTTATGAATTCTCTAAAACATGTATTAGCCATTATTTCCCTTTTTGTAAGCTTTGTCACCTTCGCGCAAAATGAAACATTACCCCTTGATAAAAATATCAAGACAGGGCAATTACCCAATGGTCTGAAATACTATATTATTCAAAATAAAAAACCAGAGAAGAAAATTGAACTTCGTATGGTTGTCAATGCAGGATCTATTTTGGAAGACAGAGATCAATTAGGGCTTGCGCATTTAATGGAACACATGAATTTTAATGGGCTTAAAAATTTCCCGAAAAATGAAGTCGTGCATTATTTACAAAGTATTGGTGTTGATTTTGGTGCAGATTTGAACGCATACACCAGCTTTGATGAAACCGTATATATTCTTCCAATTCCAGCGGATGATAAGGATAAAATTGATAAAGGGTTTCAAATTATTGCCGATTGGAGCGGTGCTGCTTTATTGGAAAATGAAGAAATTGACAAAGAGCGTGATGTTGTATTGGAGGAAAGTCGTTTGGGTAAAGGTGCGGATGATCGCATGATGAAAATTTGGTTGCCAGAATATTTGAATGGCTCTTTATATGCAAGACGTTTACCTATCGGAGATGATTATTTATTAAAAAATTTCGAATATGATGTAATCAAACGCTTTCACCATGATTGGTATAGACCCAATTTGGAAGCGGTAATGGTAGTAGGAGATATTGATCCAGCAGAAGCAGAGCGGATTATTAAAGCAAAATTTAGTGGATTCAAAAATCCGGAAAATGAAAGACCAAGACCTGAATCATTTGATGTGCCTGCTCGTACAGCTAGTCGTGCGATGGTAGTAAGTGATAAGGAAGCACCTTATACTTCCATTCAAATAATTGGGAATAGTAAGAAAAAAGCTGCTGCTACTACGACTCGGGAATTTAAGGAGGACATGAAACAAAATTTGTTCAACAGTATGATTTCTGCCAGATTTGAAGAATTAAAAAACTCTTCAAATCCTCCATTCATTTTTGGCGCAGGTGGTTATGAAGGTGGATGGGCAAGAGGTTGGGAAAATTTTCAACTATTTGCTATATGTGGCAATGACAATATCAAAGTAGCCACGGAAACATTGGTTAAAGAGTGCATGAAAATCAAGAAATTTGGTTTTACTGCAGCTGAATTGGAAAGAGCAAAAGCAGCTGTATTAGCAAATATGGAAAAATTATATAATGAAAGAGATAAGACAGAGTCTAGAAATCGTGTGGATGAATTGGTTCGACATTTCTTGACCAATGAACCAGTTCCTGGCATTGAATGGGAGTATAATTATATGAAGAATAATTTATCCAAATTGACAAGTGAAGAAGTCAATCAATTGAAAGAGGAAATTAGTTTGGATAATAATTATTTTGCTTTAGTAACAACCAAAACAAGTGATAAATTACCAACAGATGCGCAAGTGAAAGGATATGTAGATGCAAGTCTAACATCGGCAGTAGTTGCATATACAGAAAAAGCTTTACCAAGCAAATTGTTAGAAAAAGAACCAATAGCAGGTAAAGTGGTAAAGGAAGAAAAAGACGCTAAAATTGATATGACTACTTGGACATTAAGCAATGGTGCGAAAGTGAGTTACAAAAAAACAAATTTTAAAAATGATGAAATTCAATTTTCGGCATATCGATTTGGAGGGTCTTCTTTATTTACTGGTAAGGATTATCAAAGCGCAGATTATTGTAATAATGTTGTGGATGAAATGGGATATGGATTATTTTCAAATACAGATCTGCAAAAGTTTTTAGCCGGTACAACGTTACAGGTGAATGTAGTAGAAGATATCAATTCAGAAATGATTAGTGGGCAATCATCCAACAAAGATTTTGAAATTGCTATGCAATTATTGTATTTGAAATGTACATCGCCAAGGGTAGATAAAGAAGCATTTGCGTCATTCAAGAATAGACAAATCCAAATGACTGCACAAATGAAATCAGATCCAGGAAGTTTTTATGGAGATTCCTTAAATAAATTTATGTATAAGAATCATCCAAGAAGTGCACAAATACCAGATGTGAGCGATTATGCTAAAATTAATTTGACCAATGCAGTTGCTTTTTATAATCAAAGATTCAATAGCGCATTTGGCATGAACTATTTTTTTGTTGGTAGTATTCCAGAAGAAGGGTTTAAAAAATTAGTCGAAAAATATATTGGTGGAATGAGCGGTACGGCAGTTGAATGTAAAACGAAGGATATCAATATGGAACCCATTATGAATGAAAACTCCTTTACTTTAAAAGTAGGTACAGAGCCAAAAAGTATGGTGACAGAAATGAGTTATTTTTATACGCCTTATGTGCAAAAGGATGAATTGCAATTAAACCTATTAGCGGAGGTTATTAATAATAGAATCACAGATATCATTAGAGAAAAAATGAGTGCTATTTATGGCGGAGGTGTAGGTTTAAGGTTGCAAAAATATCCTAAAGAAAAATTTTCAATGCAAAGCTATTTACCCTGCGGTCCAGAGAATGCAGAGAAAGTAAAAAATGCATTTTGGGATATATTGGGTGAATGTAAAAAAGCTGGCAATATTTCAGGGGATGAAATGGCAAAGGCATATGAAACTTCTTTACAAAAATATAGAGTTGGTATTAAAACAAATGGATTTTGGTTAGGTAGCTTAAGTAAGTACCAACAATTTGGCTTACCAACAGAAAATATTTTAAACTATGAATCTAGATTGAAAGCAGTTACGCCGGCTATGCTAACTGAAACTGCAAATAAATATTTGAATTCAAAAAATATTTTGCATGCATTGATGATGCCAACTACAAATTAATATTTAATACAAGAACTGATAATAAAAAGGCTATTCCGAAAGGGGTAGTCTTTTTTTGTGTGTGGATTTTTTTGTACAAATCTTTCAGCAATAATTCAAGTTTGGAATTATCCATTTTGAAAAGATAAATACGTTCCAAGGATTTAAACTAAAGTTATTCTGTGTTAGTTGTTGGTTAGGTTAGTCAATAAGTTTAAATTTTCAATATCTATGAAGTGTTTTGAATTAAGGGTGTCTAGTGTTAAGCCATATACAATTGCAGTTGCAGCGATGAACAAATCCGGTTTGTCAATTGACTTGCGTTTGGATTTCAATTGAACCACTGTTCTCGCAGACTGCCTTGCAGCAGCCCTGTTAAAGTCTAAAACTATGAGATTTGTAAGCATAGTTTCCCAAAATTGCTTATGAGCTTCATGAGCTCCATTGAAAATCTCAAATTCAGTAATAGTTGAAATGAAAATTTTATCGTATTCACGAAAATGGGAAACTAACCTTGATTTTGTTTTGTCCTTTTTGCGGAAATAATCAATTAGGATTGATGTATCTATCATTAATTTTTTGTCCGCCATGCCGCAATACTTTTTCTATTTTCTTTAATTGTAGCTATGTCTTCAGCACTATATACTGGACCGTTTAATAAAAGGTCAATGAAGTCTTCTTGCTTTGATTTAACAAAATTAGTTTTTTCTTCAAGTTCTTTCTTAAGCTTTGCTTTTTGAGAAGGTGTTAGCGTTTTGACTATTGTCAAGAGTTGCTGAAATGGGATTTGTATTTTCATTTCCATGAAACAAAGTTATGTAATTTGTCTATTTGATACAGCATAAAAATTGTCTCAATTCTACAAATGCTTTTCAATAAGTTCAACAATTTCTTCGGCTGCATGTCCATCACCATACATGTTCTCTATATAGTTAGTTGGTGTGGTAAGTAAGGCATTATAAATATCCTCCAAATGATCGAATACCAAAGTGTTCCAATGATCGTGCAAAGTTTCCACCCATTCTGTCTCACTACGAAGTGTGATACATTTTTTGCCCAACATATACGCTTCTTTTTGAACGCCTCCACTATCTGTAATCACACAAGTACAATATTTTTGATAGGACACACTATCTACATAGCTTGTCGGCGGAATAAATTGAATATTGGAAAAATCAGATTCGGCTATTCCAAATTGATGTAAGCGAGTTAGGGTTCTTGGATGAATAGAAAAAATGACTTTTTTATCTAATGAATTGAAAATATTTAATATGGCTAGTATGCGTTTATCATCGTCTGTATTGTATGGCCGATGTATGGTCGCAAAATAATAGTCTTCCTTTATTTTTCGAGTTGCCTTTGGTGCTATTAATTGTATCATATCACACATCACATCACCACATTTGAATATTCTAGGATGTTCTATCCCTTCTCTTTTTAAATTTTCAATAGCTGTATTGGTCGGGCAAAATAATAAATGAGCAAACTCATCTGCTATGATGCGATTTACTTCTTCGGGCATTGCTCTATTATAGCTACGTAATCCAGCCTCAATATGGATTTGGGGAATTCCCATTTTTACTGCCACCAAAGCACCGGCCAAAGTTGAATTGGTATCGCCATAAACCAAAACTGCATCTGGTTTTTCCTGCATACAAACTTTCTCAATTTCTGTCATCATGATTCCAGTTTGTTCGCCTTGTGGTTTGCTGCCGCCAATATGGAATAAGTAATCGGGTTTCGGCATGTTTAACTCATTAAAAAATATCGCACTCATATTTTCATCATAATGTTGCCCAGTATGAATGGTAAGGGCATTCATTTTTTTCTGCAATTGTAATTGCATAGGCGCGTGTTTAATAAATTGAGGTCTTGCACCAACGATAGATATTATTTTTTTCATAGAGGGGCTTAAAGTGCTAAAAAGGAAGTCAATCTCCTAGAGCTACTTATATTTTTTACAAAGTTATTCAATCCATTCTTTTTTCTATCATCTTTAGGTATTACATTTGCACTCGAAATTAAAAAGTGAGATGATTTTATCCCCGAAAATATCCCTGAAAGCCTTTGTAGCATTACTTTTCTTATTGGTAGGATATTCTTTCATTTCCTTTTCTCAGCCTCAGCCAATTGCAACTAATACAACTACAGAGCAGCATGTTGAAGGCGAAAAGAAGAAAATAGATGTTAAAGAAATAATATTTGGACACATCCGTGATTCGCATGAATGGCATTTATTTTCAATAGGCGAGTTTCATGCTACCTTACCACTGCTTGTCATTTTATATAATCCTGCAAAAGGGTTTTCGGCATTTCTTTCTTCAAAATTTGAAGAAGGGGAAGTTGCTTATGAAGGTTATAGAATGATCAATGCAAAAGATGTTGAGCTGGATAAAAATTTGGTTGAGGGTAAAATAGTAGCAGTTGACGGTTCAAAAGTATACGATATAAGTATGACCAAGAATGTAGTTTCAATGATAATTTCATTATTGTTGCTTTGGTTTTTAATGACAGGTATTGCTAAGAAGTATAAGAAAAATGGGATCAATAAAGCACCTACCGGTTGGCAAAATGCAATTGAGCCAGTAATTGGTTTTGTTCAAGATAATGTTGCAAAGCCTTATTTAGGTAAACACTATCTAAAATATATGCCTTTGTTGTTGACCTTCTTTTTCTTTATTTGGATAAATAATTTGATGGGCTTGTTGCCAGGTGGTGCAAATCTTACTGGTAATATAGCAGTTACATTGGTATTAACGCTGGTATTTTTTGTAGTGATGTTATTCAACTCCAACAAATATTACTGGGGACACATTTTTAATCCGCCGGGTATTCCTTTAGGCATTAAGTTTATTCTAGTTCCTATTGAAATATTAAGTAATTTTTTAATTAAACCAGCCGCTTTGGCGATACGTTTGTTTGCTAATATTTTTGCAGGTCATACTATCATTTTAAGTTTGATGTGCATGATTTTTATTTTCGGTGCAATGAATCAAGTTGCAGGGTATAGTGCTTCTATATTTTCAGTAGCCTTCTCTGTATTTATGTTCTTCCTTGAATTATTGGTGGCCGCGATTCAAGCTTTTATTTTTACAAACTTAGCTGCGGTATTTATAGGTCAAGCTATTGAGGAACATCATCACGATGATCATGCCGTAGACACACACAAATCAAATTCGTAATTTTTTAAAAACCAATATATATGTCAGTATTAAACACAATTCTTTTAGACGGAATCGCAAATGCAGGTGGAGCTTTCGGTGCAGGTATTGCAGCGTTAGGCGCAGGTGTAGGTGTAGGACAAATCGGTAAAGGTGCCTTGGAAGCAATGGCGCGTCAACCAGAAATTCTTAACGACATTCGTTCTAACATGATTCTTGCAGCTGCGTTAGTTGAGGGTGTAGCCCTTTTCGGCGTTATTGTAGGCTTGTTAGCAATGTTCCTCTAAGACACACAAATACTGCATTCATCGCAAAGGGCAATGAATGCAGTATTTTTAATTTTTAAAAAATTTTAAAAAACAACAATGGATTTATTACTACCTGATTTTGGACTTTTCTTTTGGATGACTTTGTCATTCTTAATAGGATTTTTCTTATTGAAAAAATTTGCTTGGAAACCAATTCTTCAAGCTTTGAGTGATAGGGAAAATAGTATAGCAGAGAGTATTGCTACCGCTGAAAGTATGAAAATTGAAATGAGCAACATGAAAAATGAAAATGAATTGTTGCTGAATCAAGCTCGTGAAGAGCGTTCTATGATGCTACGCGATGCCAAAGAAACGAAGGAGAAAATGATTAATGAGGCAAAGGAAATGGCGAAGGAAGAGGCAAATAGAATAATGATTGAAGCTCGAGAACAAATTAATCACCAAAAAAATGCAGCTATCATAGACGTAAAAAACCAAATTGGTACTTTAGTTATTGAAGTGGCTGAAAAGGTATTGCGTAAAGAGCTAAGCAATAAGTCAGAACAAAATAATTATATCAATTCTTTAGCTTCTGAAATTAAATTGAACTAGAAAATGCAAAACCCAAGACTAGCAGGACGATATGCAAAATCACTTTTAGACTTAGCTCTTGAAAGTGGGAAGTTGGATAGTATGTATTCAGATATGCAAAGCTTACAAACTATTTGCAACGAAAATCCAGAATTCATTACAGTGATAAAAAGTCCTGTAGTTAAGGCTGATAGCAAAGCGAATATTATCAAGGCAATCTTGGAAGGTAAAGTAGATAAATTGACTTTCTTATTTCTTGAATTAGTAATAAGAAAAGGAAGAGAATTCCATTTGCCAGAAATTATATCATCCTTCATAGCTTTATACAAAGTACATAATCATATTAACGAAGTGGTTATTACAACAGCTGAACCGTTGGATGAGAATGTACAGGCAATGCTTCAAACAAAAATTCAAGCACAATTTACGAATGCCACCATTGAATTAAAATCCCTAATAGATCCGACACTAGTTGGCGGATTCGTATTAGAAGCCAATAATAAATTATTCGATGCTAGCATTTTAAGAGATTTAAAAGACATTAAAAAACAGTTCATGACAAATGAATTTGTTCCTAATTTACGATAAGTATAATTGACAATAAACTAATTTTAAAGACAAAACAATATGGTAAGTATTAAACCAGATGAAATTTCAGCCATTCTACGCCAACAATTAGGCAATTTTAATTCAAGTGCCGAATTGGAAGAAGTTGGAACAGTGCTTCAAGTAGGTGATGGTATAGCCCGTATCTATGGATTAAATGGCGTTAGTTCTGGTGAACTAGTGGAATTTGAAACAGGGGTTCAGGCTATTGCATTGAACTTAGAGGAAGATAATGTGGGTGTGGTATTGATGGGTGAAAGTGCTGGTATCAAAGAAGGTAATAAGGTTCGCCGAACAGGTCGTATCGCTTCTATTAAAGTAGGAGAAGGCATGCTTGGACGTGTTATCAACACATTGGGTCAACCAATCGATGGTAAAGGTCCTTTGCAAGGCGAATTATATGAAATGCCTATCGAGCGTAAAGCGCCAGGTGTTATCTTTCGTGAGCCTGTAAAAGAACCATTGCAAACTGGTATCAAATCTATAGATGCGATGATTCCTGTTGGCCGTGGTCAACGTGAGTTGGTAATTGGCGATCGTCAAACTGGTAAATCAGCTATTTGTATTGATACTATTATCAATCAAAAAGAATTTTATAAAGCAGGTAAACCTGTTTATTGTATTTATGTTGCGATTGGACAAAAAGCTTCTACCATTGCGCAAGTAATGAAAACATTACAAGACAATGGCGCAATGGAATATACTATTATAGTAGCGGCTTCTGCTGCGGATCCAGCTCCATTGCAATTCTACGCACCATTTGCTGGTGCTGCAATTGGTGAATTTTTCCGTGATACTGGTCGTCCAGCTTTGATAGTATTTGATGATTTAAGTAAGCAAGCAGTTGCTTATCGTGAGGTATCTCTTCTTCTTCGTCGTCCACCAGGACGTGAAGCTTACCCAGGTGATGTGTTCTATTTGCATAGTCGTTTATTAGAGCGCGCTGCGAAAGTGGTAGGTAAAGATGAGATTGCCAAAAAGATGAATGATTTGCCAGAGTCTATCAAACATTTGGTAAAAGGTGGCGGTTCATTAACAGCTTTACCAATTATCGAAACCCAAGCTGGTGACGTATCTGCGTATATTCCTACCAATGTAATTTCTATTACTGATGGACAAATTTTCTTAGAATCTAATTTGTTTAATGCTGGTATTCGTCCTGCTATTAACGTTGGTATTTCTGTAAGCCGTGTGGGTGGTAGTGCGCAAATTAAATCTATGAAAAAAGTAGCAGGTACTTTAAAATTAGATCAAGCCCTTTACCGAGAAATGGAAGCCTTCTCTAAATTCGGTGGTGATTTGGATGCTGCTACAAAATCAATTTTGGATAAAGGAGCTCGTAATGTGGAGATTTTGAAACAAGGACAATTCCAACCGTATTCAGTAGAAAAACAAGTAGCTATTGTGTATTTAGGTACAAATGGTTTATTGAATGAAGTTCCTGTAAAAAATATAAAAGCATTTGAAGAGGCTTTCTTAATAGAAATGGAAAATAAAATGCCAGATTTATTAGCAGAAATTAAAAAAGGAAATCTGCCTGAAGATCGCATCCAAAAAATGGTTGCTATGGCGCAAAGTATGATTCCTCAGTTTACTAAATAAATTCATTCTTTGCATATCAATCAATGATAGGCAAACATAAAATAGAGTAAAGTCCTAAGTAATATTGCTTGGGACTTTTTTTATTGCTTTATTAAAATGGTTTCTGCATGTTGGTTCTCTTCCGTCACTTGAAGTATGTATAAACCATTCTCTAAAGCACGAATATCTATTAGGTTATTGGAATCAACAAGGTGTTGTTGTATTAGTAATGTACCCATCATATTGTATATGAATAGTTGATGTTGTCCTGCTGTCTTTAACACAATATTTACTTTATCTTTCGATGGGTTAGGATAAATCTGCATACCATTTATAGAAGGGATTTCTTTTATATCTAAAGGGAAATCTTTCATGCAGCGAACAGACAAGCCACAGTTTGCAAGGGCGACAGATTCTGTAAAATGATTATTAATTGCAAATAACTCATAATAATAAGCACGCTGAAAAGCAGGGCTTGCCCAGGGGGTGGAACTCCAAAAAAGTGCATGTGTACCAATATTTATATATCCACTTGGATTGCCACGAAAGCCACCTGGCAGACCAGTAAATAAGCTAGCATTATTTACAGATGTATCTGTGCTCAACCAATTCGATGTGCCATTTTCTTTTAATTTACCTCCAGCAACAGAATCTCCTCCAAGAAAATTAGTTAAATCAATCCATTCCAAATTGCTTGGTACGTGCCAACCCAAGGGGCAAATATTTTTATTACTGATAACTGCAAACCAAGAATATAGTCGGCCATAGGTTTGTAAGTAATTAGTATCGATAGGATTAACCCATTGATAAATTGAAGAAGAATCGACTGGCACAGACAATGTTGTAGTTGGTATTAAATCGCCATTATTAAAATGAATCGTTTTTAAATTCTCTTGCATCCAAGTTTCTGTTCCTATGGTAATGGTCGGGTAGATATTACCGTCTATATCACTGATGGTTTGCGCATTACTGCTGCATCGCGAAAGGAAAATTACGATAAGAACAAAGTTGAATTTTAGCAAGGTGTTTAGCATATTACAAATGTAAGTTCATTTGGTTCTTACCTAGATTCTTTGTGTTAGAAAATCCGCAACATAAGTACGGTAGAATTTCTGTCAGAATAAATAGGAGGTGCTAATTGATAGGATTCAATACTAATTCCTTACACTAACTCTTGATGTGCCAAATAGTAGTCCTTCATTTTTACGAAGACTTCCTGTTTTAATTG
>Ga0114969_10005004_pt1 | contig 10442 bp, 7 predicted proteins | sample M_130807_MF_Meta_FD_87316 | JGI IMG/M metagenome (GOLD analysis project Ga0114969, IMG submission 87316) | Freshwater microbial communities from Lake Montjoie, Canada to study carbon cycling - M_130807_MF_MetaG | ecosystem: Environmental > Aquatic > Freshwater > Lake | place: Lake Montjoie...
GCAATATCGGCCACTTCGACAACGAGATCGACATGGCCGGCCTCAAGTCGTTCGAAGGAATCGAACGGATCAACATCAAGCCGCAGTATGACGAGTGGGTTTTCCCTGACGGACACAGCGTCATGGTCCTCGCCGAAGGCCGCCTGCTCAACCTTGGCTGCGCCACGGGGCATCCGAGTTTCGTGATGAGCTGTTCGTTTACGAATCAGGTCGTCGCGCAAATCGACTTGCACCTCGCCGCGCAGGGCAATCCCACGGTGTCGGGGACGAAGTACGATGCGAAGAACGTTTACACGCTGCCCAAGAAACTCGACGAGAAGGTGGCGCGCCTGCACCTCGAGAAGATCGGCGTGACGCTCACGGAGCTCTCAGCGGATCAGGCGTCGTACATCGGTGTGGCGGTCGAGGGCCCGTACAAGTCGGACCACTACCGGTACTAAACCGCTCGTCGCGCTACTTCATCCAGAGGACCGCATAGAACGGTCCTCTGGTGCGTAGTCCGCCCGTGGACGATGCTCGGCAGCCGGCGGCGCGAAGGTACCGTGCCACCGTGCCGGACGGTTCTGATCCAGGCGGGTAAAGCTCAACCATCTCCACGTCCGAGGCACGCCACGAGTTGAGTGTGGTGCTGCCGACGGCGCGTCGGCCGTCCTGCAAGACGCAGATCTGGTTCGATGCGTTCTGCAGATCGAACGCCAGCGACGCGCCGCCTTTCGTCCACTTGAGAGCCTCCCCGAGCGCCATGTCGCTGAACGGCGCGAGCTCTTCCTCAGAGATCACGACGGCGCGTGGCGCGCGCATCGACATGCGAAGCGTCGCGTCGTGCCAGGCGGCAAGCACCGTGTTGGCTTCGCCGGCCGCTTCGGCTCGTCGCGTTTCGGAGAGCTTCGGGTCAAGCATTTCGATATGGACCACGATGCCGCGCCATTCGTGCATCTGCACAGCCGTGGTCGTCGCGTAGTAGCCCTCTTTCATCGTTCGAAAGACGACGGAGCCGTCGCGCACGGCCGTCAGGATGAACCAGCCGTCATCGCCGGTGGTGAGCGTGCGCTTGTCGCCAGTGATCACGTCGATCGTGGCGCCCGGTACGGGCTTGTCATGCTCATCCACGACCACGCCCGAGAGCACATTGATCCGCGCGCGCACCTTTACGGTGTCGAGCATCGATGGCGCCGGAAGCATCGTCACTGAAATATTCAGCGACCGCTCAGGCACGCGAACGGATGCCCGTGCCGGGAGGTAGCCGATGCCGCGAAATACAAGATCCTGCACGCCCTTGGGTGCGCCGAGTATGGCAAACACACCGCGGGTGTCCGTGCGCGTCGTAAACTTGGTGCCCTCGAGAAACACCTCGATGCCCGCGACGGGAATGCCACCGACGGCCGTCACCTTGCCGACGATGTTTGGTGTGATCGTCGTATCCTGCGCGCCGGCAGTCGACCCGCGCAGCGCCAGTGCCGCGACGACAAGAGCCGTGAATCGGAACCGACGGGCGCCGGTTGTCTGTGTCATGCTAAATACTACCCCGTTGTGTCCAGACTTTGCCGGGTGGGGACGCTCCGGGCTTGGCGGACAGGTGACCAACGGGCGAAATGTGAGTTCCCGAAGCTCCGCGGGCGAACGGGAGTGCGGTATTTTCCACCATCCCGCGCCCCAGCCCCTTCTATATGAAACCGATCGTACGCCGCGCTGCCATGTTTTCTGTCGCCCTGGCCCTGCTGGTGACCCTTCTGGTGACCCTGGTGGCGGCCATCGCGCCGCCCGCATTGGCCCAGCGCGGTTCCAAGTCGGCGCCCAAGCCGGCGCCAAAGGCGCAATCCAAAACGCCGCCCACTCGCGAAGCCGCACGCGCGCATGCGATCGAGATCCTGACCGCGTCATCACTCGTGGACGGGCACAACGACCTGCCCTGGGCGATTCGCGAGCAGAAGGGACAGGAGCGCGATGTTGACTCCTACGACCTTCGCAAAAAGACGCCGCACCAGACCGACCTCGCGCGCATCCGCTCAGGTCACCTCGGCGGGCAGTTCTGGTCTGTGTATATCCCGGGCGACATCAAGGACTCGGGTTTCGCGCGTGTTCAGCTCGAACAGATCGACATCGCGCGGCGCATGATCGCGAAGTACCCAGAGGCCTTTGTCCCTGCGCTCACCGCCGCCGATATGCGTTCGGCCTTCAAGAATCACAAGGTTGGGTCCATGCTGGGCATGGAAGGCGGTCATGCGATAGAGAACTCGCTGGGTTCGCTCCGCGCCTACTACGACTTGGGTGTCCGCTACATGACGCTCACGCACAATGTCACGCTCGACTGGGCCGACGCCGCGAACGATGAAGCCAAGCATGGCGGCCTCACGAACTTCGGCAAAGAAGTGGTCCGCGAGATGAACCGGCTCGGCATGCTGGTCGATCTCTCGCATGTGTCGCCGGGCGTCATGAGCAATGCGCTCGACGTGTCCGAAGCGCCCGTCATGTACTCGCACTCATCGGCCCGCGCGATTGTGGATCATCCGCGCAACGTGCCCGATTCCATCCTAAAGCGCCTGCCCAAAAATGGCGGTGTCGTGATGGTGAACTTCTATCCGGGCTTCGATTCGCCGTCGCTGCGCGCGCACGGGCTCGAGCGCGCGCGACAGCAGGCCGCGCTCAAACAGCGCCTTGGCGCCGACACCTCGGGCGCTTCGCGTGAACTCAAGGTGTGGGACGCGTCACATCCCGCGCCTCGCGCCACGCTGGCGGAGGTCGCGAACATGATTGACCACATCAAGAAGACGGCCGGCGCCGACAACGTCGGCATCGGGAGCGACTTCGACGGCGTAGACGATGAACTGCCCATCGGGCTAGAAGACCTCTCGAATTATCCCGATCTTTTCGCCGAGTTGATCATCCGCGGGTGGAGCGACACAGACCTGAAGAAGCTGGCCGGCGAAAACATCCTGCGCGCGCTTGAAAAGGCGGAGCAGGTGGCCAAGCGACTCCGGCGTGAGCGTCCGGCGAGCACGAAGACCATCGAGGAATTGGACGGAAAGCCGCGGCCGAAGGCCTAGGGCGCTAACAATCTGCTTCGGATGATTAACGAGCTGCGGCCCTCTGCAGACGAAGTGCTGGCGCAGGCGCGGCACTCGACGGTATCGCGTTGGTGCTGATCGACTCGAGCGCGCAGAATCCCGCCACCGTGATCGATGCCCTCGAGGCACGAATCGCTGCGTCTGCACCCGCCGAGCATGGCGCCGTACTGGTGGTTGACGACGATCCGGTGATGCGTACGCTGGTCCAGGTGGCGTGCAAGCAGGCCAACCTCGGCGTCACGGTCGCCGTAGATGCGGCCACCTTTCGCACCGCGCTCACCGCGCTCACCGCGCTCAGCGCATCATCGCCGACCGTCGTCGTGATCGACATCGAAGTCGGGGAGGTCAACGGGCTCGACCTCGACCTCGTGCGTGAGACCCGTGCCAATGCCGCAACAGCGGCGACGCCGATTCTCGTGCTGTCGGGTTATGCCGATGCGACCACGCGCACAGAGAAAGTGCAGCGGGCCGGACTATATTCACTCTCCACCCTTCGCACCGTTGCGCACCGCCCAATGAACGCCCCCGCTACGCCACTCCACGCCCTGCACGCCGCCGGCCAGTCCATCTGGCTCGACTTCATCGACCGGACGCTGCTCGCCAGCGGCGAACTCGCGCGCCGCATCCCGGTCGACGCGCTCACCGGAATGACGTCGAATCCGACCATCTTCGAAAAGGCACTCGCCCACGGCAACGCCTACGACGCACAACTCAAGTCGCTCGCGAGTGATCGCACGCCTTGGGCGATATTTGAGGCGGTCGAGACGGAAGACGTACGCAACGCCTGCGACATCTTCCGCGCGACCTACGATGCCGCAAAAGGTGGCGATGGGTTTGTGTCCATCGAAGTCTCACCGGGCACGGCCCACGACACCGAAGGAACGGTGCAGGAAGCGCATCGCCTCTGGTCCACCGTCGCGCGGCCGAACGTCATGATCAAAGTGCCGGGCACGCCGGCTGGATGTGCGGCGCTTCGCCGCCTCATCGCCGACGGCATCAACGTCAACGTCACACTCCTCTTCTCGCTCGGCGCGTACGCCAACATCATCGAGGCATACCTCAGCGGCCTTGAGGATCGCGCCAAGGCGGGGCAGCCGCTCGGTCCGGTGTCGTCCGTCGCCAGCTTCTTCGTGAGCCGTGTGGACAGCGAAATCGACAAACGGCTCGACGCGATTGGTACGCCGGACGCGCTCGCGTTGCGCGGGAAGGCGGCGGTGGCCAACGCCCGCCTCGCATACGCGCTCTTCCGTGAGAAGTTCTCCGGCGCCCGCTGGGATGCGCTCGCCGGCAAGGACGCGCGCGTGCAACGCCCGCTCTGGGCGAGCACCGGAACCAAGAATCCCGCTTACTCCGACGTGGTGTACGTTGAAACGCTGATCGCACCGCACACCGTGAACACCTTTCCACCGGCCACGCTCGACGCCTTCCGCGACCATGGCAAGGTCGCGCGCACCGCGGATATTGACGACGCCGGCTCGCAACAGGTGATTGATCAGCTGGCGAAGCTCGGCATCTCGCTCGACGCGGTCACAGACAAACTGCTCGCAGAGGGGCTCGACTCGTTCCAGAAGTCCTTCAACTCGGTGCTCGCCGGCATCGAAGAAAAAGTGTCGGCGCTCGGCCGCACCCAACCGGCGGCCCGTTGATCACGCACGCGCGCACTAAGATCGTTTGCACCATCGGGCCGGCGTCCGCGGACCCGGCGGTCCTCCGCGCGCTCGTTGACGCCGGGATGAATGTCGCGCGAATCAATTTTTCGCACGGCACGCACGAAGGACATACGAAGGTCATCGCGGCGGTGCGCGCCATCGCCAGGGAATCCGGGCGCCCGATTGCGATTCTCGGCGACCTCCAGGGCCCACGCATCCGGATCGGCGATCTGGCTGCGCCGCTCGACGTCCAGCCGGAAACCGAATACACCTTTGTGCCGGAAGCGCACGCCAAGGGCGCTGATATCCCCGTCACCTACGACCACATCGCAAAAGATGTGCGCGCAGGGAGTCGTATTCTCGTGAATGACGGGCTGCTGGAATTCGAAGTGCTGGCCGTTGACGGAGAACGCGTGCGCGTCCGCAACGTGCATGGCGGCGAGATGAAGTCGCACAAGGGGATGAATCTCCCAGGCACCGATGTGTCGGCGCCGTCGATCACAGAGAAGGATCTCGTCGACATCAAGTTCGCCGTCGAACAGGACGTGTCGTATCTCGCGCTGAGCTTTGTGCGCCGCCCCGAGGACATTGCCGGTCTGCGCGCCCTCATTCCGACGGGCATGCTCATCGTTGCGAAGATCGAGAAGGACAGCGCCGTCGATCGCATCGAAGAAATACTCCAGGCCACCGACGCTGTGATGGTCGCGCGCGGCGATCTTGGCGTGGAACTCCCGTTCGAGCGAGTTCCGCTTGAGCAGAAGCGGATCATCGGTCTCGCCAATCGGTTCGGTCGTCCGGTGATCACGGCCACGCAGATGCTCGAGTCCATGATCGAAAATCCGCGGCCGACCCGTGCCGAAGCCAACGATGTCGCCAATGCGGTGCTCGACGGCACTGACGCCGTCATGCTCTCGGCAGAGACTGCATCCGGGGCATATCCGGTGCTCGCCGTTCAGGCCATGCATCGCATCGCTGCTTCGGCTGAGACCTATCCCGTGCAGCGCGGGACCGGCCTCGATCGGCTGGAACCGGGAACGGCATCCATCGAAGAAACAATTGCGTCGGCGACGGTGACGGCGGTGCGGCTTAGCGGCGCCAAGTGCGTCATCGTGTTCACCAAGAGCGGGTTCAGCGCGCGGGTCGTTGCCGCGCGCCGTCCGAACGTTCCGATCGTCGTGCTGACGGACCAAGCGCGTACCTGGCGACAACTTGCTCTGGTGTGGGGGGTCTCCCCCTTCCTGGTGCCACACTGCGCGACGTACGACCAGATGGCGGGTGCTGCACGTGCGTTGGTCACTCGCGAAGGCTTCGCGAAGACGGGCGAACGTGTCGTGATCACCGCCGGCGTGCCCTTCGACGTGCCAGGCTCGACGAATACGCTCAAGGTGGAGACGGTCTGACGCGCCGACGCGCGCACGCCGAGTTGAACTCGTGAAACTCACTTTTCTCGGCACTGGCACGAGCTTCGGCGTTCCGCAGGTCGGGTGTCAATGCTCGGTCTGTCTCTCGCGGGATCCGCGCGATAAGCGCACGCGGGTTGGCGCCGTGATCGAAGCCGGTTCGGCGCGCATCCTCATCGATACGCCGCCTGAGCTACGACTGCAACTCATCGCGAATGGGATCGACAAGGTGGATGCCGTGCTCTACACGCACGATCATGCCGATCACACGCACGGGATCGATGACGTGCGCAGTTTCGCGTTCGGCGCCGGCTCTCCATTGCCGATCTACGGACCAGCCGAGACGCTGGCGAGCCTCGGTCGCAAATTTGCGTACATTTTTGATCCGTCGATGAAGCCGCTCCCCGGAACTTCCAAGCCTGAGGGAACGTTGCGCCCGCTCGAAGCGGGCGTACGGGTGTCCGTCGCGGGCATGGATGTAACGCCGGTGGAGGTGCCGCATGGAAACATGAGAGTCTTCGGGTATCGCGTCGGATCCGTTGGCTACGTCACGGACGCCAAAGAACTTCCGGCCGCCGCCGAAGCGACACTGCGTGGCGTCAAAGTGCTCGTGCTCAACGCGCTTTTCCTGAAGTCGCATCCCACGCACCTCTCAGTCGGCGAAGCCATAGCTACGGCGCAGCGCGTCGGGGCTGAGCGCACCTTTCTGACTCACCTCACGCATCGGATTTCGCATGCGGAACTCGAAGCGGAACTGCCGGATACTATCCGTCCGGCATTCGACGGCCTTCAGGTCACGGTCGACTAGACATGCCGATGCAGATTAATGACGCGCGGATGATGATGTCGGCGGTGCCGTCCGGCGTGGCGCCCGACGAGTGGAACGCGTTGGCCATCCGATTCGGCGAGGTGCACACCGCCGTTGAGGCCGATCGCAAAAACGGTCGCTACGGTTTCACTGAACTCGATGCGCAGGCCGCCGAGTTCAAGCGCGTGGCAGATTTCGCGAAGGGTGCAGTCGGGCAGTTTTACGATGTGGTCGTCCTTGGCATTGGCGGATCATCGCTCGGCGCGATTGCGTTGCGTTCGGCGCTTGGGGCGGTTGAAGGTGCGCCACGCCTTCACGTCGTCGATAACATCGATCCCGCAACCTTCGCGGCACTGCTCGCGCGCGTATCGCTCGACCGCACGTTGTGGTGCGTCGTGTCGAAGTCCGGCGGCACCGTGGAGACGCTCGCGCAATACGCCATCGTGCGCGATCGCCTCGCGTTCGCGGGGCTCGCGCCGTCGAAGCATCTCGTGATCGTCACCGACCCAACCAGTGGCCCGCTGCGCGCGATTGCCGTACGCGATTCGATTCCCGCGTTTGCGGTGCCGGCGAATGTCGGTGGCCGGTTCAGCGTGCTCACGCCGGTCGGCACACTTCCGGCTGCGCTCGCCGGGCATGACGTGGCTGCGCTCCTCGCAGGTGCAAAGACCATGCTGGCACAGTGCGCCACGCCTTCGCTGAGCGACAATCCCGCCGGCCAGTTTGCCACGCTCCTCTGGCGTGCGCATCAGCGGGCGGGGCAGGGTACGCACGTGCTCATGCCCTACTCCGATGCACTGCGCGACATCGCGCCCTGGTTCGTCCAGCTCTGGGCCGAGAGCCTTGGCAAGGTGGACGCCGACGGATTGCCACAGGGTCCCACGCCGCTCGCCGCGCGTGGCGCGACCGACCAGCACAGCCTGCTCCAGTTGCTCATGGAAGGGCCGGCCGACAAGGTCGTGGCGTTCGTGCGCGTCGCCGCGCGCGACATCGACCTCACCGTGCCAGCAACGGGCGACATGCCCGAAGCCGCTGCCTTTATGCGCGGTCGAACGCTAGGCGAGCTCATCGATGCCGAGTCGACGGCGACCGCCAGTGCGCTCGGCCGCGCCGGGCGTCCAAGCCTCACGATCACGCTCGAGCGAGCTGACGCGCACAACGCCGGCGAGCTGCTGATGATGCTGATGCTCGCGACGGTGTACGCCGGTGCGCTTTACCGGGTGAATCCGCTCGACCAGCCGGGAGTCGAGCTGGGCAAGAAACTCGCGAAGGAAGCACTGACCAGCCGTACGCCCTAGAGTCTCGGCGGCCGACCACCGTCGTCGTTCACCCGCATCAATCCGTAACTGGCTGTAACCCCCGGCAGCGGTTGGAAACGCGGAACTACTTCGCCTTCTCCAGCCGATCTTGCAGCGCCTTGTTCGCCGGCGCTTTCGCTGCCATCGGCTCCAGGATCATCCGCGCCGAATCCTTCTTGCCCGCGCCGATGTACGCATCCACCTTCGCGAGCTGATACCGGCGGTACGTCCGCGCCGTGTCGGCCGGCATCGGGATCTTCGCCAGCGCCGTCAGCGCGCCGGCGAAATCCTTCTTGTCGATGATCAGCGACTCGGCGCCCATGATCTGTGCCGTCTGGTCTTCCGGGCACTTCGCGGCGAGTTCCGCATACCCCGCGGCAGCCCCCGCATCGTTCTTCTGCGCACGGCTCAGCGCCGCACGGTGATACAGCCCGGCCTTGAGCAGGTTGTTCACGTCCGTCGTGTCGCCGGAGCGCGTGCCGATGCCGCCGGCGTACGAGTACACGAGTTCGCCGCCCGCCTGGCCGGTCTCGTAGATCTCGAATGCGCCCCAGACGCCGAGCGCCGCGGTCGCCATCATCCCGAACTTGCGCCACTTGCCGAGCGCCGGCACGAGGAACGCGAGTTCGAGCGCCCCGATGACGAGCAGCAGGTTTCGGAGGTCGATGCCTTCTTCCTCGTGTTCCTGCACCGCGCGCACCGCGCCGGGGATCCGCTCCGTGACGCCGTGGGCATCAGTGCCCGAACGCACCGCGAAGTAGGCCGCCGCCGCGCCAATCACGATCAGGGCCGTCGCCGCAGGATTCGTCCACTTGAACTTCCCCGTGAGCGACACCCAGCGAAAGAAGATGCCAAGGCCGGCACCGACGATGACGAAGTGGACGATTTGAGGATGAAAGAACCCGATGTTCGGCATGTCGGAGATGGAAGAAGTGGGCGGCAAAGTGGCAATAGTCACGGGTCGGCTTGCGTTCACCGCCTACCCGCCTGACCCCCTCATAACGCACCCAGGCGCCTTCCCGTTGGTAACTGCCCATCCAGAAACGAGTTGGCGGAGCATTCTCCAATCGGAAAGGAGCGTCTGGACCGTTGATTCGACGCCTGAAAAATGGCATCTTTACGGTCCGTATCGCACCACACGGCCGCACTCGTAAACCGGCTCTGTTTTATCCGGTCCGCGCGCCCTCAACTATGGCTCCTGCAATGCCTTCTGCAACTGAATCCGGCCCCGCTGCCGTGCTCAACCGGATTTTCGGCAGCGCGGTGACGGCGAGCCATTCCGGCCTGACGGTCAGCGATGCGGCCGCGCTCAAATCCGGCAAGATGGACCAGCTCGTCCGCCTCGCCGTGTTTGGCGACGAAGCCGAGCGCGAGATCGCCCGCTGGGCCATCTGGGAAATCGGCCAGGCCGTCGGCGTACGCCCGGCGTCCATTCACGATCTGTACATGGCGCGCGGTCGTGGCGAGTGCCACGGCTTCACCGTGCCGGCCATCAACGTGCGCGGCATGTCGTACGACACGGCACGGTCAATCTTTGGCACCGCCATCAAGCTCAATGCCGGCGCGTTCCTCCTCGAAATCGCGCGCTCCGAAATCGTCTACACCGAACAACGCCCTGCCGAATACGTCGCCGTCATGCTAGCTGCGGCGCTCCGCGAAGGGTTTCGTGGACCGGTGTTCATTCAGGGCGACCACTTCCAGGTCAACGCCAAGAAGTACGCCGTCGATCCCAGCCTGGAGGTCTCCGGCGTGAAAGCGCTCGCCACCGAGGCCATCGCCGCCGGGTTCTACAATATCGATATCGACACCTCCACCCTCGTCGACCTCAAGCACGCCACGCTCGCCGAGCAGCAGCGCCTCAACTACGAAGTCGGAGTCGACATCACGCGCCACGTGCGTGGCCTCGAACCGGCAGGTGTCACGATTTCGCTCGGCGGGGAAATCGGCGAAGTGGGAACCGAAAACTCCACTGTGCCGGAACTGCAGGCCTTCATGTCGGGGTATAACAACACGTTGGCTTCCCAGGCTCCGGGTATGATCGGACTCTCGAAGATCAGCGTGCAGAGCGGTACCTCCCACGGCGGAGTCGTCCTCGCGGACGGCTCCATCGCGGATGTGAAGCTCGACTTCAATACGCTCAAGGAACTGGGTGAAGTGGCGCGGAAGGACTTCGGCCTCTCCGGTGCGGTGCAGCATGGCGCGTCGACGCTCACCGACGGCGC
>Ga0114969_10005006_pt1 | contig 10441 bp, 17 predicted proteins | sample M_130807_MF_Meta_FD_87316 | JGI IMG/M metagenome (GOLD analysis project Ga0114969, IMG submission 87316) | Freshwater microbial communities from Lake Montjoie, Canada to study carbon cycling - M_130807_MF_MetaG | ecosystem: Environmental > Aquatic > Freshwater > Lake | place: Lake Montjoie...
GGCTTAGATTTTGAATAGCTAGTATTTTGTCCCTTGACATAGAATTTGGAAATAGTATACTTCCAATAGGGGGGTCGGGGGGTCAGTAAATCAATAAATACTAAATATTAAATATATAGACCTAAGACCTAAGATCAAGTGATAAGAGTAATGATACAATATAAATATGAAAACAGTAAATCTTATTGGCGATTGCCACTCATCAAGAATATGGCAGTGGTGGGATCCTAAAACCTGCCCAGTTGATTTTAAAGCATGGGGCAAAGCGGGACTTAAAGCGTGGTCATTCTACCCAGAAAAAATGGAACAAGAAAATGAACAATCCAGCGGATTAGAAACCGTAAGCGAATATGTATTAGACGCATCTGCTGCATCTTGGGTAAAACCATTTGGTGAATTTAAAAATGCTGATTTGGTAATGATTTGGATCGGATATGTAGACATTAGACAATTTATGCCAAAGTATGAGACTTTAGAACATAATTCAAAAGATGTAATTAGGCATTTCTTAGACAGAGTTCGGGAATATTACAAGGAATCTATCATACAGATAATAGAGCCTCTCCCACAATTTACGGAAATGCATTTAAAGTATGAAGGTATTTCTCCAAGCTATACGTACGAAGAAAGACAAGCTATAAATAAGCTATTTGTCGACACTCTAAATGAATATGTTGTTGAACACGGAATGCTTACCCCAGTAACTCAGCAAGAAATAAAAGAAGCAATTGGTTTTCAAGAACTTACCTCAGATTGTGTTTATTCGGTTGCACCACATCCTCAAGATTCATTAAAGCCAGAGCTATGGGGAAAAATATATAATTTATTTATAGAAAAAGCAAATAAAATACTAAAGGAAAAGGAATAAAATATGAATGAAATAAAAATAACAAGCCCAGTCGGATCAGGCACTAGTTTTCTTAGAACAATAATTGAAGATAATATTGAATGTGAGTCTGTAATGGGCACACATCAATATGAGGGCCATAGTACGGAAAACCAAGTGTTCATATTGAGAAATCCAAAAGATACAATTGCTTCTTCTGCAGAAAGACATCTTAAAGCATCTAAAGACAAATTTGTCACAGACCACATTGAAATAGAAGACACGGATAGCTTTAATAATATCATTCAGCATTTAATAAATAAATACAAAACATTTATTTTAAATGTTGAAGATAAAGAAAATATATTTTTAATAACTTTTGAATTTTTAACAACACAAACAAACAAATGTGTTCTTGAAATAGCTAAGCGTTTTAATTTAACATTAAAACCAGCACCTGCCATTGATGGTTCTTACGACTATGACATGTCACAACTTGCTATATTAAGTTTACTTGGAGCAGGTATGCAAAATAGAGTTCCTAGGGGACCAAAATCAGAGGAAAGAGAAATAATTGATTCTCTTGTTGAAGCTAATCCAATGATGGAAGAATTAAATGTTTTGTACTTAGAACTGTTAAATAAATTGCAGTCAACTGAAAACATGCTATAATAGATTTATGAAATGTGACTTTTGTGAAAACCCAAAGTATGTAGAGCGTATTAACTCTAAAGGCATACTTGAAAGTTTTTGCACAAATTGCATTGAGAAATTAGTGGCGGGAAATCGAATAAGTTAATCCCTGGGGGATATAGCTTAATTTGGTTAAAGCACTTGTCTTATATACAATAGATTCTGAGTTCAAATCTCAGTATCCCTACAATGGAGTAGAATATTAATAATGTAAGAGTTCCTCAAGAATGGTCAAGAAGAAAGAAAGTAAAGTTTATTTCTATCTCATTGATCACAGCATTTGTTGTATTATCAATATTAATCTCAGTCAACTAGGATATATATGAAGAAACTATGGGCACTAATAAGTCTAATTGCGATAGCAATCTCTTCTGGTGCAATAATATTTAATATTTTAAAAAAAGCGGGACTAGAAGATATCTTTGATTTTGACCTAAACGAAGAGATAGACAATGAAGAATTCTCAGCTCTATAACTCAGTCATGATATTTGCATGGATCCTAATGGGTCTATATGTAATGTGTATAATATGGTAAATAAGGACAAAGTAGACATACTAGCGAAATATCTGCAAGATTGTCGATATAGAGAATGTAATTATTATCAAGCTGACACATTTATTGCACAGTCTTCGCTAGAATGGGTCATAGAAGGTCTTAAGAGCCGATTAGAGAGATGTTTGAATGCAAGTTCAGGGGTATGTGACATATGGTACTTAGAATCGCATTCTGACTGTTTATTATTAATGAATCTAATATATGAATATAGTGCAGATCCCCTATATTATGCTAAATGGGGTAATAGGAACTTAGAGGGCAAATTCTAAAATGGTTCTTCTACCGCCGCCGCACTTCAATTTTTTCACTTTCGCACTATATGGGCAAATTGGATGCAATTTATAAATGGAAACACATAAAATAGTTATTGCAGGCGGAGGCACCGCTGGCTGGCTGTCTGCTTTATATATGCAAAAAACTTTTCCAGAAAGCAATATAACGGTCATAGAAAGTACAGAAATTGGAATCATAGGAGCGGGTGAAGGCACTACTCCTATGATTAATAAAACAATTTCTTACCTAGACATAGATTTAAAGGATTTTATTTCAAATACAAAGTCAACAATAAAAAATGGAGTTAACTTTAAAAACTGGAACAAAGATGGCACAGACTATCTTCACCCATTCTTAGAGCCAAATGAAGAATTAATAGAAAATGCAAGGCTAATGTATATCGCAAATAACATGAAAAATGAAGACGGATGTCTTTCTACAATGTTGATGAAAGAAAAAAAAGTTCCAATATATTTCGAAAACGGTGTCTATAAAAACTATGGCCCATCAGCAATACATTTTGATGCCCGAGTTCTTGCTTTATTTTTAAAAGATAAAGCAATTGAAAGAGGTATTGTACATATAGACTCTACAATAGTAGATGTATCTTTAAAAGATCAGAATGTAGAAAAATTAATTTTGGAGAATGGACAAAAGGTCTTATGTGATTTTGTTGTTGATTGCACTGGATTTAGAAGACTTATTATTGGTGATTACCTAAAAAGTAATTTTATCAGCTACAAAGATCAGATACCAGGTAATGCGGCACAAGCATTTTTTATGCAAATTGATGACCCAAAAGATATATATCCTTGGACAGAATCCACTGCAGAAGACCATGGATGGTCCTGGAAGATACCTCTTCAGCATAGATACGGGTGCGGGTATGTTTATGACTCTAGAATTATTTCTAATGAAGACGTTAAATTAGAAATAAACAAAAGATATGGTGATGTTGATTTTGTAAAGCAATTTAGTTTTGAGCCTGGGTACCTGGAAGAAATTTGGATTGGAAACTGCATTGCTATAGGGCTGTCTGCTGGATTTATAGAGCCCCTGGAAGCTACATCGCTTCAACAAACGATTACTCTCCTTGACGAAATTATTAAAAAAAATAAAAATATATTTCCTGCAAAAGAATATAAACAAAAAATAAACAAAATTTTTGCAAGAGAGTCAGACGAAATAAAAGATTTTATCTATCTTCATTATATTACAAACAAAGACGGATTTTTTTGGAAAAATTTTATGCAAAACTATAAGCCATCCAAATCATTTTTAAAAGTACTTGATCAAATAAATAGCTTTGAAACAATTCACTTCCCCAGAGGATGCAATATTGAGTATTGCGTTTTTGATCATTTTAGGTATCATCTTGTTGCAAACGGAAATGGAATAACAAATAAAAATAATATTAAAGATTATTATAATGAAAATTTAATATTATATAAAAAAGATTTAGATGAAAATATTAAAAAAATAAAAAATGTTATTCCTAAATTAGAAAATCATTATAGTTTTTTAAAAAAGATGGGCGGGTTTAATGAATAATATTTCTTATGTTTTAAAAACAATGAAAAGAAAAAAATATTGGACAAAAATTAATACAATTGAGTTTATATCATTTATGACAAAAGTTGTAATTATTGTCCCAGGACTATTATTTAATAAACAATGGTGGTGGCTTTATGTATTTGCATTGCTTTCAAGCGGATCTCTCATATGGACATCAACTAAAAAAACATTACCAACAATAATTATATTTAATATTATTTGGTGCTGTTTAGCTGCAAGTGCAATAATTAAACATTTGTTGTTTTAAACATATTTGCAAAATAAAATTCATCTATGTTTGTATCAATAACTTGTAGCCCAAGCCTCTTTTCAGCGGATACGTCCCTTTCGTCTGTTGGATTGGCGGATACAATTATTGTTTTATTGTTCAAAAATAAATCCATATTTTTTTCTAAAAATATTTTGTAACAGTTTGTAGAAAAAGGTCTATTTATAAAATAAATTGTTGGCTCGGCAACACATACATATTCTAGCGCATCCATATTTAAAAAATTTATTTCTTTTTCAATTTCTATATTAATGTTTTGTAAATTTTCTAATGCAATGTTATGGTATTTCGGGTCAATCTCTATCCCAAGATAAGATTTGTATTTTGCATTTTTTATTAAACAATTAAACAAAACCTTCCCTTTCCCAGAACCAATGTCAACAAAATTATACTCAGACATATCTACAATTTCTTGTAATTTTTCATTTATCATATCTACGCACAGAGTAGGAAAGTTTTGAAACCCATTGGAGGTTTCAAATTCATTTTTATTTTCTTCTATGCCTGGACCCAATAGCCCCACAGATAGTTCAATTATTGCATGAGAAGTATTTAGGTTATATCTTTGATCAAAAGACTCAAGTTCAAGACAGTCGTCATGTCTTATTTTTGTATATTCATTTTTATATTTTTCGTTCATTTTTTACCTTTTCTTTTTTAAAAATTTTTTTAAAAAATCCTTCAATTTTTGACTCTAGGATTCCGCCATTGCTTTCTTCTTTATAATGATCTGATTGAAAATATGGAGAAAAAAATACTTTTGAAAAATGTCTAGGCATCTTGCTTACGAAGCTGATCTTCAAATTTATTAGAAAGATCAACTCCCTCAAGACCAGAGTCTTGCATTATTTTAATTCTTTCATCTGTAAATGCTGGATTTTCTACTAGAGGAATCATCCATTTGTCTATTTCTTCTTCGCTTCGAGATCCAATTTGATTGTAGTACTCTTCAGTCTTATAGTTATAAAAAGTTCCTGGGTTGTCCTCTGCCTTTAAAACAAAATTTGAAAAGGCATATCTAACGCCAGACTCTACTTCACGTACACCGTGTGCATATGGATCAAAAGCGCTGTGAATAAGTAAATCTCCACGCTCTGGTTGATATTCAAAGCATTCGCCACCGTAAACTCCATTTGTTATAGGAGTTGAATCTGGATTTATCATAGGATAATAAACGGCGCCGCCAGTAAAATTACCAAAGTATGCAACCAGACCATAATCTAAGACACAGCAAGTATCAAATTTATCTCCTTGAGACAAACGATGACACTCTCCCTTTCCAGGACTATCGCTGTGACAGAACATTCCGCCATCGCCAGGTCTTACATTTAAAATTGATTGAGATGGGTGTATTACCCAGTTTGGGTAAAGCAGTTCGCTAATAAGTTCCCAAAAGTCTAATATTCTTTTAGGCCTAGGAGTCATTTTGTTTGCGTACCAGCTTATTAGTGTTGTTTCATATATTAAAGAATCTCTGTAATCTTGAGCTTCAATTTCTTTTTCCATGTCTAGCATTAGTTCTTCTGGAATAAAGTTTTTAAACAAAAAGATTCCGCTAGGTGTTCCGTACGGGTCAACATTGCTGGATAAAGTTATGCAATCGGGTCTTTCATAAAAATACATTTTGCCCCCTATAATTTAATATAATTGTATCACGGATTTATGTAAAACCCCACCCCCAGACAGAGGCGGATCCATCCAGGGGTGGGAACAGGGAGTTACAAACTCAACCTGAATTTCAAGTATATTATATACTGTTACAATAGTCAATCAAATTTTATGTAATCTTTTTTTACCATATCATCAAGAACTTTACCTAAAAGCCAAAACGTTGATTCTTTTGAATTGTCTACGTATATTTGGCATTCTTCTAAAGATTGACCATTTAGTTTAGCAAGATCAAAACTTAAATCTTGAAATTTTTTATGCATGTCCTTCAATATTATTCTTTGTTTTATTGGATTAATCATTTTGGTCATCAACTTTAAATGAAGGGGTTGGACCCAAGAGATATCCCTGCTCGTGATATTCGATCATTTTGCTAACTTCTTCTTGTCCTACAGAGCCTTTTGCTATTAAACTAAGCATGTCGTATATTCTATGAAGCATTATGTAATTAACCATAGGAAGATTATCTTCTAGGTCATTAGAATTTTGATTACTCAGGTCTTCCTGCATCTTGCCACCATATTTCTCTTCCCATAGCATCAGTGTCCTTAATTGGCTCTGACTCTTTACCACAAATACAGTTGTTGTTACACATTTTTATTTACCTCGTCAACAATTTTTTGATAAGTTGTAGAACCAAGGGATTTTTTATATTCACATTCTAGGCAATATAAATATACGCTGTCTACAAGGTCTTGATTACAAAAAAGAAGGGATTGGTCTACTGGGCATAAAAGCTTTTCAACCAATCCATCCTCTGACATGGAGATGTAGGTTGATACGTATTGTATCCTCATCCCATCTCCTTTACTTTGTCGGAAATTTTAATAAAAATTCCTTAGCTCTTTGGGTCATTCCCTTCCAAGCCGACCAATCAATACCGCCATTGGTCATATGATACGTTATCTCTGCGTTTGTTACTGGGTCGAATAACTCCTTGTTACTCTGTAAATCAAATTTCTCAAGTCTTGTTGGACCAAGATTTCCGATCATGTTTATCTGAAATAATCCGTAAGAACTATCTCCTGTATTCTTATTCCCGTTATATGCAAGCGGTCTTCCATTAGATTCACGCTTTGCTATTGACCAAGCTTTTTTAAGGCCCGCTCCTTCGAATCCTACAGTCTCAAGTAATAGTTTTAACTTTTCGTCTGTAAGCATCTCAGATGGTTTGTAAATCTCTTTACTAAAACTATCTAAGACTTCTTGCTTTAATTGGGCTTCAGTTTTCACTAAAGGTTTTACTACAGTTAAAGCGTTTGCCGAGTTACTAAACAAAAATAACGTTGTTATTGCTATTATTGTCCAGTCACGAACCAAATCGCTTAACTGCTGTTTTATATTCTCCATTGGCATTTCCTCCTATAGAGATAACGAACTATAAGAATATCATTAAATGCAAAGATGTGTCAAGTTAGTCAACCAAAACATAATCTTACATTATGAGATAGCAGAAATATTTTTTTACCCCTAGACCGCTAAATAAAAGTTTGATACACTAGAGCTTCACTTAAAATTAGAACCGCAAGGCGGAGAGAAGGTCGTATAATAAATGTCAAAAACTATTGAAAATCCCTATGAAAATTTTATTGCTTTATCTAGATATGCAAAATGGGTAGAATTAGAAGGACGCAGAGAAACCTGGGGAGAAACAGTAGATAGATATTTTTCATTTATGACTAATCATTTAAAAACAAATCATAATTATATTCCAAATGAAAAGCTTGTTGCGGAATTAAAAGAGTTTGTATTTGAAAGAAATGTTATGCCCTCAATGAGATCTGTTATGACATCTGGTGCCGCATTAGAAAGAGACAATGTAGCTGGATACAACTGTGCATTTTTACCAGTTGATTCACCACGATCATTTGATGAGACAATGTATGTTCTTATGTGTGGCACTGGTGTAGGATTTTCTGTTGAGTATAAGTATATTAATAAACTTCCTGCCGTCCCAGAATCATTGGAGAAATCAACCACAGTAATTACAGTAGAAGACTCAAAACAAGGCTGGGCTAAAGCATACCGTGAGTTGTTAGCACTACTTTGGTCTGGACAGATTCCAGCGATTGATGTTTCTAAAGTAAGGCCCGCTGGTGCAAGGCTTAAAACAATGGGCGGAAGATCATCAGGCCCACAACCGCTTATTAATTTATTTGATTTTACAATTGCAAAATTTAAAAGCGCCACAGGAAGAAACCTTAAGCCGATTGAATGCCACGACATTATGTGCAAGATTGGTGAAGTAGTTGTTGTAGGCGGAGTTCGTCGGTCAGCAATGATTTCTCTTTCTAATATAAACGACATTGAGATGGCTCAGGCTAAATCAGGTAATTGGTGGGAAAGAAATCCTCAACGTGCCTTGTCTAACAACTCTGTTGCTTATTCACGCAAACCAGCAATGGAGCAATTTATTGCAGAATGGAAATCTCTTTATGACTCAAAGTCTGGCGAAAGAGGAATTTACAACGTCGCAGCAGCGCAAGCCCAAGCAGCTAAATTTGGCCGCAGAGATCCCGAGATCCATTACGGAACTAACCCTTGCTCAGAAATTATTCTACGCCCATACCAGTTCTGCAATCTTTCAGAAGTTGTAATACGTGAAAAAGATACAAAGAAAGATATTGAGCGCAAAGTTGAGCTTGCTACAATTCTTGGCACATGGCAATCAACCTTAACAGATTTTAAATACCTGCGTAAAATTTGGAAAGACAACACAGAAGAAGAAAGATTGCTTGGAGTTTCTTTAACAGGACAATTCGGACACAAGTTTATGTCTGGAAAAGATGATATTGTTATGCTTGAGTCATTTTTAATGTCAATACGTGATAAAGCAAGAGAAGTAAATAAGGAAGAGGCTGGGAAAATTGGGATTCCCGAGTCTGCTGCTATTACGTGTGTAAAGCCTTCTGGAACAGTATCTCAATTGGTCGGGGTATCTTCAGGAATGCATCCATGGCATTCTCCATATTACATTCGTACTGTTCGTGGCTCAAAGGGTGATCCAATCTCTACATTTTTAAAAGAAGTTGGCATACCAGTAGAAGACGATGTAATGAAGCCAAACGATACCTACGTATTTTCATTTCCAGTAAAAGCACCAGAAGGTGCAATTATTAGAAATGATTTAACAGCAATTGAACATTTAAATATTTGGTTGGTTTATCAACGTGCATGGTGTGAACACAAGCCTTCAATTACCGTTTCCGTAAAAGAAGAAGAATGGATGGATGTTGGTGCTTGGGTTTACAAAAATTTTGATGAGGTTTCAGGAATTTCATTCTTGCCACATTCAGACCACACATACAAACAAGCTCCATATCAAGAAGTATCTAAAGAAGACTATGACGCATTGGTTGCAAAGATGCCCAACAATATTCGTTGGGAAGATCTTTCATTTTATGAAACAGAAGACGGAACATCGCCTTCAGCTACCCTAGCATGCAGCTCAGATGGAAATTGCGAGCTTGTAGATATTTCCGCTTAGTGGTAGAATAATACTATTGGGGTAAAACCCAAAATTCTGGGCAACCCGCCCAAAATGGAGATGATACTATGGCTAAATTAGCCGACTTAAATAAAGATGGAAAGGTTACAATGACAGAAGAAATTTTAGCAGCACTTGGAACTTACGCAAGAGCATTCCTATCAGCAGCAATCGCTCTGTACATGACAGGAAATACTAGCCCGAGAGATCTTCTTCTCGGTGGATGTGCAGCCGTGGCACCAGTAATTCTTAAGGCTCTAAGCCCAACCAATAAAGAATTTGGATTTAAATCTACAAAGTAGAGTAGTCAATTAGAAATACTCCTGTGCTAAAATTAGTACAGGAGTATTCCTATTTAGGAGACTATGGCAAATGGCAGGACAAAAGAATTTCGAAGTAGATCAAAATGCAACATTTAGCTTTGTAATAGAATACAAAGATAACAATGGAAATGCAATTGATTTAACTGGCTCATCCGCAAAGATGCAAGTGCGTGATATAGCTGGAGGCACTAAATTAGCCGTCAGCTTAACATCACCTTCTGGCGGTATAGTAATTGACCCAGCACTGGGTAAATTAACTATTAAGCTTACACCAACCCAAACAAATAAACTCTTTTATCCTAAATCATCATATGACATTATGCTTATAGATTCTAATGCGAACAAAACAAAACTCCTTGAAGGCTTTATGAGCCTAAGCAGATCGGTAACTATATAATGACAAATTCTGTTATAGTAACTCAAGTTGTTAATGATGTTCTAGTATCTACACCTGGGCCGCAGGGCCCAAGAGGAAGAACAATATTAAATGGCTCAGGCGCACCATCTAATAATTTTGGCCTTGAAGGTGATTTTTATTTTGACACAGCAATGTCTAAATTTTATGGCCCAAAGCCATCGGATGCAACTTGGAACAATGCAAGAGTTATAACATTGTCTTCAAATACTTTGTCCCACACGTGGGAGCTTGCACAAATAACAGGACCAGTTCAAGGCGTATATTCAGTTATCATAAATCATAATCTTGGGTATAACCCAAACGTAACAATCAAATCAAGCGCAGGGGATGTACTAGAAACTGGTATAGACTAC
>Ga0114969_10005008_pt1 | contig 10441 bp, 8 predicted proteins | sample M_130807_MF_Meta_FD_87316 | JGI IMG/M metagenome (GOLD analysis project Ga0114969, IMG submission 87316) | Freshwater microbial communities from Lake Montjoie, Canada to study carbon cycling - M_130807_MF_MetaG | ecosystem: Environmental > Aquatic > Freshwater > Lake | place: Lake Montjoie...
ACTCGATCCCGCGGTGCCGACCGGGCAGACGTCGCTCCTGACGTCCACCGCCGAAGGACGCTACCTGCATGTCGTGCTCAATCCCGCGCTGGGTATCAACCAGCGGATTGAGCTGCTCGGCCACGAACTCCAGCACGCGCTGGAATTTGCCAACGCTGATGCGTTGCACGACAGCGACTCGGTGCGCCGTCATTTCACTGAGATTGGCCGCCCCCTCGGCGTGCCGAATGGCCGCGAGGCCGCGTTCGAAACGGACGCGGCGCAGGATGTTGAGCGGAAGGTCAGACGGGATCTGGCTGTGCGGATCCGCGACGCGATCTGACGGCGTTGACATACCGCGACGGCAGGCGATGACTGATCGATGGTTCAAGCGCGAGCGACGCGTCGGTCACCGCGTCGATGTGAATCCCGGTGTCGTGACCGAGGCCGTCGAACATGTACAGCAGATCTTCGGTCGCGGCGTTACCGAGTGCGCCAGGCGCATAGGGACAACCGCCGAGGCCACCAGCAGAACTGTCGAATGTCGTGATGCCGAAGTCCAGGGCGGTGAGCACGTTGGCCAACGCTGTACCGCGCGTGTCGTGGAAGTGCAGTGCCAGCTGATCGGGGGTGAACAACGGGCGGAGTACCGACAGCACCGATCGCACCTGACCGGGATGCGCGATGCCGATGGTGTCAGACACGGCGACTTCGTACACGCCGATGTCGAGGAGCCGGCGGGTGAGCGTCGCGACACGCTCCACCGGGACCTCGCCTTCAAACGGACATCCAAAGCAGGTGGAGAGGTACCCGCGCACAGTGACGCCGGCCGCGTGAGCAAGGCGCGTGACCTCGGCGTATTTGACGAGCGATTCGTCGATCGACTGATTGATGTTCTTGCGGCTGAATACTTCGGACGCCGCCGCAAAAACAGCGACCTCGGTGACGCCGCAGGCGATCGCGCGCTCAAGGCCCTTCGCGTTCGGCACGAGGGCCGAGTAGCGAACACCCGGTCGACGCGTGATGCCGGCAAATACCTCGGCGGCATCGGCGAGTTGCGGCACCCACTTCGGACTGACGAACGCCGACACTTCGATGCGTCGGTGACCGGCGGCCGAGAGCCGATCGACGAAGGCGATCTTCTCCGCCAGCGGCACCAGCGCCGACTCATTCTGCAGCCCGTCACGCGGGCCGACTTCGACGAGTTCCAAGGGGTCAGAGCCCTTTTCCACAGTTTTGGGCATTTGGGAGCCAGAGGTCTTAAGACCTCTGGCTCTATTGTGCCCAAAACTGTGGAAAAGGGCTCTGACCCCTTACATGTCTACGACGGGTGTGCCGGGCTGGACGAGGTCGCCTTCGGCGCAGCGCACCGCCTTGATGACGCCGGCGCGGGGAGCGCGGATCGGGAGTTCCATCTTCATGGCTTCGAGGACGACGAGCGTGTCGCCGAGCGCGACCGATTGACCGGCGGTGACGAGCACGCGAATCACCTTTGCGGACATCAGCGGCATGAGCGCTTCGTCGCCGTGCGCGGCCCGCGCGCGAGTGGTCGCGACGGGCACGATCTCGAACAGGTGTCCATCGATCCAGATCCAGGACGTGCTGCCGTCTCGCACCGCGTCGGCGACGAACGACCGTTCGCCGTCGTCTACCCGATAACGTCCGTCGGCAAAGGCCGTGACACGCCATCCGGTCGGCGTCACCATGAAATCGTCTCCCACGGATCGCTACCGGTCGCCGCGGCTGTCTGTCCAATTGCCGGCGCGCTTCTCGAGGACTGCAGCGCGACACTGACGGCCGCCGCAGCCGCCTGCAAAGCGTCATCGGCCGGGGCCGACAGTTCCGCGAGGCGGCGTTCGATGAGGCCAGTGTCGACGCGATATTCGAGTGCGGTCGTTCCCCGGACCTCGAGGTCCGCGGCTCCATCAATCCGCATCCTGACTTCCGGAAGCGCCAGCAGCTTCAGCAGAAACGGAATGTTGTGTCGCACGCCGAGGATGGCGAACGACCGCAGTGCCTGCGCCATGCGCTCGATGGCCGCATCACGCGTTTCCGCATGCACGATGAGTTTGGCGAGCATTGGGTCGTAGTCAACACCGATGATCTGGCCTTCGCGCACGCCGCTGTCGACGCGCACACCTGGGCCGCTCGGCTCGACGTAGCGGAGGAGTCGGCCGCTTTGCGGCAACAATCCGCGCGATGCGTCTTCGGCATACACACGGCACTCGATGGCATGGCCGCGTTGTGCGACGTCCCCTTGCGTGAACCACAGCGGCTCACCGTCGGCGACGCGCAGTTGCGCGTGGACGAGGTCACGCCCGGTGACAAGTTCCGTCACCGGATGCTCGACCTGCAGTCGTGTGTTCATCTCGAGGAAGTAGAACTGCGCCGCCGCGCCATGGCCTTCGAGGATGAACTCGACCGTGCCCGCGTTGACGTAACCAACGGCGCGCGCCGCCGCCACGGCCGCCGCCGTGATCGCCGCGCGCACGGATGGCGCGAGTGCCGGCGCGGGCGTCTCCTCGATCACTTTCTGATGCCGTCGTTGCAGTGAGCAGTCGCGCTCGAACAGGTGCACGACGTTGCCGTGCTGATCGCCGAGGATCTGCACCTCGATGTGGCGCGGCTGATCGATCAGTCGCTCAACATAGACGGCACCGTCAGCGAACGCGCGTGTCGCTTCGCGGCTTGCCGATTCGACCGCCTCAGCGACCTCGTCATTGGCTCGGACGACGCGCATGCCTTTGCCGCCGCCGCCCGCCGCGGCCTTGATCAGGGCGGGGAAGCCGACGCGGCGCACGGCATCGGCAATGGCGGCAGGCGACTGATCGGCCGGCACCACGCCTGGCACCACCGGCACGCCGGCCGCAACCGCCGCGGCACGCGCCGCGGTCTTCGACCCCATGCGCGCGATCACGCTCGCCGGCGGCCCGATGAAGGTCAGGCCAGCTTTCGCGCACGACTCAGCGAACGCCGCATTCTCGGAAAGAAACCCGTAACCCGGATGAATCGCATCGGCGCCTGACTCGGCCGCCGCTGCCAGAATCGCCGGCACATTCAGATAGCTGGCACTGGCTGCCGCGGGGCCGACATTGATCGCGCGATCCGCTGCGAGCACGTGCGGCGCGCCACGATCGGCATCAGAGAAAATCGCGACGGTCTCAAGACCTCGCTCGCGACACCCACGAATGATGCGCACGGCGATTTCGCCGCGATTGGCAATGAGGACGCGGCGCATCACTGCGCGTTGCGCTCCGGCAGGTTCGCGAGCCACGCGGCGGGGCGCTTCTCGAGGAACGCGCGGAGGCCCTCCTGGCCCTCTGCCGAGACGCGCTGATCGGCAATGGCGGCGGTCGTCAGGCCCACGACATCCTCAGGTAGCCGTCCATGCACTTGCCTCAGCAGCGTCTTCGCTCGCGCCACGGCACCGGGCGCGGCCTTCAGAAACAGCTCCACGTGGTGCTCCACGGCCGCATCGAGCCCGGCGGCCGGCACCACGTCCGACACGAGTCCGATCGCTCTGGCGCGTGTCGCATCGAATCGCGCGCCACTCAAGCACAACTCGCGCGCAGCGTTGATGCCGATCTTCCGCACGACGTAGGGCGAAATCATCGCGGGCAGAATGCCCAGCACGACTTCCGTAAATCCGAACAGCGCATCGTCTGACGACACGACGACATCGCAGACCGCGGCCAGGCCCGAGCCGCCGCCGAGTGCGGCGCCGTGCACGCGTCCGATCAAGGGCACCGGGAGGCGATCAAGCGCGTTGAACATCGCGGCGGCGCGCTCAGCATCCGCGATGTTCTCATCGCGGGTGTAGCCGACCATCTTCTGCATCCAGTTCACATCGGCACCGGCGCAGAAGGCCTTGCCCGCGCCCTGCAGAATCGCCACGCGCACATCACCGGGCATCACACTTCTGGCCCATGACGTCAGCTCGTCGATGAGCTCTTCGTTGAAGGCGTTGCGAACATCCGGCCGGTTCAATGTGACCGTGGTGATCGGGCCGTGCTGAATCGTGATTGTGGACATCGTTATCTCTACTGACGAGCTACATTCGAAAAATGCCGAACTTGGCGTCCGGAATCGGGGCGTTGTAGGAGGCCGACAGACCAAGCGCAAGCGCATCGCGCGTCTGCGCCGGATCAATGACGCCGTCATCCCACAGCCGCGCCGTCGCGTAATAGGGCGAGCCCTCGCGTTCGTACTTGTCGAGGATGGGTTGGCGGATTGCCGCATCCTCTTCGGCGGTCAGCGTCTGACCGGCCCGGGCGAGCTGATCCATCTTGACCGTCGCCAGCACGGACGCGGCTTGCGGGCCGCCCATCACGGAAATGCGCGAGTTCGGCCACATCCAGAGCAGGCGCGGATCGTATGCGCGACCGCACATGCCGTAGTTGCCGGCACCAAATGAACCGCCAATGACCACGGTGAACTTCGGCACGACCGACGTGGCGACCGCGTGCACCATCTTTGCGCCATCCTTCGCAATGCCGCCGCGCTCGTACTGCTTGCCCACCATGAAGCCGGTGATGTTCTGCAGGAACACCAGCGGCACGCCGCGCAGATTGCAAAGCTCGATGAAGTGCGTGGCCTTGAGCGCCGACTCCGAGAACAGCACGCCGTTGTTGGCGACGATGCCCACGAGCATGCCGTGGATGTGAGCGAAGCCGGTGACGAGCGTCGTGGCATAGCGCTGCTTGAACTCGTCGAGTCGTGAGCCATCGATCATGCGCGCCAGGACTTCACGTACGTCGTATGGATGACGCGCATCGAGATTCACGACGCCGTAGATTTCTTCGGGATCGTATTTCGGCGCTTCCGACGGCAGCATGTCGTTCGGCAGATGCTTGCGGATCGGCAGTGTCGACACCACCATGCGCGCCAACTCCAGCGCATGCTCGTCATCGTCAGCCATGTAGTCGGCGACGCCCGAGAGCCGCGTGTGCACGTCGGCGCCTCCGAGATCTTCGGCCGTCACTTCTTCGCCGGTCGCCGCTTTCACGAGCGGCGGGCCGCCGAGAAAGATCGTGCCCGTGCCTTTGACGATGATCGTCTCGTCGGACATGGCCGGCACGTACGCGCCGCCGGCGGTACACGAGCCCATCACGACGGCGATCTGGGGAATGCGCGCGGCAGACATGCGCGCCTGATTGAAGAAGATGCGACCGAAGTGCTCGCGGTCGGGGAAGACTTCGTCCTGCATCGGCAGGAAGGCGCCGCCCGAGTCGACGAGGTAGACACACGTCAGGTGGTTCTGCAGCGCAATTTCCTGCGCGCGCACATGCTTTTTGACCGTCATCGGAAAGTACGTGCCGCCTTTGACGGTGGCGTCGTTCGCGACGATCATCACCTCGCGCCCGCGCACACGGCCGATGCCCGTGATCACGCCGGCGGCTGGCGCGTCGTCATCGTAGAGGCCGTTGGCGGCAAGGGCCGAGCATTCGAGGAAGGGGGTGCCCGGATCGATGAGTTTGGCGATCCGTTCGCGCACGGGGAGTTTGCCCTGCGCCCGGTGGCGCTCGATGTATTTGGCGCCGCCGCCGTCTTTCACGGCCTCGGTGCGCGCGTGCAGGTCAGCGACCAACGCGCGCATGGCGGCGTCGTTCTTCTTGAATTCCGGGGATTCCGTGTTGATGTGGCTCTGGAGGACGTTCATCGGTTACCACCCACAGCAGTCGCTCTTGAATCCGCACTTGATGCAGCGCCACACAGCGTGCATCCGATAGACCTCACCGCCGCAGCGATCGCAGGCTTCTTTCGTCTCACAGGTCGGCTGTGGAGGCGCGACTCCGGTCGACCGAATCGGTTGCGCCCGCCGCGTCGTCATCGGATCGAACGGCGTCGCCGTGCGCCTGTCGTGCGGCTTCTGCGGATCTGGCATCAGAGAGAGATTATAAGATGCACAGGTGCCCCAATCGCCGCCTCCCGGCCGACCCGTTGGAATGATGACGCGGCTCGGCAAAAGCGTCCGGCTGGCGGGGCAGGCCACTCGGCTGGGCGTGATCGATTTCTACCGCAGCAACAACCTCACGTTCGCGTCGTCCATCGCGTACTACTCGCTGCTCTCGATGTTTCCGTTTCTGCTGCTGGTTCTGGCCGTGCTTGGGTTGGTGACGGTTGGCGATCGGGATGCAACGTTGCTGCAGCTGATGTCGCGCGCGATTCCCGGCAATCCAGACTTTCTCAGCGGTCAGATCCACGCGCTCAGCAAGATTCGGCTGCAGGTAGGTGTGGCCGGCTTCCTGTTGGCCTTGTCGGGGTCCATGGGGATTTTCGGCGCGATCACCTCGGCGATTAACCATGCGTGGGGCGTCGAGAAGTCACCGGGTTTCTGGAAGCACAAACTGATCGCGTTGACGATGTTGGCGGTTGCGGCCGTCCTGCTGGTCGTCACACTGCTGCTCGCGTCTGTCCTGGAAATGGCGCAGGCCAGTTGGTTCGGCAGCGTCATCGCCAGTGTGCCTGGGCTCGCCACGCTGCGTGGGCTGGCGCTGAATCTGGCGCCCACGCCGATGTTCATGCTGGTGATCGGCCTCATGTATTACTACGTGCCCAACGCCAAGGTGCGCCTGCGCGACGTGTGGTGGGGCGCGGTGATTGCGGGCCTGCTGTGGCGCCTCGCGTACGGCGGGTTCTCCTGGTATTTCCGTGATCTGTCGCGCTTCACCGTTCTCGGCCAAGTCGCGGCGGTCGCGCTGTTTCTGGTGTGGATCTACCTGTCAGCGGTGATCTTTCTCTACGGCGCACAAGTCTCGGCCGCCTACGCGCGGCTCAACGCGACCGTTATGATGAAAGGGAATGGCAAACCGACTCGCCGCTGAACGCAGCCCGTACCTGCTGCAGCACGCCAACAATCCGGTCGACTGGTATCCGTGGGGCGAGGAGGCGTTCGCCAAGGCGCGCGCGGAGCAGAAGCCCATCTTCCTCTCGATCGGCTACTCGACGTGTCATTGGTGCCATGTGATGGAGCACGAGTCGTTCGAGGATCCGGCGATTGCCGCGGTGCTCAATCGCGAGTTCGTATCCATCAAGGTCGACCGCGAAGAGCGGCCCGACATCGATCGCGTCTACATGACGTTTGTGCAGGCCACCACCGGCGCCGGCGGCTGGCCCATGAGTGTGTGGCTGACGCCCGACCTCAAGCCCTTCTTCGGCGGCACATATTTTCCGCCCACGACACGGTGGGGGCGCCCCGGCTTCATCGAGATTCTGACGCAGCTGGCCGCGGGCTGGAAGAAAGACACGGCCAGTGTGATCGCGTCAGCCGACGACATCATCACCAAGCTCCGAGATGCCATGAGCGGCGGCGGCGAGCGGTCACTCGATCGTGCGCCGATTGCGGGACGTCAGGCGATTGACGTCGGCGCGAAGCAGTTCGTGGATGCGTTCGATCAACGCCATGGCGGCTTCGGCGGCGCGCCGAAGTTTCCGCGGCCGTCAGAGCTGTTCTTTCTGATGGACGCGCACGCACTCGCCGGTGACCACCAGGTGCGCCACGTCGTGCAGGAGACCTTGCGCTCCATGGCGATCGGCGGGATGCGCGATCATGTGGGTGGCGGATTTCATCGCTACTCGGTTGATGCCGCGTGGCGCGTGCCGCACTTCGAGAAGATGCTCTACGATCAGGCGCAGCTCGTGCTCGCGTATCTCGGTGCCGCGGCCATCAGCGGCGACATCTTCTTCAGCGTGATTGCGGAAGACACGCTCGACTACGTGCTGGCCGATCTGACCGCACCCGATGGCGCGTGCTTCTCTGCAGAGGATGCCGACTCGCTCCCTGGACCCGCGCAGCTGGCCACACTCAGCGGCGAAGAACATGGCGCGCCGGCCAAGCGCGAGGGCGCGTTCTACATCTGGGCCGACAGCGAGATCGACGCACTCTTTGGCGCGGATGCGCCGATCGTAAAGCGGCGATTCGGCATCGAGCCGAACGGCAACGCGCCGGCGGATCCGCAGGGTGAGTTTCGCGGTCTCAACATTCCCTATATCGCGCAAGACATCGAAGACATCGCGGCCCGCACCAACCGGTCGGTGGACGACGTGATGCGGGTGCTCGGGACGGCGCGACAGTTGTTGTATGACGCGCGATCCGAACGCGTGCGGCCGTATTTGGATGACAAGGTCATCACGGCGTGGAACGGTCTGATGATCGCCGCCTTCGCGCGCGCGGCACGCGTCCTCGTGGACAGTCCGAATCGCAGCCGCTGGCGCGAGGCAGCGATCGCCGCGGCCACGTCGATCGAAAAGACCCTGTGGCGCGCCGATACGGAGGTCCTGCTCCGTCGCTATCGTGATGGCGACGCCGCCATTCCGGCGTTCTGTGAAGACTACGCCTGCCTCGTGTGGGGACTGCTGGAGCTGGTGCAGGCCACAGGCGATGTGCGCTGGCTCAGTTGGGCCGAGACGCTCCAACGCCGACAGACCGCGTTGTTTTTCGATACGGCCGATGGCGGATGGTTCAGCACGACGGGCGAGGACCCGACGGTGTTGCTGCGTGTGAAAGAGGACTATGACGGCGCGGAACCGGCGGCCGCGTCTGTCGCGACGCGCAATCTGCTGACGTTGGCACATCTCACCGGTGACGCGACGTACCGTGCGCAGGCCGAGCGTGCGCTGGAACGGTACGGCCCACAGATCGGCCGCGTCGCTCGCGTGATGCCGTTCATGATGAGCAACCTCGCGATGTGGCACGCGCACGCCGCCGAGATCACCATCGTCGGTGACCCGGCCGATGCGCGGACGATCGCGCTCGAGCGCGAAGTGGCTCGTCGGCATCTCCCGTTCGCGGTCGTGCTGCCGCTTGTGCCCGGTGAGTCGCAGGCGTCTCTGGCGGCCGCGTTGCCGTGGCTCGCGTCGATGTCGTCAGCCGCGGTCGTGCCCACAGCCTACGTCTGCAGCGGCTTCACCTGTCAGGCGCCGACATCGAACCCCGAAGAACTCGGCCGCCAGCTCGACTCGTCAACGACGCCGTCGCGGATTGTGCTGGGGTAAGGCAAACGACCGTGAAGCACGTCGAGGACGTGAAGAAGTAGTTCTTCACGTTCTTGACGTCCTTCACGGTAGATCAGGATCTGAACGCTTCCCGTCCCGTTCCTTGAATCGGAATGTCCTGTCCCTTGAGCACTTCGTGTTGAAGCGAGAACATGCTGGCGGCGGCGGCGTCAATGTGGCGGACGAAGGCGATCGAGCCTTTGAGGATCGGCAAGAGCCGGTCGCGATCCTGAATGCGTGCCTTGGGATATTCGTGTTCGACCACGAGCGGCGTGGCGGATGGATCAAGCGGCAGCAGCTCGCGTGCGGCCAGTTGGTGATCGAGCCAGTCCACCGTGCGGTTCTGCAGGTAGGCGAGCGGATCGTGTTTCGCGGTACCCGGCAGTTCGTGTTCGCAGAGCGCCGTCTGTTTCTTCCACGCATCGCCGGGGCCGTCGCCGCGGCCGATCGTCTGCCCGCCGTAGCCCCAGGCGGAGACGCCGCGACTGTTGATGACCTGGCCTTTCACGTGAAAGCCGGCGATGAGAAAACCGTAGCCTTCGTCCTTCAGCAACTGAAAGATCGAGCGCGTGTCCTGGCCCATCAGGATCGCGTGTGACGGGTCGTAGTGGATGCGGAACTGGTCGCCAACGCCGTGCCGTTCACAGATGCGGTGCAGCGCGATCCAGGCCGCGGGCGTGTAGGCGATGTTGTTGTGAAAGTCATCGCCGGCGCTCCAGCCCGGCATGGGGCACTGCTCAACCCGATAGACGAGGCCGCGCGACTTCGCTGCTCGGAGGAGCGGGATCATGTGCGCTTCGAACTCCGCGAGGTTGGCGTCAACCGTGAGTTCCTGGTTGCGACCCACGAAGCCGCACACCGCGCCAACGCCCAGCAGTGCCGCCGCATCGAACACGCGCAGCAGGAAGTCGTGCTTCTTGCGACGGACAGGAGGATCGGCGTGCAGCATGTTGTCGAAGTAGCCGAGGTCCGAGAGCGTGACGCCCGTCGAGGCGATGGCCGCGTGCACCCGTGCCGCGCGTGCCTTCGTGAACGGCTGCCGCAAGTCGAGCGTGTTGGCGACCGGATCGAGCAATGCCTCAGACGGCACGTCGGCTTCGCTCGGATGGAGCGCCGCCGAGAGCTGGATCTGATCCGCGCCAAGATCGTGCGCATAGGCCAGCCAGTCTTCGATGGCGCGATCCGGATCGGCGTCGCGCACGTCACGCGGTGTCAGCTCCTGCAGTGCGGCGGTGAGGATGCCGACCTTCATCAGTTTGGGTGCAAATGGTGTCACGGCCATTACTCGGTCACCTCGGTCCACACGCTGCCAGCGGCGGCGCTCTTCAACATGGCATCCACGAGGCAGTTCGCGCGATAGCCATCAGCAAAGGTCGCAAACGCTGGTGGATGCACATCGCTCGGTGTCTTGCCGGCCGCGATGAAGCCGTAGATGTCACGCATGACGTTCATGAACGCATCCGACCAC
>Ga0114969_10005010_pt1 | contig 10437 bp, 9 predicted proteins | sample M_130807_MF_Meta_FD_87316 | JGI IMG/M metagenome (GOLD analysis project Ga0114969, IMG submission 87316) | Freshwater microbial communities from Lake Montjoie, Canada to study carbon cycling - M_130807_MF_MetaG | ecosystem: Environmental > Aquatic > Freshwater > Lake | place: Lake Montjoie...
CCTAAATGAGGATCACTACATAAAATAGGACGTCCCGATTTTGTTTTGCTTCCACTAACCGCCCAGTTATTACTTCCATTATTTTTATTGGGTGCTTCAGGACTTTCTTCATATCTAAACAATTTTTTAGGGGCAGGCATTTTTAAATAAGCCGTATCTGCCGATCCTGGTTTGATAGGTTTGATAGAAGTCTCTGCAAATTCAGTTCCTCTTGGAATAATGGGATCCAAAGAATCCTGCTGATTAGGATATAATTTTTGAAATAAATCATACCCCAAATAATCACGCGTATTAGTTAATTGTAAATCTGTTGTAGCCGAACGTCCTGTTAAATCATAAGACATAAACATTAAAAATAAATATGTTTTTTTGGGTGTCCACAATTCAGGCGCATAATTCATCAACTTATATTCAAAAGGTAAATCCTCTGGCTTTAATTGATTGATATAAGCATTGACTCCTGCAGTGTAAGAATCTACAGTAGCTTTCATTACAGGATTATTCTCATTAATATAAGACTCCGTTTGTTCTGCCCCATATACCATTCCTAATCTTCTAAAAAATCGATCAATGGATAATTTATCTGCTCCAGCAATTTCACTTAAACGACCCGAAGCCACTCTGGTTTGAAAATCCATTTGCCACAATCTAAATTTTGCATGTAAATATCCTTGAACATAATAGGCATCCAAATCATTGTCAGCATAAATATGTGGTACTAAGCGATCATCAATAGTGACATCTACATCGCCTTTTAAATCATTCGCAAGAATGGTAGCATCAAAATTGGTATTAATATTTTCGGCATTTTTCCAAAAACCATGTTGAGGAGACAGAAAATATCCCAACTTGGGGGATTTGGTAGCACCTAATTTAAGTTGAGTATTTAAAGTCACAACAAGTCCTGTAGTGACTAGGGCAGATGCTAAAAATGGCAGTAATCGCATACTAATTATTTAGACGCCTAAATTACACTTTTATTTCGTAATCAACTGTGACTTAAAATAGTCTAAATGAGATGCTAATGGTAAGTAGGGATGCATCTCTAAAAGAGTCTTCGTTTTATCTATATTTTGTAGCAAAAACTGTTGATGATTTTCGGAACCTACAAAAAAGGGCTTATGCTGTTTAGCGATCTCTAGCTCCGCCACTTGTTTCATGACTAATTGAGTTTCTTCATTCATATAGGTCTCTACCCACTTTTCCCATACATATTGTGATGCTGCATGATTGGGATGTACTAAATCTTCAGCATAAAATCGATAATCTCTTAAATCATCTATCACAAATTCATACGCAGGAAAATAAGCAACTTGCTTTTCGGATGCCACTACTTCATGTACAGCGTAAATTAAGACCGCTTTACTTTTATTATTTTCAACAAGCCCTTCCCTTAAATGACGAACTGGACTGATCGTAAAAATGATATTTATAGAAGGATTAAATGCTTGTAACTGATGAATTAAATTCTGTAATTCTTTTTTAAGGGCTTCAGGCTGCATGAGTTCTTTTCGAAACCATAGTGCCGGAGCTTTATGATTATTCGCCACCACCTGACCTTTTCCTAGCGGCGCTTCTTGATTGATATGATACAACCAAGCAGAACCCAATGTAATAACTATATGTTGTGCGTTTTTTAAAAATAGATGCGCGTGCTGAATAGACTCATTTATTATTTGCAAAGATTCCTGAGGTGTAATTCCCGAGAAACGACTATGATGATTCCAACTATGCCAAACATCTTGATATAAAAATAAATCTTGTGGGGTATAAATTTTTTCTGTGATATAATCTTGAATAGATTGAATGACACTTATAGGATTGAATAATATACCATGTGGATTTTCTAATAAGCGAAATTGATGTGACTTTAATTTTGCCCCTATATTTTCAGAAAAACAGGACCCTATTAATAACATGGAATCCTGATAGCCTATCTTTTGCTGAGATGGCTTGGCAGCTAAACTTAATTTTAATTTGAGTGAACTCATTTAATTTACAATGTAGAGGGGAATAATCTCTGCTTCATCGCTTCATATAAAATAATACCCGCAGCCACCGACACATTGAAAGAATCAAAATTGGTCGCCATAGGAATCTTAAAAAAATAGTCTGCAGATTTAGCTAAATAAGGTTGTACTCCACGTCCTTCATCTCCCATGATAATACAAGAGGGTATCGTAAAATCTAATTCATGTACATTTTTATCGGCGCGCATTTCACTTGTAAATACTTGTATTCCATTTAAATGCAAAGCATCCACTGCTTTTAATAAACTTGCAACACGCACAATTTGAATATGCTCTAATGCACCTGCACTACTCTTAAAGGCTTCTTCATTTAAAGCACCTACTCCTTTATCCGGAATAATTAGGGCTTGTGCCCCACAGCAATGTATACTTCTGCCAATGGCCCCAATATTACGCACATCAGTCACCCCGTCTAACATCATAAATAAAGGCGTTTCTCCTTTAGAAACCACAAAGTCAATCACTTCTTGCAAATCCATATATTTCACCTTGGAAATAAAAGCCAATACCCCTTGGTGATTTGCTTTACTCAGTCCATTTAGTTTTTCAATAGGAACTAATTGAATTGGTATATTTTGTTCTTTTGCTGCTTGTTTAATTTCACTCAATCCCTCCCCTTGCGCATTTTTTTGAATTAAAATTTTTTCAATATTCACATCCGACGAAAAGGCTTCTATTAAAGGTTGTCTACCAATAATAAACTTACGTTCCGTATTGGGTCGTCTTTCTAAACTGTAATTTCTTTTAAATCCAGATCTGTTATTAGATTGATTGCGTGGCTCCATATTATTCAAAGGTACTCGTTTTTAAGAAAGTTTTATTGAGAGTCGGTTTTTGATTGCAAGTATTCCCATTTTAAGATAGCTGCCACCGAAATTGAATCTGTAATTTTGCCTTCCATAACCCATTGCACTGCCTGTGAAAAAGGCATTTTTTGTAATATTAATTGTTCGGTATCCTCGGGCTCTGATTCCCCCGCAATTAAATCCTGCGCCACATATATAATGGCTAATTCATCACTCACTGAATTAGAAACATCCATTCTTAAAATCTCAGTCCATGTATTTGCCGTGAATCCTGTTTCTTCTTTTAATTCTCTTTGAGCTGCCTCTAGATAATCCGTTCCTTCCGGACATCCTCCTTCTGGTATCTCCCAACTATACGCATCTAATACAAAACGATATTGCCCCACCAAATAAGTATTATTATTTTCATCCAATGCAATGACTCCAATGGCAATATTTTTAAAATGTACTTTTCCATAAATACCTTCTTTACCTGCAGGAGTGATTACCTGAAACTCTGTTAAACTAATCCATGGATTATCATAAATCAATTTATCTGAAATTTTTTTCCAAGGATTTTGAGGCAATTTTGCGTTTTCCATATTCTTCATTTAAAAGCCACTCCAATAAAAAATCCCTTCGCGAAAATTCGGAAGGGATTTGAAATATTGATTCTTAATTTATTTTAAACCGAAAGCTTTTTTCACTTTCGCTACATAATCTAATTTCTCCCAAGTAAACAGTTCTACTTTCATAGTTTTTGTTTTACCGTCTGGGCTAGTAAATGTTTTAGTCACTGTTTCGTTCTTACGACCCATATGTCCGTAAGCAGCAGTCTCACTATACATGGGCGTTCTCAACTTTAATCTTTGCTCGATAAAGTAAGGACGTAAATCAAAAATTGATTCCACCAATTTACCAATTTGACCATCGTTCATTTTTACTTTAGCAGTACCGTATGTGTTTACGTTAATGGAAGTTGGTTTTGCAACTCCAATCGCGTAAGATACTTGCACTAAAACTTCTGAAGCTACACCTGCAGCTACTAAGTTTTTAGCAATATGACGTGTTGCATAAGCTGCTGAACGGTCAACCTTACTTGGATCCTTACCAGAGAAGGCACCACCACCGTGTGCACCTTTACCACCGTAAGTATCAACGATAATTTTACGACCCGTTAAACCAGTGTCACCATGCGGACCACCAATCACAAACTTACCTGTTGGGTTAATATGATATGTAATATTGTTGTTAAACAACTTAGCGTATTTCTTATATTTTGCTTTTACTCTTGGAATTAAAATTTCAACGATATCTTTTTTGATTTTCGCTAACATCTTTCCTTCTGCATCAAAATCATCGTGTTGTGTAGATACCACGATTGCATCGATACGCACTGGTTCGTTTTTATCGTTGTACTCTAATGTAACCTGAGATTTTGCATCAGGACGTAAATATTTAATTGCTTTATTCTCTCTTCTTAATGCAGCTAATTCAATTAAAATTTTGTGCGCTAAGTCCAAAGCCAATGGCATATAATCTTCCGTTTCGTTGCTTGCATAACCAAACATCATCCCTTGGTCACCCGCACCTTGCTCTTCTTTCTTTTTTCTATCCACCCCTTGATTGATGTCAGCAGATTGTTCGTGGATGGCACTTAGTACACCACAGCTATCTGCTTCAAACATATATTCACTTTTTGTGTAACCAATTTTCTTGATCACATTACGTGCAATAGTTTGTACATCTAAATATGCTTTAGATTTTACCTCACCCGCCAATATCACTTGACCAGTAGTTACTAAAGTTTCGCAAGCCACTTTTGATTGTGGATCAAATGCTAAAAAGTTGTCAATTAAGGCGTCAGAAATCTGATCCGCTACTTTGTCTGGATGTCCTTCAGATACGCTTTCAGAAGTAAATAAATAAGGCATATTCTTTTATTTAGATGTTGTAAAGTGCAAATATATAAATTATTGCTATTTATACTAGTTTTAGAACTATAATTCGGAATAATAAACGTGCAATCTCATACGGAATCGAGAATGCTTCCCTCCTCCGATTCTAACCCTTCCAACGGCTGCTTGGTTGCCTAATGAAGAAGTTAAGTAATCAATCCCTGCTTGTTTATTATTTGGATAAGGGGGTACAAAGGTGATAGAGTCGTTCACTGGAGCCATGATTCTAAAATCAAAAAGAGAATCAGATCTTGAAATTACCCCTTGAATATATCTACTAATATTAAAGTTATAACTAGCCACTTTAGGATAACCATACATTGATTTATAAATCAACTTACCACCAAAACGATCCATGTACTCCGTACTTGAAGTACCTACGTAATCATTGGGTACATTTCTAACTTTTTTTGTAGCGGTGTCATATACTCCTAAGAATAAATACTGAGGAGGTAACATTTGTGTTTCCAAAGTATTGTAAGTAGCATCATCCGGAACCTGTTCTGCAATTAATTCGGCTCTATGTATTAATCTATTTTTAAAATTTTTCAACCCAGGGACCTTCACTTTCACCATTGTACCTGGACTCGTTTGAATATACACTAAACTATCATTAGCAGACGTAGTAGGATTAAAGTGCTTAAATACTTCTGCTGATTTACGATTACGTGTAATAAAATTAGCATCTCCATTACTATATAAACTAAATTTCATGAAGGTCACTGAAGTATCTCTTTTAGCCGCATTTAAAGAACTGGAAGAATAATACAAAGCTAATTTGGTATTCGTATCGGTCATGCTAATACGAATTAATGAATTCGCATTATCGTCGGTACTTAAAGCAAACCCTCTAAAATATTCGCGTAATGTAGAATCGGAACGATAAGCATTGGTAGAATCAAAATCCCTCATGAATTGTCTTGCTGCTGCAGGCAATAATTTGATACGAATTTGATTGCTAGAAGATTCAAAAAGTGTAAAAACAGAATCTCTTGTTTTAGTAAAATCCAGTTTGTAGGGATTTGCTAAAACACTACCTGCTTGAATATTATATTTTTCTGGAAAATTACTTGCGTAATATTTTGAAATATCTAAAGGAGTGGATCCTGCAATTTTATTGACATTAATAGTGATAGGTTTGGTGGAGTCTCCGTAAAATCCGCGATAACTTAACACCAACACGGCAGAATCTACTCTTAAACTATCCTTATCTCCTGGTAAATAAAAAGGGAAGAAATTGGGCAACAATTGAAAAAACATATTTGCCTTAGTAGTACCAAACATTGGATCATTGGTAATGCTACCTAATACGTGTTCATCATTCCCGTAAATTCTTAATGAATCTGGATAATCAATGGTTTGCGTTTCCACATCAAAAGTGGTATCCTTAGTGACTACACCATCTAAGGAAGGCAAAAGACCTAAACCCAATTCAGAAGTACTAATTCTGGTACATGCCGAAAAAACTAGGGTTAATAAAAGGAAAAAAGAAAATTTCTTGATGTTATTATTTGATGCCATGAATTTAATTGTCGTTACTTGCCTGCAAGTTCGTTGTATAAATCTAAATACTCTGTTAAATCGGAATCCCAACCGTTAAAAGGCACTACTTTTTTACCTTTTACAGTAGAAAATTCTGATACTAATTTTTTATCTATTACGTCAGCTCCAAAAGTAATGGCATCCGCATAGGTGGCACCCCCTCTGAATAAAGCTGCATTATTTAAATCTTTGAAGGATTCTAAATCCTTTTCTTTAATATTCGCATTAATAACTGCCTTCGCAATAAAGTCCTTCCCTAGTTTTTCCTCAAAAGTGTTTTGACCAATGGTGAATATGACTTTTGAATTAGAGAATACAGGTTCTTTTTTGAAAGCTGTTTTAATATAAGCAGGTATTAAGCCTGTCATCCAGCCACTGCAATGAATCACATCGGGAGGCCATCCAAATTTCTTAACTGTTTCTAAAGCCCCACGGCAAAAGAAAATAGTACGCATAGCGTTATCATCAAACCATTTTTCATTTTCATCATGAAATATATGCTTACGCTTGAAGAAATCTTCATTTTCTAAAAAGTAGACTTGTAATCGGGCATTAGGTAAAGAAGCTACTTTAATTTGCAAGGGATAATCATCGCTATCCACTTGTACATTGATACCAGATAAGCGGACTACCTCATGTAAACGATGTCTACGTTCGTTAATGATGCCAAATCTTGGCATAATACAACGCACTTCCAGACCACTGTCGTTACTTTTAATCGCGAGCTTATTAATTACCTCAGCAAACTCTGTCAGCTCTAAATAGGGCGACATTTCTGTGGCGATGTATAAGATTCGTTTTTTTTCAGACATTCCTTTTGGGTTTAACTCAGAACCAACTTTGAGTCTGCAAAGGTACGTAAAAGCAAGGACTTTAAGAAACCACAAAAAAGAGGAATAAATACCCCTCCCTGAAACCATATCTTAACAATTGGTTGTAAATTGCACATCAACGCTCCAAAAGCCGACATTATGGGTAAATTTCTTAAAATCGGATTCTTCTTTCTTATAGGCATATTGCTGATTTGGTGGAGCTTACATCAAATTCCACCCCAAGAATGGGATAAATTTACGCAAACCTTAAAGCACTCTAAATTTTGGATTATTATCCCGGTATTTTTCATTTTAGGCCTTTCCCATTTTATTAGGGCTCTAAGATGGAGACTCATTATGGAACCCTTGGGTTATACACCTTCCGTGACAAATACCTTTTTGGCTGTACTAATTGGATATTTAGCAAACTCGGCGGTGCCTCGTTTAGGAGAAGTTTTAAAATGTACGATATTATCAAAATATGAAAATGTGCCAGCCGAAAAAATTGTAGGCACCATTGTAGCGGAAAGAGCTTTTGATGTGATGTGCTTAGGGCTTGTTTTTTTATTAGCCTTGACACTTCAATTTAATGTCATTGAAGCAGGTTGGCAGCAATTAAATGCAGCTAAGGATCCAAGTCATGCAGGGCAACCTTGGGTCATGTATATATTAGGTGGCATTACATTATTGGCACTTTTATTTTTCTGGATTTTTAAAAAACGATTCGCCCATTTAATTATCAGTTTCAAGAAAATAATATTAGGTGTTTGGGAAGGAGTCATGAGCGCCACCAAATTAAAAAAGCATAACTTATTTTTCTTTTATTCTTTTTGTATTTGGTTCCTTTATTTACTTGCCACCTTTATTGGATTATACGGTACCGAAGGAACAGCAAGCTCTTTTTCTACTGCCATAAGTTGCTTGGCTTATGCCAGTATTGGTATGATTATTACCCCAGGGGGTATTGGCGCTTACGCTTATTTTTTAGCCAAAGTGTTAGAGTTAAATGGGATTGAATATGCATTAGGATTAGCGAACGGAACCTTACAATGGTTCTCGCAATTTATTATAGTATTAGTATTAGGCGGTATTAGTTTAATCATACTTCCTTTAGTGAATAAGCAAACAAAATAAAATGAGAGCAATAGCATCCATTGAAAAAAAAATCATGACAGTAGCGCAAGCACTCACGGTGATAGCAGGCTGGAAAGCTTTGGGCAAAACATTTGCTTTTACGAATGGCTGCTTTGATATTTTACACCCAGGACATTTATTTTCATTAGCACAAACTGCGCAAGAAGCCGATTTTTTAGTAGTAGGATTAAATAGCGACGCAAGTGTTCAAAGACTAAAAGGCCCTACCCGACCCATTAATAACACCGAAAGCAGAGCCATCGTTTTATCCAATTTAGTATTAGTAGACATAGTGGTGGTATTTGAAGAGGACACCCCCCTTGAATTAATCTCTACCTTATTACCAGATGTCTTAGTCAAAGGTGGCGACTATACTATAGAAACTATTGTTGGCGCGAAGGAAGTGATAGCCAATGGGGGTAAAGTCATTATCAACCCCATTGTTGAAGGGTTTTCCACTACTGGATTGATTGAAAAAATAAAACACTAAACTATTTTAAAATGGAATTTTTACAACCACTACACATTCAATCCGAAAATGAAGGAAGTTCAACGGGTGCCCATTGGATAAAAAGCAAGGGCCCTAAAATGAATTCCTACTCCCCTGTAGATGGAAAATTAATTGGCACAGTTGTTACTACAGACGCTGCAGCATATCAAGAAGTGATTCAAACTGCGGAGAAAGCTTTTAAAGAATGGCGAAATTGGCCTGCACCTAAACGCGGAGAAATTGTAAGACAATTAGGAGATGCATTAAGACATGAAAAACATTTTTTAGGTCAGTTAGTGAGTTATGAAATGGGAAAAAGTTTACAAGAAGGTTTAGGGGAAGTGCAAGAAATGATTGACATCTGTGATTTTGCAGTGGGACTGTCACGTCAATTATATGGCCTCACTATGCATAGTGAACGACCTTCTCATAGAATGTATGAACAATGGCATCCGTTAGGAATAGTAGGAATCATATCTGCTTTTAATTTCCCTGTTGCGGTATGGAGTTGGAATGCTGCCTTGGCTTGGGTGTGCGGAAATGTCACCGTATGGAAGCCTAGTGAAAAGACCCCTTTATGTGGCAATGCTATTCAAAATATAGTTGCTACAGTATTTGAAAAAAATAATGTCCCTGATGGGGTGAACAATTTAATTCAAGGAGGTCGTGAAGTGGGTGAATGGATGAGTCATGATACACGTATCCCTTTAATTTCTGCCACAGGATCAACTCGAATGGGAAAAGAATTAAATACAGCAGTAGCGGCTAGATTAGGCAAAACTATTTTAGAATTGGGCGGAAATAATGCCATCATCATTTCAGAACATGCCGATTTAGATATGTCTTTAATAGGATCTGTGTTTGGAGCAGTGGGTACAGCGGGACAAAGATGTACCAGCACGCGTAGACTGATTATTCATGAAAAAGTATATGATGCCTTCGTTACAAAATTGACCAAAGCCTATCAACAAATAAAAATTGGAGATCCTTTAGATATTAAACATCATATGGGGCCATTGATTGATCAAGATGCTGTGTCGATGTATTTAAATTCCATCGAAGCTTGCAAAAAAGAAGGTGGAAAATTTTTAGTGGAGGGTGGCGTGTTAGATGGCGCGGGATACGAAAGTGGTTGTTATGTCAAGCCTTGTATTGCGGAAGCACGACCCCATTATTCCATTGTTCAACACGAAACCTTTGCTCCTATTTTATATTTATTAAAATACAAAACTTTAGAAGAAGCCATTGCTATTCAAAATGGAGTTCCACAAGGATTATCTTCTGCTATCATGACATTAAATATGCGTGAATCGGAATTATTTTTATCACAGCAAGGAAGTGATTGCGGTATAGCAAATGTGAATATTGGAACCAGCGGCGCGGAAATTGGAGGTGCTTTTGGAGGTGAAAAAGAAACAGGTGGCGGCAGAGAAAGTGGCAGTGACGCATGGAAAGCCTATATGCGTAGACAAACCAACACTATTAACTGGAGTACCCAATTGCCTTTAGCACAAGGGATTCAATTTGATTTATAAAAGAATGAATAGTTTGCAACTATAATTTAAGTGGCCGTATGAGAAAAAGATTTAAAAAAGTGATACTGTTGTTTTTGTTTTTAGTGAGTGCGCATTTTTTATTTGCACAAAATTTTCAAAACTGGCATTGGAAGGATTATCACACAGATAC
>Ga0114969_10005013_pt1 | contig 10436 bp, 9 predicted proteins | sample M_130807_MF_Meta_FD_87316 | JGI IMG/M metagenome (GOLD analysis project Ga0114969, IMG submission 87316) | Freshwater microbial communities from Lake Montjoie, Canada to study carbon cycling - M_130807_MF_MetaG | ecosystem: Environmental > Aquatic > Freshwater > Lake | place: Lake Montjoie...
CTGCAATGCGCAGCTAGCAGCGGCAGCGTTGCTGCCTACGGTTGCAGTCGTGTGATGGACCAGGGGCCGCCTTTGTATTCGTCGCCGTCGGCAGTCAGCTCCCGCTTCCACACCGCACGGTCGTGAAGGCGCGAATCGCCTTCGGCCCAAAGCTCGACGCTTTCCGCCCAGAGGTGGAAGCCGCCCCAGTGCGGTGGCCGTGCGATCGCGACACCCGGATCGGCCTGCTGCTCATCGGCGAAGGCGGGCAGTCCGAGCTTCTTTGCCATATTGCTGAAGGCTGCCATCAAGGCCGCGCGGCTGCTGACCGGCTTGCTCTGTTGACTGGCCCAGGCGCCAACGCGGCTTTGCCAGTGGCGCGAGGCGAAGTAGGAGTCGCTGTTGGCTGGACTGGTCCGGGTGACCGGCCCCTCGATCCGGACCTGCCGGTGCAGATGGTCCCAGTGCATCACTACCGCGGCCCGCGGCACGGCTGAGAGATCCAGACCCTTGCGCGATTCGTAGTTCGTATAGAACGTGATGTAACCGGGCTTTGGCACGATCTCCTTGCAAAGCACGATGCGTGCGCCCGGCCGGCCCTGCGCGTCCACTGTGGCCAGCGCCATGGCGTTTGGATTGGGCTGCGTACGCTGGCTGGCGGCCTCTGCCTGCCAGCGTACGACGGTGTTCAACGGCTCCCGCGGGAGCGGCTTGGGCAGGGCTTCACGATGCCAGGTCATGGCTTCATCTTAACCCGTCAGTCGCCCGTTGCACTTGTCAGCATGCCCGCGACAGGCTACAAGTCGGCCACACTTTTATTGGTTCCCGGGAAAGCCAGCCACAGTGACCCTCGAAGAACTGCGCCGTCATCTGGACGACCTCGACCAGCGCCTGATCGAAATTGTGGCCGAGCGTCAGGCCACCTCGCGTGAAATAGCCCGAGCCAAGGGCCTGGTGGGACGCGGCACCCGGGATTATGAAAGGGAGCGCGTCGTCATTCTCGGGGCGCGGGCACGCGCCGAGGCGCTGGGTGTTTCGCCCGATATCGCCGAATCCCTGATGCGGCTGCTGATCCGCTCCTCGCTGACCACGCAGGAGCGCGCCCGTGTTGAATCGCAGGGGGCTGGCAGCGGTCGCCGTGCGCTGGTGATCGGCGGCGCTGGCAAGATCGGCGCCTGGTTCGCGCAGTTTCTCGCGTCGCAGGGCTTCGACGTGCAGATCGCAGACCCCACCGCGGAGGGCGCTGTCGACGTGCCCGCAGGCGGCAGTGTTGCAGGCAATATCCCGTTGAAGGACTGGCGCGGATCCGATTTGCGCCACGACTTCGTGGTCGTCGCCACGCCGCTGGGTATCACCAATGGCATTCTTCAGGAGCTGGCGCAGCGCAAGCCGACGGGCGTGGTGTTTGACGTCGGTTCCCTGAAGACACCGCTGCGCACCGGCATCGAGGCGCTGCGCGCCGCGGGCGTGCGCGTCGCCTCGATCCATCCGATGTTTGGTCCGGACACTGAGTTGTTGTCCGGCCGGAACATCATCCATCTCGAGCTCGGGTTGCCCGCGGTGCGCGAGCAGGTGGAGGCGCTGTTTGCTGCGACGATGGCCGAGCAGGTTGTCATGGGTCTCGACGAACATGACCGGCTGATCGCTTACGTGCTGGGCCTGTCGCATGCCGTGAACATCGCCTTCTTCACGGCGCTTGCCGAGAGTGGCGAATCCGCACCGCGCCTGGTGAAACTTTCGAGCACAACCTTTGATGCGCAGTTCGACATCGCCAGCAAGGTGGCGGCGGAAAGTCCGGATCTGTATTTCGACATCCAGCGTCTCAATGAATTCGGCAGCGATTCCCTGGATGCGTTGGCGCGTGCAGTGGAGTCGCTGCGCTCCGCCGTGCGTGCCAACGATCTGCAGCGCTTCCGGACCCTGATGTTGCAGGGGCTCGAATACACCAAGGGGCGGCGCGTCGTCACCCAGCGGCGCCCCTGACTCGATCCGGTGCCTGGCGGAAGCTGCCATTCGGCAGCACGGCCCGCGGCAGGCGGGTCAGCCGCAAGCGCAACCGAATCCCTTGAGCAACGGACGCGCACGCGCTAAAAGTAACCCCATGACTGATTGGATCGACCGTGATGGCTTCCGCGCCAATGTCGGCATCGTGCTGATGAACGCGACGGGGCAGCTCTGGATCGGCCGGCGTCCGGGTGGCCGGGGCTGGCAGTTTCCTCAGGGTGGCATGCTCCGCGGCGAAGGCGCCGAGGATTCACTGTTCCGTGAACTGCAGGAAGAGATCGGCCTGCAGCAGAAAGATGTACACATCGTGGCACAGACGCGCCGCTGGCTGCGCTATCGCTTGCCTACCCGTTATCAGCGCAAGGATTCGGAGCCGCGTTGCGTGGGTCAGAAGCAGCGCTGGTTCCTGCTGGAGTTGCGCAGCGACGAGTCCGCAATCCGCTTCGATACCACCAGCGAGCCGGAATTCGACTCCTGGCGCTGGGTCGATTTCTGGCAACCGGTGCGCGAGGTCATCTACTTCAAGCGACCGGTGTACACGCGCGCACTGCATGAGCTCGGCGCCATTGCCTTTCCGGACGGGCTGCCGTCCTACCCACCCTGGTGGCGCCGCAACGCGCGCGCCAAGCGCGTGGTGACGGAGACCTCCACGGCTGGCAGTGAATGAAGAGCGTACTGCCGCGCCGGCTCGTGATCCGCAGGCACGCGCCCCTGCGACCGTGGGTTCTGCTTGGCGCCTCCGGACTTCTGGTGGTGCTCGCGGCCTGGCTGATGTACGAGTTTGGCCGCAAGACGGCCGGTTTCGATGCGCTTCAGGCCGCTAGCGAGCGCGCAGCCCTGCATCAGCAGATCGACGAGCTGCAGCGGCAGCAGAAGGAACTGCGCGTGCAACTGGCAGCGGGCGAGGAAGCCAAGCTCGCGCAGGTGCGTGAGCGTTCCGAGCTGGCCAGTACTATCGGGGAATTGCAGGCTCAATTGGCACGCTCGCAGCAGGACCTGCAGTTCTATCGCGGCATTGCCAACCCGCAGGCTGCCCAGGAGCGGGCCGTTGTTGTGCAGCGACTCACTGTCATGCAGCGCGATGCAACCAGACGCCGCTATGCCTTGCGATTTACGCTGTCACGCGAGACTCGCAGCGACGAGAGCGTCAGCGGCAACCTCGGCCTCACCATCGACGGCACTCTGGGCGGCGCAGCCGCCAGTGTCGATCTGACGACCGTCAGCGATTCCAAGGCTCGCCAGATTCCCTACAATTTTCGTTATTTCACGAACTTTGAGCACCCGATCACACTCCCCGCAGGGTTTCAGCCGCTGCGTGTGACCGTGGAAATTAGACCTGCGCGCGCGGGCGTGTCACCCTATAGGCGTACGTTCGTATGGAACGTCAGCGGTGGATGACCATGTTCAAGCGTCCCAGAAAAACCATTTCCCGCATCGACTCCCTGATCGGCAAGAGTGTCCGCGTCAACGGCGACATCGAGTTCACCGGCGGCCTGCACGTCGAGGGCTACGTGGGCGGCAATGTGCGCGCCACCAGTGGCTCCGGTGCTGCGGTTTCGGTCAGTGAGCACGGACACATCGATGGCTCCGTGGAGTCACCGCAAGTGGTTCTCAACGGCCGCGTCAACGGCGACATCATTGCTGTCGAGCGCGTGGTGCTGGGCGCGAAGGCTCGCGTCGAGGGAGACATCTACTACGGTGCCATCGAGATGGCGCTGGGCGCCGAGATCAACGGCAAGCTCATCCCGCGTAAGGACGGCGCGACGCGCCCTGTAGTTGGCGCCGAAGGCCCGGATTCGCTGCTGCAAGCCCGCGTCTGATGCCCGTCACCGACCCAAAAATGAACTTTGACGCCCCTCCTTGTGGCTCCTAGACTAGGTGCCATGGAAGCGATCAATACAAGTGCCAATGAAGCTTCGCCGCTGGTGTTTACCGATGCTGCGGCGCGTAAGGTCAGCCAGCTGATCGAGGGCGAGGGTAACCCGAACCTGATGCTGCGGGTCTTCGTGCAGGGCGGCGGTTGCTCGGGCCTGCAATATGGTTTCGAGTTCGACGAGCAACTGCAGGACGGGGATTCCTGCGTCGAGAACCAGGGCGTGAAACTGCTGATCGATCCGATGAGCTTCCAGTACCTGGGCGGCGCCGAGATCGATTATCGCGAGGGCCTGGACGGCGCGCAGTTCGTGATCCGCAATCCGAATGCCGTCACCACCTGCGGCTGCGGTTCCTCGTTCAGCCCCGCAAGCTGATCAGTACGCGCAGGATTTCCTGATGCCTCGCGCCGTCGCTGCCTCCGCTCCGGGAGTTCTTGCAGCGGTCGACCTCGGTTCCAACAGTTTCCATCTGGTCGTTGCGCGCCATGTCCATGGCCAGCTGGTCATCATCGACCGGTTGCGTGAGATGGTGCGCTTGGGCGGTGGAGTCGACGCCGAAGGCCGGCTCGATCCAGTTGTCGCGGCTCGGGCGCTCGCCTGTCTGGAGCGTTTTGGCCAGCGGCTGCGCGCGATGCGCGCAAAGAACGTGCGCGTGGTCGGCACCAGTGCGCTGCGCAATGCGCGTCGCAAGCAGAACTTCCTGGTGAGTGCGCGACGGGCGCTCGGTCATCCCATCGAAATCATCTCCGGCATGGAGGAAGCACGCCTGATCTATTCAGGCGTGGCCCACATGCTGCCGCCCGACCGGGGGCGGCGGTTGGTCATCGACATTGGCGGCGGCAGCACGGAAGTCGTGATTGGCGAAGCCTACGAGGCCCAGGAGCTGGCCAGCCTTCATGTTGGCTGTGTCAGCCTGACAAAGCGCTTTTTCGCCGATGGCCGCATCACTGCCAAGAGGATCCAGCGTGCGAGACTCGCCGCGCAGCTGGAACTGGAGCCAGTACAGAAGGCTTTCGTCACGCGCGGATGGGACCACGCCTTCGGCAGCTCGGGTACCGTTCGTGCGGTTCTCGAATCGCTGCGCGAGATCGACCCCAATGCGCGCGCCATCACTGTGCGCGGTTTGATGCGCCTGATCGCCCTGCTCGAGGATGCCGGGCATACGCGAGCGCTGCGGCTTATTGCCGTCACCGACGAGCGGCGTGCTGTATTCCCTGCCGGTGTAGCCATCCTGATCGAGCTGATGAAGGCGCTGGAAATCGACGCGTTGCGACTGTCAGAGGGTGCGCTGCGCGACGGCCTCCTGTTCGACATGATCGGCCGCCTCACCGACGAGGATCCGCGCGAACGTTCGGTCAGCTCGATGCAGCGTCGCTACCACGTCGAGCTCGAGCAGTCGAAGCGGGTCGAGCAAACCGCTTTGGGACTTCTACGCCAAGTGCGCAGCGTCTGGGGGCTTGACGATCCGCTGGCGGCGCTGTCGCTCAAATGGGCCGCCAGGCTGCACGAGATCGGTCTGGATGTAGCCCACAGTGGCTACCATCATCACAGTGCCTATCTGCTCGAGAACGCGGACATGCCGGGCTTCGCGCGTGAAGAGCAGCGATTGCTGGCTCGGCTTGCAGGCAGTCACCGTCGCAAGCTGGTTCTTGGCGGACTGGAGGAGCTCATACCGCCCTGGGACCGACTGGCGCTGCGGCTCATCGTTCTGTTGCGGCTGTCGGTGCTGCTCCACCGCAGTCGTGGCACCGAGCCACTGCCGTCGCTCAAGCTCGTCGCCCGGGCCGGCACGCTGACGCTGCACATCGGTGCGCGCTGGCTGGCGCGACACCCACTTTCGCTCGAGGACTTGCGCCAGGAAATCGAGTATCTGCAGCCCGTCGGGATTCGTCTGCGTGTCTATGCCGGATCGCGGCTGGTACTGGCGTAGCGTTCCAGCTGGGCGGCCTGGGCATCGCAGCCCTGCGTATTGCTGACTGCAGCCCGCACGTACCCGCCGTCCGACTGCAGCAGCCAGGCGTTGCAGTCGTCGGCAAGGCACGATTCCAGGTCCTCGCGCAGTCGCGCGCGCAGCTTCGGACGCAACACCGGGAACGCTGCTTCGATGCGGCGGAAGAAGTTCCGCTCCATCCAGTCCGCACTGGCAAGCAGCAGCTGGTTGCGGCCACCGTTCTCGAACCAGTAGACGCGCGAATGCTCGAGAAAACGCCCTACGAGCGAGCGCACCGTAATGTTCTCGGAAACTCCCGGCACGCCGGGGCGTAGCGCGCACACGCCCCGCACGACCAGTTGGACCCGCACGCCTGCGCCCGACGCGCGGTAGAGCGCCTGGATGATCGCCGGGTCCACCAGCGCGTTGAGTTTTGCAACGACGCGTGCCGGCTTGCCCGCTAAGGCTGCGGCAATCTCGCCGTCGATCAGCGCCAGCAGTGTTGAGTGCAGTTTGAAGGGCGCCTGCAGCAGTCGACGCAGTCGCGGCGACTGCGTCAGGCTGGTCAGCAACAGGAACATCTCGTGCACATCTGCGCCGATTGCTTCGTCGCAGGTCAGCAGGCCATAGTCTGTGTAGGTGCGTGCAGTGCGCGGATGGTAATTGCCGGTGCCGAGGTGGCAGTAACGGCGGATGCCCTGTTCTTCGCGACGCACTATCAGCAACATCTTGGCGTGCGTCTTGTAGCCCACCACGCCGTACACCACGTGCGCACCAGCTTCCTGCAGCACACCGGCCAGCTCGATGTTGGCCTCTTCGTCGAAGCGTGCGCGCAACTCGATCACGACAGTCACGTCCTTGCCCGCATGAGCCGCCGCGACCAGCGCGTCTATGATCGGCGACTGTCCGCCGGTCCGGTAAAGGGTCTGCTTGATGGCGAGCACCGCTGGGTCCGACGCTGCATGGCGGAGCAGGTCTATGACCGGCGTGAAACTCTGGTAGGGATGATGCAGCAGCATGTCATGTTCACGGATTGCCGCAAAAGGATCGGCTGCATCCTGAATCTCGCGCGGGATCCCCGGCGTGAATGGCGGGTACTTGAGGTCTGGACGCTGCGCCAGCTCGTACAAGGCCGACAGGCGATTGAGGTTTACCGGGCCCGGCACCAGCAGGCAATCGGATTCGCTGAGCGCGAACTGCTCGCGCAGCAGCGCGACCAGCGATGCAGGGCAGTCGGCCGCAGTCTCCAGCCGCACTGCGGCTCCGTATCGCCGGTGCGCCAGCTCGCCTTCAAGGGCGCGACGCAGGTCGTCGACTTCTTCCTCGTCGACAAACAGGTCGCTGTTGCGCGTCAGTCGAAACTGGTAGCAACCCAGCACCTGCATTCCGGTGAAAAGTCGTGCGACGCAATGTTCGATGATGGTCGACAGTGCGACGAAGCCCCGACCTGCACTGTCCGGGATCTGCAGCACTCGCGCCAGCGAGCGCGGCGCCTGCACCACTGCCAGATCGCAGTCCCGTCCGAAGGCATCGGTGCCTGACAACATGACAATGAAGTTCAGGCTCTTGTTCTGGATGCGCGGAAAAGGCCGCGCCGGGTCGAGGCCAAGCGGGCTGAGCACCGGCTCCACTTCGGTGGTGAAGTACTGTTCGACCCACTCGCGCGTGGCCGGATTCCAGTCTGCCGCGGATTGCAGTTCCACACCGGCATCGCGCAGGCCTGGCAACAGCACGTCATTGAGGCAGCGGTACTGTGCCGCGACCAGCCGTATCGCAGAGTCGTGGATCGCGGCGAGCTGTCCTGCCGTCGAAATCCCGTCCGGGCCGCACATCGCCGAACCAAGCTCGAGCAGTTGTTTAAGGCCAGCAACCCTGATCTCGAAGAATTCGTCCAAATTGGCGGACGAGATGCACAGGAAGCGCAGGCGCTCCAGCCACGGTACGCGCTCATCCAGTGCCTGAGCCAGCACCCGCTCATTGAAGGCCAGCGCCGAGAGCTCGCGGTTGATGAAATGTTCGGCGGTAAAGCCGGCGGGTTCGGTCACGGCATGTCTGCTGGGGGCAAGAGATGGCTTGATTCTATCCCCAGGTGCCATTTCAGCACTGTGACAAGCGTGGCTATCAGCGCGCCGCGACCGCGGCGGCCGGCACGTTCTGCAGGGTTGCAAGCAACGGCGCCGTCTGCAGTCGAAAATCGGCCATCAGCGCGTCGTCTATCGCCCGGGTGTCTGGCAGCTTGATCCGCTGCGGGTCCAGGAACTGCCCATTCACCCGGTATTCGTAGTGCAGATGTGGTCCGGTAGCCAGTCCCGTCATGCCGACGAAGCCGATGGTCTGACCCTGCTCCACATGCGCGCCGGCACGTGCGCTGTCCGTGAAGCCTGACAGATGACCGTAGGCGGTGACGATGCCGCTGCCGTGATCGATCTCAACCATGTTGCCGTACCCACCCTTCTGGCCGCGAAACTGCACACGGCCGCTGCCCGCCGCATAGACCGGCGTCCCCTGTGCGGCAGCGTAGTCCACGCCTTTGTGCGCGCGGATGCGGTTGAGGATCGGATGAAAACGGCCGCGGCTGAAACCGGAACTGACCCGCCGGAAGTCGAGCGGCGCCCGCAGGAAGGCCTTCTGCATCGGGTGCCCGGTCGGTGAGTAGTAGCCGATGCCGCCATCCGGCTTGGTGTATCGAACAGCGGTATAGGTACGACCGGCGTTTACAAAGCGTGCTGCGAGTATCGCGCCATCCTGCACGAAGTGGCCGTCCTGATAGAGACGCTGGAAGTTCACCGTGAATTCATCGCCGACCCTTAAATCCAAGGCAAAATCGATGTCCCAGCCAAACAGCTTTGCCAGTTCCAGCACTGTCGCATCCTGCATGCCTGCGTCATCAGCGGCATCGGACAGCGACGATTCGATACGTCCGCGGACGACGGTTGGCAGGATCTGTACCGGGCGTTCCTCGACCGCGAGATGAAAGCCGTCCTCATCGCGGGTCACGTGCAGCCGCTGCGTCAGTGACAGGTTTCGGTCGAGCCCGGTAACGTCGGCATCGTGATGCCGGATCGTCAGCATCTCGCCGAGAGACAGCCTGTCGACGTAGGCGCGTGCGCCGTCGAGAGTTCTTATCGCGGTGAGATCCGCAAGACTTAGTCCCGCTGCGCGGAATATCTGCTCCATCGTGTCGCTGTTGCGGACCACCACATGAAGCACCGTAGCCGCGTCTTCTGCCGGCAGTGTGGGGGCCGCAATGGATGCTGCCGGAGCTGGGAGGTTGACCACGGCCGGCTCAGGGCCGATGGAGTGTCTCAGGGGGCCGGTCAGCAGCGTTGCCAGCACGGCCAGCGCTGTGGCCAGCACTGCATGACCGGGATGTCCGTTGAGTTTCTGGCGCCAGCGCCGGAGTGTGTCCCCCATGCGAAGTCAAGCTACCGGCGCGGAGGGGGGTGGTCAATGCGGCCGGGAAAGCGCCAGGCACGAAAAACCATAAATATTTCTTTTAAAATCAGCCTGTTGAAATAATCTGAGAAAGATTTCGCACAATCCGTTGACAGCCGCGCAGCGCCACCTATAATGCGCGCCCTCAGCTAGGCCGAACCGCGGTTCAGCGGTGAAGGTTTAAGACGGTTTTTACGGGTTGACGGGAAGTGCCGCAGGGCTATACTTCCCGCCCCCTTTCTTCGGCCCTTAGCGACCGAAGTGTTGTTTAAAAATCTGGCAGGTAACTTGTGTGGGTGCTCGCGTCGATGTGTCCTTTGGATGCAAAAACCGAGTAACCAAAAAGTCCAGCAATGGGCCGATTGATTACTCTTTTGATTGAAAGCTCAAAGCTATCAAGTGAAGAGTTTGATCCTGGCTCAGATTGAACGCTGGCGGCGTGCTTAACACATGCAAGTCGAGCGGTAACAGGTGTAGCAATACATGCTGACGAGCGGCGAACGGGTGAGGAATGCTTCGGAATCTGCCTCGTAGTGGGGAATAACTAGCCGAAAGGTTAGCTAATGCCGCATACGAACTACGGTTGAAAGCGGGGGATCGCAAGACCTCGCGCTATGAGATGAGCCGAAGTCCGATTAGCTAGTTGGTGAGGTAACGGCTCACCAAGGCGACAATCGGTAGCTGGTCTGAGAGGACGACCAGCCACACTGGGACTGAGACACGGCCCAGACTCCTACGGGAGGCAGCAGTGGGGAATATTGGACAATGGGGGAAACCCTGATCCAGCGACGCCGCGTGTGTGAAGAAGGCCTGCGGGTTGTAAAGCACTTTTAGTGGGGACAAAAAGCTACGGGCTAACACCCTGTGGTCTTGATTTAACCCAAAGAAAAAGCACCGGCTAACTCTGTGCCAGCAGCCGCGGTAATACAGAGGGTGCGAGCGTTAATCGGAATTACTGGGCGTAAAGCGTGCGTAGACGGTTATTTAAGTCGGATGTGAAAGCCCCGGGCTCAACCTGGGAATTGCATTCGAGACTGAATAGCTAGGGTGCGGAAGAGGGAAGCGGAATTTCCGGTGTAGCAGTGAAATGCGTAGATATCGGAAGGAACATCAGTGGCGAAAGCGGCTTCCTGGTCCAGCACCGACGTTCAGGCACGAAAGCGTGGGGAGCAAACAGGATTAGATACCCTGGTAGTCCACGCCATAAACGATGA
>Ga0114969_10005016_pt1 | contig 10431 bp, 7 predicted proteins | sample M_130807_MF_Meta_FD_87316 | JGI IMG/M metagenome (GOLD analysis project Ga0114969, IMG submission 87316) | Freshwater microbial communities from Lake Montjoie, Canada to study carbon cycling - M_130807_MF_MetaG | ecosystem: Environmental > Aquatic > Freshwater > Lake | place: Lake Montjoie...
AAATCATCGGAGAGCGCCGTGGTTGCCTCAACGATGAGGGTGTCGGCCGCCTCCGCAAGTCCCGCATTCCCTGCGCGTTCACGCGAGAGTCGATCGGAGAAATCGCCGACGCGACGCACCGCCTCCATCGACGCCTCGAGCGCGCCGCCCGACAGGTTGAGCTGTTTACGATAGTGCGTGGAGAACACAAAATGTCTGAGGGCGGCCGCGCTCACGCCGTTCGTCCGCAAATCCTCGACCGTGCTCACATTGCCAACGCGCTTCGCCATCTTCGCGCCGTCAGTCAGCAGGAACTCGCCGTGGCACCAGAACCGGGCGAACGGTTTTCCGGTCGCGGCTTCGCTCTGCGCAATTTCATCTTCATGGTGAGGAAAGACGAGATCCACGCCACCGGCATGGATGTCGAGCGTCTCGCCGAGGATGGCCATCGCCATCGCCGAGCACTCGAGGTGCCAACCGGGACGTCCACGGCCCCACGGTGAATCCCAGGCGGCGCCGCAGGCTTCGTCTTCGGGCTTCGCGGCTTTCCAGAGCGCAAAATCCTGCGCGTTTTCCTTGGCGTACTCGTCCTGTGCCACGCGGGCGCCCGCGCGGATCTCGCGCGTATCGAGTCGTGAGAGACGGCCGTACGTCGGGAACTTGTCGATCGCGAAATAGACCGTGCCGTCGTCCGCCTTGTAGGCGATGCCATTCGCTTCGAGCCGCTTCACCAGCTCGATCATCTCCGGAATGAACGCCGTCGCGCGCGGATAGTGCTCGGCGCGCTGAATGCGGAGATACTCGCGGTCCGCGTGAAAGGTTTCGACCACCGGATCCGTGAGGTCCGTAATCGAAATGCTTCGCTCGGACGCCCGCTTGATGATCTTGTCGTCGACGTCGGTGAGATTCATCACCTGCTCGACGGCCCACCCGCGCATGCGCAGCACGCGGCGGAGCAGGTCTTCGAAAAGGAAGGTGCGAAAATTTCCGAGATGCGCCGGGTTGTACACGGTCGGGCCGCAGGTGTAGAGCTTGACCGTCGTGCCATCGCCTGGCACGAAGGGTTCTATGCTCCGGCTGAGCGAGTTGTAGAGGCGGAATTCGGGCACGAGGGAAAGTTAGCCATCTCCCCTAGCGGTGTGCGACGGCTCGACTCCGGCGTCTACCTGCAGCAACCGGTGTCAGGCCTCGCGCGGCGGACGTTCGGCCACCCGGCGGCGCGACGGCTCCTCATGGCCGAGCAGGCGCGACCCGCGCACCTCGATCCCCAGCGACCGGCATTCGGACAGGACCTGCTCCGGCGACAGGCGCGCCAGCGGAACGCGAAGCGAACGGCCACGCCGGTACACCGACGGGACCCGGAGGGCGAGGCGCGATCGCGCTTCGATCGGGAGCGGCACGTCGAGCTCGAGCGTTTTTTCTTCTGCTGTGGCCGAGGCGAGGCGGCCCGCGATCAGCGCGTGAATCCTGCCAGGGGCGAGCGCGGCCAGCATGCCTGCCGCGTGGGCTGCGACCACAATCGTCATGCCTGCCTGTCGTAGAAAGCCGAGTGTTTGCGCCAACCGCATGCGCTCCGGTCCGGACAATACGTCGAACGAACGGTCGAGCAGGAGGATCCGCGGCGTGCGGAGCAACGCCGCCGCGAGGGATACACGTGCGGCGACGCCAGGCGTCGGGTGTCCAACACGAATCCGTGCGAACTCGTTGAGCGATGCGAGTGCCAGCACGGCGCGAACATCCGGCTCTGGAATGCTGGCGTCGTCGAGTTGCGAAGCGGTAAACTCGAGCCAGGCCTGCACGGAGAGGTAGGGGTGCGCCTCAGGGGCGGCCGCAGCCACGCTCGCGCGGGCGGTGTGCCAGCGATGCGAGCCAAACCAGCGGACGCTTCCCGAATCGGCGCCAACGAGTCCAGCTGCGCAGAGCAGGAGCGTGCTCGTCCCGGACCCTTCGCTGCCCACGATGCCGATGCAGGCTCCCTCGGGAACATTCAGCGACGCGCTATCCAGGATCGGACGAGTGCCCGCAGCGGCGTAGCGAATGGTGATGTCACGGAGTTCGAGTGCAGTGTGCATGCGAACACACTGGCCTGCACAGGAACCGTGCGCGTCATCACGCGCACGCCATCAACATCATTTCGTTGCGTGCGGCTCGGGTGCCGGGTCCGGCATCGGATCGCGATAGACCTGCTCCATCAGAATCTTTCGCAGGAGCACCATGAGCACGGCGAGCGTCGGCACGGCGACGAGGAGGCCGATCGGTCCGACAATGGCTCCCATGATCAGCACCGACATGATCGTGAGGACCGGCGGCAGGTGCACGCCACGCTGGAACACCAACGGTGCCACAAAGTTGCCCTCGATGATGTGCACGACGACGCCGAGCAGGAGTACGAGCGTGACGCCCGTCAGTCCCTGATCCACGACGAAGAGGGCCGGCAGAACCGTGGAGACCAGCGTGCCAAAGAAGGGCACGATCGCGGCGAGTCCGGCGAAAATTCCAAAGGCGAGCCAATATGGCACGCCGAGAATCCAGAGCCCGAACGCCGTGAGCATGCCGAGCAGCACCATGTTGAAAATCTGCGCGAACACCCAGGACTTGAGCGTGGTGCCAATCGCCGCGAGCACATGGCGCGTTGTCTCGCGGTGGCGCGGCGGCGTCAGTGAAACCACCAGGTCGACATAGAGCTGCGGCGTCCGCGCCAGATAGAGCGACATCACGATTACGGACACGAGGTTGATCAGCCCGTGCACGAGGTTGAATACCTGCGGGAAAATGCCGGCAATGAGCGACTCGGCCTGCGCGATGAGGCCGTCGATCACTTCCTGCTGGCGGTCGCCGCCAACGAATGGCTCGAGCGCCGGGAAGCGCTCGACGAGTCGCACCAGCCACTGTTGCCAAGCCGCGATGTAACGGGGCAGTCCAGCAACCAGCGCCTTGGTTTGCGCGATGACGGGCGGGACGAGGAGTGCCTCGATACCCCAGAGCACGAGGATCGTGACGACGATGGCCGTCGCGAACGCGATGGGCCGCTTCCAGTCGGTGCGCTTGACGATTTCGTCGGTGAAGGCGCCGAGATAGACCGCGACGAGCACCGCAAGGAACAGGAGGAGCAGGAGGTCCGAGGCCTGTCCCGCCAGAAGCAACACCAGCACCGTCAGCACAACGGCCGCGATGCCGGGCGTCAGGATGACGCGGCGGAGGGTGTTGCCTTCCACGGCCGTTGGTTCTGCCGTGCCGGAACTCTGCAAATCAGCCAACGCTACTTCTTGTCCCGGCGTGCGTCCTCGATTTCAGCGTGCACCGTCTCTTCGCCCGCGCCGAGCGCCTTTGGCCGGCCGGCGGACCCGGTGCCGAGCATGCCCATTTTTTCCTTGAGCGCCAGAAGCTGTTGATCGGCGCTCGCCGAGCCCGCAACTTTCTCCAGTCGCTTGAAATCGCCGGCAAGCTTGTCGCCAGAGAACTCTTCGTCGATTTCCGACGAGGCTTTGATCATGCGCTCGTTCTGGTTGACCTTCTCTTCCATCCGCGCGAACGCCTCGAAGGCGCTCTTCTCGGACATGGACGACATGGTCTCAGCAATACGCTGCTGTGCCTGTGCCCGGCGCTGACGCGCGAGGAGCAGATTCTTCTTTCGCTTGGCTTCCTCGATCTTGTCATTGAGGTCGCGCAGCGAGTTCTTGAGTTTTTCCGTTTCGAGCGCGTGCGACTGCCAGGTGGTCTGGAGACTCTGTGCGTGCTCGAAGTGTTCGTTATGGCGGACAAGCGCCTGCTTGGCCAGATCGTCGCGGCCTTCCTTGATCGCGAGCATCGCCTTCTGCTCCCAGTCCTGCGACGCCTTGAGCTCCTGCTCGGCCTGGTCCTTGAGGCGTTTTTCATCGGCGATCGCCGACGCGACCTGCTGCTTGGCCTTGCCGAGCTGGCTCTTCATGTCCGTCACGATCTGGTCCAGCATCTTTTCCGGATTCTCCGCCTTGGAGATCAGGTCATTGATGTTGGACTTGAACAGCGTGGCGATGCGGTCGAAGATGCCCATCGTCAGCGTGCCTCACGGTATGTCGACAGCTCGCGAATATTCGACGCGAGTGCGAGGGTGATGCTTTCATATGCCGCGCGAAACTCTTCGTAGTCGAGATGCGAGAGTTCGAGCGCGTCGGTAAGCACGACGGACTCTTTCTGGATGCCGTACGACCCGTGGAGCAGGTCGGAAGCGTTCAGTTCGAGCAGGCGCCGACAGAGCGCGGCGAGTTTTTCCTTGTCCTGAGGCAGGCCCATCACATTCACGCGCAGGACCACGACCGGCGGCGAGTGGTGAACCACTACGCCAAAGTCGAGATCGCCCGCGGGACGGATGTTCCAGAGCCCCTCCGAGACTTCGGAGTAGGTGGCTCCCGTCGAATCGAGACGGTCCAAGAACGTTTCGAGATCGTCTTTCGTGACCATAACCTCAGGCTCCCGTTGCACTGATGGCCCTACGAGACTGGCCACGCCGGAAGTTTCGCTCCGACACGTGGTCGGCGCCAGTCGGCGCATCTATATAGAAGGCAGACGGTGGTGGGTAGTTGGCAGATGGCAGCACGCGGTGGGCAGAAATCGAGGCTATCGGGTCCAGATGACAATCGTGCCACACCCGTTGTTCCGGTTGAACTCGGGCGGGATGCCGCCGAGGCCACCATAGATCTCGATGCCGCGCACATCCTCGGGATTGACCATGGCCTCAATCGCCTGAAGCATGGTCTGGCGCATGCCCTGCTCCGGTGCCGGAATGAGCATGCCGTCCAGGAAGAAATTCGGAATGCAGCGCGAATCGTTGGTCATCGACCCCGTGGCGCGCATCTTGAGTTCGGGGCCGACGGACGTGAGATCGTACGTGACGTTGCCGCTTCGAAGAATCGCATCGCCCACGCGTGAAACGGGCCGGCGCTTCAGGTCATCGTCGGTGACGTACTTGCCGAGCCCTTCGCGCTGGCGGACGGCGAACCCTTCGATGTCGCGACGCGGGCGTTGTCCGACGACGGTGATGGCCTTGAGTTCCTGCGCACGCCGATCAAACAGAATATCGGCGTTGGCCGTGCCCCCGGTCGGCACGTCTACCTCATTCGTTGCCGGGCCATAGCCGATGGCGCGGGCTTCAACGGTGCGCGTCCCGGCCGGCACGCCGGTGAGCACGAACTTTCCGTCAGGGCCACTACGAGTCTCGCGTGCGTCGGCGACAATGCGAACGGGCGCATCAGCCACGGTCTTTCCGTTGCGATCGCGAAGCGTACCGCGCACCACTCCGGAACCGATTGGGATGTGCGTGCTGTCGCGCACCAGCCGCATCGTGTCGGCACGGGCCGCGCTGTCGCGCCGGCTCACGGCGATGTCGCGTCGCGCCACGACATCGCGACCATGCGTGACGGTCACGGGCCCGGCTTCGAACACGCCGGAGCGCACAGTTATGTCGAGCGGCACGTCCGCCGGCACACCGCAGAGTATGAATGCTCCCTGCGGGCCGGATCTCGTGATCGCCTTGAAGGTTCGTCGGCGGAAGTTTCGCGCCACGTATTCGAACTCGGCCCAGAAGGTCTCGACATTTGCGTCGGCAATCGGCTGGCCTGTATCGACGTCACGCACGTGCCCAAGCACGGCGGCGACGGAAGGGTCCTTCGGCGGCCCACAGAGCCGCCGGTACAGTTCCGCCGGCGATGGCGTGGTGAGATAGGCCTCTGCGGGACGACCGTTTGACACGGTGATCGTCGCAATCGGACCACCGATGCCGAGTGAGTCGAGGGCCGAGTAGAAGAACGTGACGTGGTACTGTCCGTCCGGCACCGAATCGAACTTGAAGCGTCCGCGCGCGTCTGCCGTTGTGACCCGATTGAGCTCGGTGAGCATTACGCTCACATCGCGAAGCGGGCCGCGCAACTTCAGTGAATCGTAGATCACGCCAGAAATCGCGCCCTGTCCGGCCGCGCGGGACTGGGGGACGACCAGCGTTGCAGCGACGCAGCAGAGGAGGGTCAGGAATCGGCGCATCGGTCTCGGCACAGGTCGTTAATACTACCCCGGACTAGGCCCCTGATCGCTTGATGCTGACCAGACGTTCCTTGGCGAGCCGGCGCCCCGTAGGTGTGGCCGCGAGCCCACCGCCGGCTGTCTCCCGATAGCGGACATCCATCGACCGGCCAATCTCCCCCATCGTGTCGATGACTTCGTCGGCCGGAATCGCAAACTCAACGCCGGCAAGGGCCATTTCGACTGCCGCGAGCGCAATCGCCGCGCCCGTCGCGTTTCGGAACACGCAGGGCAGTTCGACGAGACCGCCGAGCGGATCGCAGACCAACCCGAGCGTCCCCTGCTGTGCGAGGGCGACGGCGTGTCCCACCTGGCGCGGCGTTCCGCCTAACATCTCGGTTGCGGCTCCGGCAGCCATTCCTGCGGCGGCTCCCGTTTCTGCCTGGCACCCGCCCTCGGCGCCTGACAACGACGCGCGTTCGGCGACTACCGCGCCGATCAACCCGGCAGTCGCGAGGGCATCGATGAGCCGTTCATCGTCGATCTGTTTTGCTTCCGCTAGGCCGGTGAGCACCGCCGGGAGCACTCCGGCACCGCCGGCCGTTGGCGCGGCGACAATCACGCCCATCGCGGCGTTGACTTCCTGCACGGCGAGGGCGCGTGCGATCACGCTGGCAAATGGTGTTCCGGAAAATGGACCGGCAACCGATTGGTGCACCTTCGCCGCATCGCCGCCGACGAGGCCGCTCGCGCTCTTCAGGTCACCGACGAGCCCCTGCTCTACCGCGCCCCGCATCACCACGAGCGCCCGCCGGAGTGCATCGCGAATCTCAGCGACCGGACGGCCCTGATCTTTCGCTTCGAGCGCGAGCGCAACGGCGCTCAGGGACGTCGACTCCTTTTCTGCGGCGGCAATCGCGGCGTGCAGTGAGGTGAACATCAGCCGGACACCTTGTCGAGCCGGTGCGCCCATCGCACCCAAGGGAATGCGCGCAGATGATCCCGCACTTCCTCGCCCGGCGGATCGTCCACTTCGATGACCATGAATGCGTCGCCGCCCTTCTGCTTTCTCGTCAAACGCAGGGTGGCGATATTGATGCCGTCATCGGCGAGCAGTCCCGCGATGCGGGCCACGCTTCCTTTCACATCTTCGGCCACGAGCACAATCGTGTGATGGTTACCGTGCACCTCCACGGGGAATCCGTCAATCTCCGTGACGAACACGCGACCGGCGCCGAGTGACGAACCCATCATCACATGCGAACGTTCCGCGCGCTCGAGCGTGATGCGCACGGTGTTGGGGTGCACTTCGTTCTCTTCACCAAGCTTCGCCTTGTCGAATGAGTACGCGAGCCCTTCGCGTTCAGCGATATCGAGCGCCGTGCGAATCCGCTCGTCGTCCGGGCGAAATCCCATCAGGCCGCCGACGATCGCCTTGTCGGTGCCATGGCCCTCGCCGGTGCGAGCGAACGACCCATGCAGTTCGACTAACGCGCGCTCGGGCGTCCCGCCCACGAGGTTGCGCGCGAGCAAGCCAAGCCGACAAGCACCGGCTGTGTGGCTGGAGCTCGGGCCGACCATGACGGGGCCGATGATGTCGAGGAGAGAAACCATCAGCGCAGCATTTTCTTGAGATACTGCCCCGTGTAACTCGCCGCGACCGTCGCGACGTCCTCCGGCGTTCCGGCCGCGACAATCGTGCCGCCATTGTCGCCACCATCGGGACCGAGGTCCACAACCCAGTCAGCCGTCTTGATGACGTCGAGATTGTGTTCGATGACCAGCACGGTGTTGCCACGATCGACGAGGCGGTGGAGCACTTCGAGCAGCATCCGCACGTCTTCGAAGTGCAAACCGGTCGTTGGCTCGTCGAGGATGTAGAGCGTGCGGCCGGTATCGCGCTTGGCGAGTTCGGTCGCGAGCTTCACCCGCTGCGCCTCGCCGCCGGAGAGCGTGGTCGCGCTCTGGCCGAGGTGCACATACCCGAGACCGACTTCGTTCAGCACGCGAAGTTTTTCGTAAATGCGCGGCTGGTTACTGAAGTTCTCGAGCGCATCCTCGACCGTGAGTTCCAGCACATCGCTGATCGAAAGGCCGCGGAAGCGGACTTCGAGCGTTTCGCGATTGTAGCGCTTGCCGCGGCAGGCGTCGCAGGTGACATAGACGTCGGGCAGGAAGTGCATCTCGATCTTCACCAGCCCATCCCCCTGGCACGATTCGCAGCGCCCGCCCTTCACGTTGAAGGAGAAGCGTCCGGGTCCGTAGCCGCGAAGCTTCGATTCGGGCAATTCCGCGAAGAGATCGCGAATCGGAGCGAAGAGTCCCGTGTACGTCGCCGGATTCGAGCGCGGCGTGCGCCCAATGGGACTCTGGTCAATGTCGATGACCTTGTCGAGATGCTCGAGTCCGGTCAGCCGTTCGTGGGCGCCCGGCACAACCCGCGCGCGATAAAAATGGCGCGCCAGCGCGCGGTGGAGAATGTCCTGAATCAGCGTGGACTTTCCCGAACCGCTAACGCCGGTGACGGCGACGAAGAGACCGAGCGGTACTTCGAGCGTGACGTTGCGCAGGTTGTGCTCCCGCGCCTTTTCCACGCGCAGCGTGCGGCGCACGTCACGCGGGCGACGTTCCGCGCGAACGGGAATCTGTTTGCGGCCACTCAGGTAAGCAGCCGTCACCGATTTGGGATTGCTCAATACGTCGTCAATCGTCCCTGCCGCGATCACTTCACCGCCATGCTTCCCCGCACCGGGCCCGAGATCAATGACGTAGTCGGCGGCGCGAATCGTCTCCTCGTCGTGCTCAACCACAAGTACCGTGTTGCCGAGATCGCGCAACTTGCGAAGTGTGGTCAGCAAGCGCGCGTTGTCACGCTGGTGCAGACCAATACTCGGCTCGTCGAGGATGTAGAGCACGCCCACGAGTCGCGAACCGATCTGCGTGGCGAGCCGGATGCGCTGGGCCTCGCCGCCGGAGAGCGATTCGGCGCTGCGGTTCATCGTCAGATACTCGAGCCCGACGTCTACAAGAAAACGGAGGCGTTCAGAGACTTCTTTCACGATCGGCGCCGCAATGTCGGGGTCGAGGCCTGGCTTCCCCGGCGCGCGGAGCGGCACGGACTCGAGGAACTTCAGCGATTCGGCTACGGAGCCCTCGCCGAGCTCACCGATGTTCTTGCCGTGCACGGAGACGGCCAGCGATTCCGGCCTGAGTCGGAGGCCGGAGCAGTCCGGACACTCCGTCACGACCATGTACTCCTCGAGTTCGGCGCGAATGCTGTCGCTCGAGGTCTCGGAGTACCGACGCTGGACGTTGGAGAGAATGCCCTCCCACTTGCCCGCCGACTCGGCATCGCCGCGCTCCACCGAGAGGCCGTGGAGCAACGCGTCCTGCACCTTGGCCGGCAATGTTCCCCACGCCGAATTCAGGTCAAACTTGAGCTGCTTGGCCAAGCCCGGCAGAATCACCTTACGCAGGTAACCGTCGGGTTCGCCCCAGGGCAGCACGACGCCCTCGAGGATCGAGATTCCGGCGTCACCCAGGACGAGCTCGGCGCTTGCGAGACGTTTGGTGCCGAGACCGCTGCAGCCCGGGCAGGCGCCAAAGGGCGAATTGAACGAGAAGTGGCGCGGCTCAAGGTCGGGCATCGAGATGCCGCAGTCCGGGCATCCGAAGCGTTCGCTGAACATGGTGGTGACACGCTTCTCGCCGGACACCTTCACGACCTCGACGATCCCTTCCGCGAGGCGCAATGCGGTCTCGAGCGAGTCGGTCAGTCGCCCGCGGTCCGACTTACGGACCGCGAGCCGGTCGATGATCACGGCCACATCGTGGTTCACACGACGGTTCAACTTTGGCGGCGAGTCGAGTTCGATCACCGTACCGTCCACGAGCGCGCGAACAAATCCCTGCTTTCGCGCCGATTCAAAGAGGTCCCGGAACTCGCCCTTTCGTCCCTTCACGAGTGGGGCGAGTACTTCGATCCTCGTGCCATCGGTCCATCCGAGCACGACTTCGGCGATCTGGCCAGGACTCTGCCGCTCAACCGCGCGTCCGCAGTTCGGGCAATGCGGCGTGCCGGCGCGGGCATACAGCAGGCGCAGGTAGTCGTGGATCTCCGTGACCGTCCCGACGGTGGATCGTGGATTGTGGCCAGCCGTTTTCTGCTCGATCGAAATGGCCGGTGACAGGCCTTCGATGGCATCGACGTCCGGCTTTTCCATCAGGCCGAGGAACTGACGGGCGTACGCCGACAGCGACTCGACGTAGCGTCGCTGCCCTTCGGCAAAAATGGTATCGAACGCGAGGGAGGACTTGCCCGAACCGGACAGCCCCGTAATGACCGTCAGCTTATCCCGGGGGATCGTGACGTCGACATTTTTGAGGTTGTGCGCGCGGGCGCCGCGAACAATGAGGGCGTCTTCGGCCATAGCCTGATAAAGCTGGTGGGCTACGGGA
>Ga0114969_10005017_pt1 | contig 10431 bp, 8 predicted proteins | sample M_130807_MF_Meta_FD_87316 | JGI IMG/M metagenome (GOLD analysis project Ga0114969, IMG submission 87316) | Freshwater microbial communities from Lake Montjoie, Canada to study carbon cycling - M_130807_MF_MetaG | ecosystem: Environmental > Aquatic > Freshwater > Lake | place: Lake Montjoie...
CAAATTCGAGTTGGGGGTGGGCATCGAGGAGCTGATCATCGTGCCCGACGGACTGCTCTGGTACCTGCCATTTGAATTGCTGCCCGTTGGATCGGCGCGCCAGCCAGCAGCCAACGACGGTCCCGAAAAAAAGGCTCCTGGTGAAAGCCTGACGCTGCTGCGCGATGCCTGCCAAATCCGCTACTGCCCCACCCGTAGTTTGGCCGTCGTACGCTACGAACCCTCGCGTGCCAGCGGCCCGATTGGAATCCACGCGGGCAAGTTTTTTCGCAGCGACAAGCCGGAGGCTGCGCAGGAAATTGTGACGCGTTTATCCGCATCGCTTGAGCACGTGTGCGTTCTACCCACGCACGTATCGGGCGTGCCTTCCTGCCTGATCGGTGGGCTGTGCGATACGCTGGTTGTGTTCGACGAACTCTTCGGCGAAGGGCCCATGGCCGCCCGCCCGCTCATTGGCGGCAGCAGTGCCAAGGGGGGCACCACGTTTGGAGAATGGGTCGCGACTCCGCACAAGCGGCCGCAGTGTGTCGTGCTGCCTGGCATGCAAACGGCGATGGCTGGCGGCCTCTCGAAACTGCCCGCACGGCCAGGCGATGATCTCTTTCTTGCGACGACCGACCTGCTGGCTGCGGGTGGCCGCAGGGCGATTGTGAGCCGATGGCGAATGGGAGGCAAGGTAGCTGTTGACTTGGTCGAAGAGTTTCTGCGGGATGTGGCGACTGCCTCCGGCGATGAGGCCAATGCAACCGGCCCTCGCGCCGCAGAGAGTTGGCATCGGGCGGTGGATCTTGTGACTGCCGAACAGCCCGATTTGGATCGCGAGCCACGCATCAAGCAGTCGGCGGCCAAAGCCTCCGCAAAAAATGTGCTGCCCGATGCCAAGCACCCTTTTTTCTGGGCCGGATATGTGCTCATCGACTGCGGCAGCGGACGCTATTCCGACGCACCGCCGCCAGCCAGAGCGCCTGCTCCAGCCCCGCCTAACGCAGCCCCGCCTGTCGCACCGCAGGCGGCGCCATGATGACGGCTTGTTTTTTTGCCAGTGGTGTTGGGACGTGGGACACGAGCCTCACCGACTCAGTTGTGGGCTTTGTTGTCTTGGGAATTGTCACGTGCGTGGCCTCGGCCATCAACTCAGTCGCAGGCGGCGGCACGATCCTGACATTCCCCATACTCGTGGCGAATTTGCCAGCCAGCGCGGTGCAGATGGTCACGGCCAATGCCACCAGCACGATCGGTCTTTGGCCGGGCGCGGTCGCCGCGGCGTGGGCTTACCGCGGCGATCGCGAGAAGCAAGTGCCGTGGGCCCGCTGGCTCGTGGTGCCAAGCATCTTGGGCGCGATCGTTGGCTCGCTGCTGGTGCTCGTGCTGCCGATGCAGTGGTTCAACACGATGGTGCCGTGGCTGATTCTGGTAGCGGCTGTTCTCTTCGCCATTCAGCCATATCTCTCAAGGTTGACCGCAGTGAATCCAACCGCAGGCCAGCCTGCGCCAGCCGAGAGCGTGGGGCCTGCAAAAATGGCGGGCGTGTGCGTGCTTCAGTTTTTGGTGTCGGTCTATGGCGGCTATTTTGGCGCTGGAATCGGGATCTTGATGCTGGCGATGCTGGGCGGCCTAGGCCTTGGCAATATCCACAAGCTCAACGCCGTGAAAAACGTTCTGGGCATGCTCGTCAACGGCGTGGCGGCGGCGGCGTTTGCATTGAGTTCGCTGGCGTTGCCCTGGGGTGCCATCGGGCCATATTCCCTGCCGTCCTGCGTTTCATGGCCGCATGCAGCCGTCATGGCCGCCAGTTCCATTCTGGGTGGCCTCGTCGGCTCACATCTGGCCCGCCGTCTGCCCGCGACCGTGGTGCGGCAGTGCGTTGCCCTCATCGGCTTCGTGCTGGCTGGCTACTATTTCCTCGCATAACCTCCACGCCCGCTGGTTCACCATGCTCGTTCACATCGATCAACTCACGAAGCGTTACGGAAGCTTTTTCGCTTTGGATGCCTGCTCGTTGGGAGTGCGAGAAGGGGATGTTTTTGGATTGCTTGGACCCAATGGGGCTGGCAAAACAACGTTGCTTCGGCTCCTCATGGGCTTCACGCAGCCCACCTCTGGGGAGGCTCGGGTGGCGGGGTTTGATTGCGTGCATCAATCGCTTGAAGTGCGCGCTCGCACGGCCTACCTTCCGGGCGAAGCCAGGCTGTTTCGTCGAATGAACGGACATCAGGTGCTCGATTTTTTTGCCAGCCTGCGCCGCGAATGCCGGCGCGACGTGGCCTCCCACGTGGCCAAACGGATCGACCTCGACTGCTCGCGTCAGGTCGCCCGCATGAGCACAGGCATGCGGCAGAAACTGGCGCTGGCCATCGTGCTGGCCATCGAGTCGCCGCTTATGATTTTGGATGAGCCAACGGCAAACCTAGATCCCACCGCCAGAGGCGAGGTGTTGTCGATGGTGTGCGAGGCCCGCAAGGCTGGTCGCACCGTGATTTTCTCGTCGCACGTGCTCTCCGAGGTAGAATCTACGTGCGACCACGTGGCCATCCTGCGGGCCGGCCGACTGGTGCACGAGCAGTCGCTGGAACATTTGCGGCGATGCCATCGCATCACGGCCCGACTCACCGGCTCGCTGGCCGCTATTCCCGTAGAATTGAACCGCCACGTGACCATCACAGAAGAAGCCGGTGGCAGGGTCGTGCTCGAAGCATCCGATTCACTGGCTCCGATCTTAGGATGGCTCTCCACGCTGCCGTTGGAGGAAGTGCGGATCGAGCCCGTTGGATTGGCCGCTGTGTACGATCGTTTTCACCGTGGAGAAGCCGGCTCCTGAGTTACAGTCGGTTCTGAAAGTAAAAATGTAGGATGTGGAACAAAGCTGTCTGGAATAAAACGTGGGGCGACCAGCGGGTGCTGGTGCTCTCAGTGGCTGCGCTTTGGAGCGTGTTTCCGTGGATCTACATCTGGCTTTCGGCGCAAATTCCGATGACGGCATTTCAGGATGTGTTGCTGCGTGCCATCCCGCAGGATTGGCAGCGGCTTTCTGGAGTGCCGTTTGCCGAGGTGGCCACCCACGCAGGCCGCGTGGCGTTGGCGTTTGTGGACCCCGTGATCGTCTTGGCTGCAACGGTGTGGGGGATCACGCGCGGCAGCGATGCGGTCTCTGGCCAGTTGGAGCGAGGCACCATGGAAATGGTGCTGGCTCAGCCCGTGAAGCGGCACGCCGTTTTTGTGACGCAGGCCTTGGCCACAACGGCCGCAGCGGCCCTGCTCTGCGGAGTGCTGGTGACGGCGGTCACCACGGCCATCCTGATCGGCCCATGGGCTGGCAAAGTCGATCCGCTGCGTTTCGTCGCGCCAGCATTGAATGTTTTTGGTCTCATGGTGTGCATGGCTGGAATTTCTGCCTGCATCTCGGCGGCTGATAGCTACCGGTGGCGCACGATCGGGATCCTCTGCGGATTTTATGTTTTCTCAATTCTTGCAAAACTGGTTGGCAGACTCAGCCAGCCACTGGAGTGGGTGGGCTACCTCTCGATCCTCAACGCCTACGAACCGCAGCGATTCGTAGGCAACCCTGCAGATGCCTGGAAACTCCTGGCCGCCTACGACGGCGTGCTCCTGGGTGTGGGCATCGCGGCCTACGCCATCGGGGCCGTCCTCTTTTCCCGCCGCGACCTTCCCGCACCCCTGTAACACTTCCCTCACCGAGGAAAAAGAGCTTGATGGATTGTGCATCTGCTTCTATGCCAGCGATCCCTTTCAAACGTAGCTGGCCTGTTGTTCAGCAAAAATCTCGGATGGCAGAAGTGGCCTCCCTTGTCGCATACTATTTGTCTACTTGTCGCATACGAGTGGCAGCGGCCCTTGCACGATGCGGAAGGGTTTGCCGCCAAGAGAATCTCATGAGGAATGTGTCAATGACGAACCTTTTTCGCAACTGTGCCGCCGCTTGCCTGGTGTGCATGAGCATGGCAGTCGCGGTGGCCGACGAGCCTGGCCAAGCCGATCTCGATGCGGCCATCGACGCCAAGCTATCGGCCAACGATCTGGACGACTACGGCACCGTGCTCGAACTCTGCAAGCAGGCGATTGAAAAAGGGCTCGACGAAGAGTCGAGAAAATTTGCCGACGATCTCTACACAGGCACGCTCATCGACCGGGCTGGCATGGTGGTGGAGGCAATCTTCGATTCCGACACCCCAGATCCGCAGTGGCCGCGGATGCGTTCGTATGCCCTTCGGGATTTAAATGAGGCCATCGGTCGCGACGAAAAGCTGGGGGCCGCGCAGGTCATGCTGGCCCGACTGGAATCGCTGCCAGGAGGCAACCGCGAACGAGCTCGCAAGGCGGCTGAAGCTGCGATTGGGCAAGGTGAAGATGACATGCTTCAGGCCGCGCAGGCCTATGTGATCCGAGGCAACCTCGAGACAGACAAAGCCAAACGCACGGCCGATTACGACAAGGCCGTTGAGCTTTCTCCTCGCGATAAAGATGTGCGGCGTACGCGAGGCCTGTTCAACCTTCTCAACGATGATTTTCAGCAGGCCCAAGCCGACCTAGGGGTGGCGATCGAAGAGGCCCCCGAAGATGCCTCGCTCCTAGAAGCTCTGGGCATGGCGTACATGATGGACAGCAAATTAGAGCAGGCGCAAGAAGCATTCGATAAAGCGATCAAGTTGGATCCGGATGCCTCTGGGGCCCTTTTGCAGCGAGCCCGTGTGCTGGCTTTGCGGGGCGAGCGGCCCAAAGCCATCGCCGATCTCGACAAGGCGATGGCCATCGATCCCGACGATGCGATTCCGCTGGTGCTCCGCGCCAGAATCCACCAGCAGTCCGGCGACACCGAGCAAGCCAAAAGAGACCTAGAAAAAGTCTTTGAAAAGCATCCGGATCATCCGGCAGCCTTGGAACTGCGGGGCCTGATTGCTGCTGATGCCAACGATTTTCCGGCAGCGATTCGCGACTTTCGCAAGCTCGTTGCGAAGAATAGCGACGACCCGCTCTTGGTCGGACAGTTGGGGTTGCTCTATCTCGCGGCCAAGCAGCCTCGCGAAGCGATCCGGCGGTTTTCGCGTGGCCTTGAGCTAGACGACAAGCAATTTCTCAGCCGCCGAGGCCGCAGCGACGCTGCAATATCGATCGGCGACCACGCCGCAGCCTTGGCCGATCTCAACAAGGCATTGGAGCTAGAGCCGAATGACGACGGCGTGCTGAACAACCTAGCATGGCTCCTGGCAACATCGACGGACGACACCCTTCGCGATGGCCAGCGGGCCGTCGAGTTGGCGACCAAGGCATGCGAGCAGTCTGAATGGAAGCAAGCCCATATCATCAGCACGCTGGCAGCGGCCTACGCCGAGTCGGGCAATTTTGAATCCGCCCGCAAGTACAGCAAGCAGGCCGTAGAAACAGCGGATGGTGCGCCCGCCATCAAAGAGCAACTCGCCGGTGAACTCACAAGCTACGAGGCCCAAAAACCGTGGCGAGAAAAGCAGGAGTTGGCAGAGGCTGTTCTGGAGGCCGGTGACCTCGAGCCGGTACTGGAAATCGTGAAAGACGCCAACGACGACACCGACCTCGATGGCCCGGTGCCACAGCCCACAGCGCCCCAGAAGCAAAAGCCTCGCAGGCCGTTTGATTGAGCCTTGCCTTACTTCTGCACGCGAGCGATTTCCAGTTCGTCATGTCGAACTGCCGCCCGTCGGGATGCTGCAGCGTTGCCGGTGCGTTGCCACGCTCGCAGCGAGAGCATCTGCGCTGCCACGGCCTTGTCTAGGCGGCCATCGGTTTCCGCTCGCGTCGCAAGGGATTCTGCCACCTCTGCCAGAACCGTCGCGCGGCGGGAATCCAAAGCCCGCAGCGGAATCTCCGCGAGGGAGCGGATTTCCATCTCGAGTTCGTCGAATGCGTACGTTGCCGAGGCAATGGTGATGGCTCGGGTGACGGCCTCTGCATGGCCCGCAGAGGCGCCTAGCCGTCGGGCCTCGTCGAGCATGAGCCATTTGAGCGAGCGGTCTGGTTCCGCTGCGGAAGCCTCCAAGAGTATCTCCACAGCCTGCATTGCGCCCGCGGACGTTTGCACGTGGGAAAGCGGTTCTCGGAACCGGGCTTTGAGCGTGCGGCGGGCATCCACAAGTTCTCGCTGCGTGGGGGGCTTTTCCAGCGTGCCGCTTGCCACGAGTTGCCGCATCGTGGGCCGTTCCTCACTAGGCACGTCCTGGGCCAGCGCCGATGGTGCCAGTGCGGCGAGGAGGATGAGAGCAAGGTGTCGCACGTGATTCACGCTTGGATAGCCGGAGGAGGTGCGACTGTCGGACGGGTGAAAGGCAACCGATGAAATCGCTCTACCGATTCGGGTAGTAGTGCGACAAGTTGAGATACGTTGAGGAGTGGCCTGTGGGACGAATCATTTCGTCGATCTGTCGGCCCGAGGTGCCTCGTTGAATGCTCTGCACTTGGTTTTGCAAGCCACTGATCTGCTTGGTTTGCTTGTACTGCTGAATCTGCTGCCGCTCCAATTCCAGCCTCGGCAGAATCTGATTTTGGTAAATGTCGTTGGCCCCGCCACCGCCGCCAGCGCCCGCTGCCGCTCCAACGTTTAGATTTGCCAGCGCCGAATAGGGGCTCAGCTTTGGCTTGCTGTACGTATTGGCAAAGGGCAGGCTGCTGCTGCGGCCGTTGCCCTGCGCGATCGCCTCGCCTGATGCCAAGGCCACGATCATCACAACGCCTACGCAAGACACAAGCGATTTCAACGGCGGGGAAATCAGGGGAATCATGAAGGTCTCCGTTCCAAGTGCTTTCTAAATTATACGCCGCGTTGGCCCGGAAGCCACACGGCTCTTCGGCCAGAGAGTTGCTAGAAGGTGTTGGGATTGAATCCGAACGGAAACCGGTTGATCTGCTGAACAGTCTGGCTGCCCAGCAAGGCGAATCCGAACATCCGCTCGAAGGGGCCCGTGACCTTTGAAATCAGGCTCTCGAAGGCAATCATTGGATCCTGCGCGATAAACACTCGGTCTCCGGGCATCAGTTGGTAGTTGGTCGCCGTTGAGCCGCCCTTCATGATGGCCACAATATCCACCGGCAGCACCTGATCGCAGCCCATGCCCGAGGGAGCTGGACGGGCAATCCAGATGTCTTTGCTGGAGAGTCGGGAGAGGCCGTTGATCCCGGCGATCGCGTCGAGCACTGTTTCGTTGCCTGTCACGGGAAATCGCACGACGTTGTCGCCCGAGCCGGCTCCTTCGGTGATCACGTAGTACACCTTCGAGTTGTAACTAAACACATCCAAGCTCACCAGCGGCGCGTCGAGGTGTTTTTCCAACTGGGTTTCGATCGCAATCTTGGCCTGCTCCAATGTCATGCCCGTCACGAAGACGGTGCCGTACGTGCCCAGATTCACAGTGCCGTCCGGGCCCACTAAATGTTCGCCCGATATCTGCTGTTGGCCTGCAGCTTGGGCCAGCGTGAGCGACACCTGCGGTTCCTTCAGCACCCGTTTGAGATGCCTAAAAACAGCGTCTTGAGCTTCCTCCAGGGATTGCCCTCCTACCATCATCTTGCCGTAGGATGGCCCCAGATCCAGCATGCCGCCTGGCTCCACGACATACAGCCCGTTAATTGGCTGCTCCAAGAGCGTGCCTTCCACGATCACTTGCAACGTGTCGAACGACTGAATCCGAAACGGCGGCTTGGGCACCACCCGCAAAGCGTCGATCAGCAGAATATCTGGCGGCTCAATGACGTAGGGCGGGAGCGTGATCTTGGCCAACTCCTTGGCGGGCATCCGAGCGGGGTCGCCAGGGCAGTTGGCTTCCAGCGTCACCTTCTGCGTCAGCGATCGTTGGGGGCGACCAAATGTCTGGCAGCCCGTGGCCATCGCCCCGCACACCAGCAGAACCAGAAGCTGAACCGTGGCTCGAGCGGCTGTTTTTTGTTTCGTTGTAGAGGGCATGGTGACGCTCAAGGCAAACTCCTCGCAACCGACAAAGTCGCTGCGATCAGTTTTATCGGCAGTCTCGGCTGCCAACATTCGGGCAAAACACACGGTTTTCGAAAAGTGGCGTAAAATAGGCTGCGGGCTTTGTTTGCACATGACCCCGCAGATATCCACACTCGCCGTGCCATTGCAACGTTCCCATCCCCGATGCCCATTTTGCCTCAACAGCCCGATATTTTTCCGGCCAACCTGCTCGAATGGCAGGCTGTTTCTGGTCAGGACAAGGGCTTTGCTGGGTCTAACATGGCGGTTCCGGCGGGTGCTGGCTGGGTGGCCTTTTATACGATTTCCCGCCGCGAAAAAGATCTGATGCGAAAACTACACGCCTCAACGATCCCTTTTTATGCCCCTCTCATCAAGCGACGGCTACACTCCTCTGGTGGACGCACCCGGATATCTCATGTGCCCCTCTTCCCTGGATACGTGTTTTCCCTTGTTGACGACGATCAGCGGAGAGCCGCCCTGGCCACCAACACGATCGCCCGCTGGCTGCCGATCCCAGATCAGGCCCCGCTCGTGGCCGATCTGCGAGCCATCCAACGGCTCATTTCCACCGACCAACCCCTCACGCCCGAGGCCCGACTGTCTCCTGGCCACACCGTGCGGGTGCGTAGCGGTGCCCTGTGCGGCCTGGAGGGCACGGTCGTCAAGCGACACGGCGAACAGCGGCTCGTGGTGGCGGTGCGATTCCTAAACCGGGGCGTTTCCATGGAAGTGGAGGACGTAGACCTTGAACGGCTCTAGAATGAGGGTTTGGTGATCACGCAATGAATTTCCTGATTCCCCAACAACAACACTCGCGGTTGCTCCACTTGAGCTGGAGAATAGCTGGGCTATTGGCCGCGCACGCGATCATCTTCGTACTAGCTTACTTCGTTGCATTTTTCATACGCAACGATTTTAAGATCGAGCTTGGGTGGTCGATGATCTTCCTGCACACCGTTGCCGGAGTGGTACTTCTTAAGCTGTCAGTATTCTATTTGCTGGGCCACTGCCATGCCTCGTGGAAGCGGGTGGCTTTTGGCGATCTCACGACTCTGATTTGGGCCACCACGCTCTCCATGCTCGTGCTGGCAACGTTCGACAGCCTCTTTATCTCGGCTGGCAAAGTCCCGGGCATCCAACGCGTGCCACGCAGCGTGATCCTGCTCGACTGGGGCACCACCATCCTCCTGCTCGGCGGCATCCGCACCCTGTGGCGAAGCATCCGCGAGGAGTTGCGGCCTCTCTTCAGCCGTCAGAAGACCCGCTCGGCAATTATTGTTGGAGCCAACCAAGCCGGCGAACTCATCGCCCGAAATCTGATGTCGACGTCTCACAATCCCTACTACATCGTCGGCTTCGTGGACGACGATGTCTCCCTACAAGACAGCCGATTTGCTGGCTTTGCGGTGCTTGGCAGCGTCGCTCAAGCGGCTCGCGAAGTGTCCCGACGCCGGGTGGATGATGTGATTGTGCAGTCGGGCAACATCTCCGGCAAAGTCTTTCGGAAACTATTCGACGAGTGCACCGAAGCCGGCGCAACGGTTAAGGTGATTCCCGCCATCGACGAAATGCTTGGGGGGTCTGAGAGTGGCTCGCACGTTCAACTCCGCTCGGTAGAAATCAAAGACTTGCTCCGCCGCGAACCCGTGCATCTCGACGCCGACGCCATCCGCATGCTCGTGGAGGGCCGCACTGTGCTCGTGACGGGGGCTGGCGGCTCGATCGGCTCCGAAATCTGCCGCCAAGTGTTGCGATTCCGTCCCCAAAAAATGCTGCTCGTCGATCAGGGTGAAAACGCAATGTTTCTCCTCGAGCAGGAATTTTCTGCGATGAAGCCCCTGCCTCCTTTTGAACCTTTGATTGCCGATATCACAGACTCCGATCGCATATCGCAGATCCTCGCCGCGCATCAGCCCCATGTCATCTTCCACGCAGCGGCTCACAAGCATGTGCCCATGATGGAGTGGAACCCCTCCGAGGCGATCAAAAACAACTGCCTAGGCACGCGGCTTTTGGCCCGCCTCGCCGACGAGCATGGCGTGCGCGAGTTCGTCATGATTTCGACTGACAAGGCGGTGAATCCGACCAGCGTGATGGGGTGTTCGAAGCTCATTGCCGAACGGTATGTGCAGGCATTCGCCAAAACATCGCAGACAAAATTTACCGTGGTGCGTTTCGGAAATGTGCTGGCCAGCAACGGCAGCGTGGTGCCGACGTTTCAAGAACAGATCCGCCGCGGCGGTCCGATCACTATCACCGACCCATTGATCGAGCGTTATTTCATGACCATCCCAGAAGCCTCGCAATTGGTGTTGCAAGCAGCGGCCATGGCGCAGGGCGGGGAGATCTTTGTGCTGGACATGGGAGAGAGCGTGAAGATCGTAGATTTAGCCCGCGATTTGATCTCGCTTTCCGGGCTTCAACCCGAAGATATCGACATCGTGTATACAGGGCTA
>Ga0114969_10005021_pt1 | contig 10427 bp, 10 predicted proteins | sample M_130807_MF_Meta_FD_87316 | JGI IMG/M metagenome (GOLD analysis project Ga0114969, IMG submission 87316) | Freshwater microbial communities from Lake Montjoie, Canada to study carbon cycling - M_130807_MF_MetaG | ecosystem: Environmental > Aquatic > Freshwater > Lake | place: Lake Montjoie...
CGATGGTCTCATCAACGACGTCCTGGCGCTGGTTGGCATGCCGGCGGCGCGCGGACTCCTCTACAATTACGGCGCCATCGCCGTGGGTCTGGTGCAGGTGTTCCTGCCGTTCATGGTGCTGGCTCTCTACGACACGCTTCAGGCGATACCGCCGCGTGTTCTGGAAGCGGCCCGCAGCCTGGGGGCCTCTCGCGCCGCGCAGTTTTTCTCCGTTGAACTGCCGATGTCGCTTCCGGGCCTCAAAGCAGGGCTCACCTTCGTGTTTCTGATGGCGTCCAGCACCTATGTCTCGGCCCGCATGCTGGGTGGCAAGAAGGCATTCACGACGGGCATGCTGGTTTGGCAGGAGGTCCTGGAAAACCTCAACGCACAATTTGCCGCCGCCCTCGCCCTCATCATGACGGCGACCGCGCTGGCCGCGTCGGTTGCGATTGCGCTGTGGATCAGACGGTCAACACCGTGGCTGCGTCAGCGCCCGGCGCGGGCAGTGGAAATTCCTGCTGGGGTCATGCGCATATTGGACGCCATCGTTCCGCCGCTTGCGGTTGCGGGAATCGTGCTCGCCGGCATTTTGCTGTTGCTGCCGCTGCTGCTGGTTCTGGTACAAAGCTTCAACGATGTACCGCAAGCGACCATGGCAGGCTTCCGCGCTTTTACGTTTCGCTGGTACACACAACTTTTTCAGAACGGGCTTTACTTCGACTCGTTCGCCATTTCTTTGGAACTGGCGGCTGCAACCGCTGTGGTAACCGTTATTCTCGCAAGCTTGGCGGCGTTTGCTCTCGTCCGTGGCCAGTTCTTCGGTAAAACGGCGCTCGAAGTGTTCTGGATGCTTCCGATTTCACTGCCACAGGTCGCCATTGGCCTCGGCATGTTGCGGCTGTTGCAGATATTCATCGCCATCCCAGCCTTTGCCGGGCTGTTGCTGGTGCATGTCACGGTCACCCTGCCCTTTTGCATCGGACTGCTGCGCGCTTCCGTGCAGCAGCTTGAGGTCGCGCAGGAAGAAGCAGCGGGTAGTCTTGGCGCAGGCCCGTTCGCCCGGCTGTGGCATGTGATCCTGCCGGGACTGGCGCCGGGCCTCGCGGCAGCTTCTATCGTGGCCATGCTGCTCAGCCTGGAAGAAGTCACCATCACCAGCTTTCTCACCACCGCGCGTATGACAACGCTGCCGGTGCGCATCTATGCCGAAGCAAGCTACAGCCTGGAGCCGACGGTCTACGCGATTTCGACGCTGATCATCGCAACCACCGTTGCGGCTATGCTCGCACTGGGCAAACTGGTCCGCTTGGACCGCGTGTTTGCCAGATAGGATTCTCCATGGCGGTCACAGCAATAAAGATTGAACTTGCCAGCCCGCAGGATATTGCCGGCCTTCAAGAGGCGTTCGAAGCTGGCAAGCTGACGCCCGATTCCATCGTGGCCGTGATTGGCAAGACGGAGGGTAATGGAGGCGTCAACGACTTCAGCCGCATCCTGGCCGATCGATCCTATCGTCGCGCCATCCGCAAGGCCGGCACGCGTAATCGCGAAGAAGTCGCCGCCATTCCCATGGTGTGGTCCGGCGGCTGTGACGGTGTGATTGCGCCGCACGCCACCATATTTGCGCGCACACCAGACACAGGCCCGGCCGAAGAAAGCCGTCTTACCATCGGCGCAACTATCAGCGACGAAATCCTGCCTGAGGATATCGGCCGCCCCGCAATGATCGAGAAAATCGCGGCGGCGGTTCGAGCGGCGATGAAACAAGCCGGCATCACAGATCCCCACGACGTGCATTACGTGCAGACCAAATCGCCATTGCTGACCATGACCTCGGTCGCCGATGCGTTGCACAGAGGAGAGACAGTCGCCTGCAAAGTGCAAGAATCGTCGGCGATTTCAAACGGCACGAGCGCTCTGGGAGTGGCTGTCGGTCTGGGCGAAATCGCCATGCCGCGTCCCGAACAAATTTGCCATGATCTCGACCTTTATTCGTCGGTCGCCTCTTGTTCATCCGGAACAGAGTTTTCGCGAGCCCAGATTGTCTTGCTCGGCAACAAAAAGGGCGCGGGCGGAGATTTTCGCATCGGGCACGCGCTTATGAAACACATGCTCGACATGGACGCCGTATACGCCGCCATCGCCGCCGCAGGCGTACCTTTGCCGCAAAGACCAAGGGCAGAAGACATTGGTGGCCGCCTTGTTTCTATGTTCATCAAGTGCGAGCCGAACCGAAACGCCAAACTATTTGGCCGCCGCCAGGTGAAGTTCAACGATTCCGACATTCCCTATTACCGCCATGCGAAGGCGGCAGTCGGCGGCGCGGTTACGGCCGCAATCGGCGATCCTGCCGTGTTTATCTCCGTGGATGCGATGCATTCCGGCCCGCATGGCAGCGGACCGGTTGCCGCCATTTGCGACGTTGGTCCGTAATGCGCGTTTTCAAAGTACAGCCGCTTACCGTCGAAGCCTTTGCGCCATTCGGTCAGGTGCTGACCTATCGCCCCGGCGATCATCCCCGTCGAAATTACGCCGGCGAATTGTTCAGCGATCGCGGTGATGCGCGGCCCAATTTGCGTGTGCAGCGGACACAGCCGACGCCCCTGCCGCTGACGATGACACTCATCGAGCGGCATCGCCATTCCTCTCAAATGTTCGCACCGCTTTCCGGCGGCAGCTATCTGGTCGTGGTGTTTCCGTCCGACGCCGTCGGTGCTCCGCTTCTCGATGAAGGCGTCGCCTTTTGTGCCGAAGGCGATCAGGCCATAAACTACAGCGTGGACACATGGCACCACGGCTTTGTGGCGTTGGGCGGCGCGGGAACGTTTCTGATGCTGCGCTGGGAAGACGGAACGACCGGCGATGAGGAATTCTTGCCGCTAGCCGAACCTATAATGGTCGAAAAGTAACTTCGACCCTCGTCATGCTGAGGTACTCGCGAAGCAACGCCTCGAAGCACGCAGGTCACTCGTCAATTCGCGATTTCAGGCCAGCGGTCCGCCCACGGGTGAGCCATTTCGTATTCCTCTGCTATGTCCAGTAGATACTCATCGGCATTCAGCGCGCCCACGAGCTGCACACCGATAGGCATCCCGTCCACCGCGGGCGAAACCGGAAACGCGATTGCCGGATGACCGCAGGCGTTGACCCAAGCGGTGAACACCGCATGACCGCGCGGCCCGACAGTCTCCCCGTCAATGACAGGCGGATAGGCTTCGGCCGCCGGCCAGGGCTGGGCCGCTGTGGTGGGTGTCATTATCAGGTCGAATTGTTCGAAGGCCGCAGCGGTCTTTGCTCGAAATTCCCAGAGCGTTTCGACCAGTCCCGCGTACGCGACGGCTGAGTAACGCGCCCCCCGCTCGGCCTGTGAAATGAAGTCCGGCGCTGACCATTCGAAAAACCGCGGCTCGCTTTTGGCAAGACGCGCCAAACCGATATCGCCCAGAGTCCGCCACACATCCATAGCCGGAGCAATGTCGAACGGAAGTCCGCCCGTGCTGACCTTATGCCCGAGCGCGGACAAACGCGCTGCTGCTTCCCGGCAACTCGCCAGAATACCGGAATCGACCGGAGAATCTCCAAACCGCTCGGCAAACAAGATGCGTGCGCGCGAGGGCCTTGCCGAGGCAGGCCGGGACGCCTGCGCCAGGACGCCGAACAGCGCGCGTGCATCACCGACGCTGCGCGCCATCGGGCCGACCACTTCGCAATCGAAACTCAACGCCGGAAAACCTCCGGCGCGCAAAATCCGTCCGATGCTCGGCTTCAAGCCTACGAGGCCCGTATGCCCGGCCGGGCGGCGAATGGAACCACCGCCATCGGTTGCAAGGCTCAGCGGCGCCAGCCCAGCGGCAAGCGCCGCCGCCGTGCCACCGCTAGAACCGCCGGGCGTCAGGTTCAAATTCCAGGGATTGCTCGTCAAACCGTAAACCGGATTGGCCGTATAGCCGCGCATGGCAAATTCCGGCGTGTTGGTCTTCCCAAGCAGAACGGCACCCGCCGCGCGCAACTTCGCAACCGGCAGTTCGTCATGCGCCGGGGTGTAGTCGGCATACAGCGGTGAGCCCCAAGCGGCCGGACACCCTTCCATCAGAAGATTGTCCTTTACCGCAACGGGAATGCCTTCCAGCGCGCTGCGCGGGCGGCCAGCCTTCAGCCGCCGGTCACTCTCCTCAGCCTGAACGCATGCCCCAGCGTTCAACGCGACAAAAGCATTAAGGGACGGATTACGCGCCGCAATGCGCGCAAGATAATGCTCGGTCAGCGCAACCGCCGAACAGGTTCCATCGCGAAGATAGGCGATCAGCTTCGTCACCGGCAGGCGAAACAAATCATCGCCTGCCAGCGGGGGCTTCATGTCACATCCAGATACAGCTTGCGCAGTTTCGCAAGGAACGGCTCTTGCGCCTTTGCCAGCGATCCCGCGACGGGATCGCTGCCCGGCATCAGCGTATCGGTGGCCTCGCGCGTGAAGCATTTCGCAAATTCGATGCGCTCGCGGCGGCGGCCTTCATAGGCCTGACAGAAGGCGTGCGGCGTTGCCGGCTGCTCGCGCAGGACCGCGGCAGCGGCAAGCGCATCCTCGATCGCCTGCGTGGCGCCCTGTCCAAGCGTTTGATACATCGCGTGCCCGGCATCGCCCAACAGAAGCACCCGCCCGCCAAGCATCTGATGCTTGGTCTCGATTTCCTGCGTGCGCGCCCAATTCATTTCGTCGATATGGCGATCCACCATGGACAGCATCCATTCGACTTCGGGACTGACCTTGCCGTTTTCCGGTTCGAAAAAGCGGCGCTGCGCAACCGCTGTTTTGAGATAATCCGGCACCGTTCCGGCGCCCTCGAGCGGAAACGATCCGGCGATGTAGACGCAATCGTTCGGCAAGCGGAAACTTAACAAGCGAGCATTGCCCCAGAAATACTGTCCATAATCGTTGATCGGGCTAGACCCGGCGTTGCGCACCAACAACCGCCATGTTCCGATACCCGGATACGTGCTGCGCGGTGTGCCATCGGCGAGTTCACGCAAGCGGCTGTAGCGTCCGTCGGCGGCAACCAAAAGATCGAACGCCCCATCGCGCACCAGCGTGCCGGAGCCTTCGCGAAACACCGGCACCAGCCGCCCCTGCGCATCTTGCTCAAGCGCTTCCAGCGAACGGTCATGGGCCGTGCAGAAGGCGCTGTTGGCACGGAGAACGCTGTACAGATCGGCCCAGCGGATGCGCAAACCCGGCTCTTCGGCCAACTGCATCAGATCGAGTTCGACGATCTTGGTGCCGTTCGTCAGCGCAATCAGCCAGTAGCGCCATGGCAGGGACGCCGCTCGCAGTTCATCAACGCCAAGCCCACCGTGCAACCGCAAAGCCTTGAGGGCGTTGGGACCGATATTCAGCCCCGTACCAGCTTCATCGCGATTGTTCGGTGGAATTTTGTCGAATGCTTGAAGGGTGACGCCTTTTATATTTTTCGCGGCGGCCACGAACAGGCTGCCAGCGACTCCTGTTCCGATGACGCCAATTCTCATGCGAGCCAGCGGATGGAATAAACGCCATGACAAGGGCGTAGAGGTGAAATGTGCATCGCTATGAGGACCATGAAAGTAAGGTTTTATGGTGCATCACGTGTCACCGATTTGGCCGCCAGCGAGCAATACGTTAATCGCCCCAGCCACCTCCGGCCCGTCATGGGTTTGCTCGTCAGGGTTGCGTACGGTGTGGCATCGTTCTTGCTGCGCAACGCAGCGTCGGTGTTTTCCAAGGAGTGCTACGCGGAATTGCCGCTTAGCTGAGCGTTTTGCCTAAAGTTTACTCATTTGACGTCGAACAGCCGATGATTGCGGTACAGCGAGAACCCACGCGGCTGCCGATCATCTCTTTGTTTCGGCCCCTCTTCAAAACAGCGGTGCACATCGTTCCGGGCAAGGCTTCCAGCGGGGCGGCGATGCGCCTGCGCAGCTTCGCGTCAATTTTCTTACCGTTTGCGCTGACGACCGGGATCGTCCTGTACGCTATCCACGAAGCCTATGGTATGGCGGCACCCGAAACACGCAGCGCGGTTACCACTTCGCTGCTTCTAGCCTATTGGGCGATCCTGCTGATTTCCGGTGTTGCAGCCTGGTTCCTGGTCCTGGAGCAGCAACGCCGGCGCGCGGCGCAGGAACATTCCAATCTCCAAAACCGCATGCTGATGCAGGAAATCGACGCCCACGAGAAAACCGGCGCGCAGCTTCAAAAGGCCAAGGAACTGGCTGAATCCGCCAATGTCGCCAAGACCCGTTATGTCGTCGGCATCAGTCACGAATTGCGGACGCCGCTGAATGCGATTTTCGGCTATGCGCAATTGCTCGAACGCGACCCGGAGCTTTTGAAACCGCAGCTCGAGGCCGTCCGCGTCATGCGGCGGAGCGCCGAACATCTCGGCAATCTCGTCGATGGCCTTCTGGATATCTCGCGCATGGAAGCGGGATTGTTCCGATTCAATCCGGCCCCCATCGCGTTCCATGACTTCCTGAACGACATCGTCGATATGATGCGCCCGCAAGCGGCGAGCAAACATCTGGTCTTTTCCTACAATCGTACCGAGCAGCTGCCGATATCCGTTATGGCGGACGCCAAACGGTTGAAGCAAATCCTGCTGAATCTCCTGTCGAACGCGATCAAATACACCCAAAGCGGCAGTGTCACGTTGAACGTTCGCTATGCCAGCGAAGTCGCCACCTTCGAGGTTATCGACACCGGTATCGGCATTCCCAAAGACGATCTTGACCGCATCTTCGAACCGTTCGAACGCGGCCGCATGCAGGCGAAGCAAACGATTCCGGGAACTGGCCTGGGCCTGACCATCGCCCGCCTGCTAGCCACCCTCATGGGCGGTGAGCTGATCGTCGACAGCGAAGTCGAGCGGGGAAGCACATTTCGCGTGCGCATGCGCCTCCCGCGCACCGCGCACCACAGTGAACCGCCGTTGGAAGAATTGCGCATACGCGGCTATCAGGGCAAACGGCGCAGCGTGCTGGTGGCGGACGACGATCCGGCGCATGTCCAGCTGATCTGCGATATTTTGCAACCTTTAGGATTTGAGCTTTTTACCGCTGAGGATGGACCGTCCTCTATCGAAACCGCAGAGCGGGTCCGGCCCGATCTGGCGTTGCTCGACATCTCCATGCCCGGCATGAGCGGCTGGGCCGTGGCGCAAGCCTTGCGCAAGAAAATCGACAAGAAACTTAAGATTGTCATTGTTTCGGCCAATGTGCACGAACTACGGACGACGAACCGGACCGAAACGTCGCATGACGGGTTCCTTGTAAAACCCATCGACATCCACCAGCTTTTCCTTCGAATGGAAGATCTGCTCGACCTCGAATGGACCTATGAGCTGCCATTGCCTGTGAAGCGGGCCATGGACAGCGCGGGGCTGGATCACATCGCCCACAGCGTCCATATCGACAGCATTATTGCGCTGTGCCGGATCGGGCTTGCATCGGGGGTAGCGGCACGGCTAGACGAACTGGAGCGGCATCATCCGGAAACGGCGGAGGCGGTTGCTGCGATCCGCGTCCTTTTGCGAGAATTCCGGCTGCGCGAAATCATCGAAAGTTTGGAGGCGATGCGCGATGATGAATGGTGACGCGCCACGCCGGGACATCGTTCTCGTGGTCGACGACTCGCCGGAGTCGCTTGGCTTCCTGACCGCCGCCCTTGAGCGCGCGGGAATGACGGCCCTTGTGAGCATCGACGGCGCCACCGCGCTCGACCTGCTGAAGAACATCACGCCCGATATCATTCTCCTCGACGCGGCGATGCCGGGGATGGACGGGTTCGAAACCTGCCGCAAAATGAAGGCCAACAAGGATACCGCGCATATTCCCGTCGTCTTTATGACGGGCCTGAGCGAAACCCAGCATGTCGTTGAAGGTCTGAAGGCAGGCGGCGTCGATTACGTGACCAAGCCGATCGTCCTTGACGAGCTGATGGCGCGCATCCGCGTACATTTGGCCAATGCGCGCGTGGCGCACGGAACCCGCTCGGCACTGGATGCGACGGGGCGTTTCCTGATTGCAACGGACGACGATGGCCGGCTGATCTGGTCCACACTACAGGCAGAGAAGCTGCTCCGCACAGCCTTTATCGGCCGGGATGTCCGCCGCGACGGACTGCCCGAGGCGCTCTCGCGGCAGCTTGCATCCGTCATCGCAAGCGTACGGCAGCATCACATGGGAACCCAGGAAATCTCGATCGCCGATCGTTCCAAGTTGAAAACGGCCTATGTCGGCAGCGTCGATAGCAACGAGCACCTCTTCCGGCTGACGGAGGAAAGCAACGATCAGCAGGACGAGTTGCTGCTGCGACAGCAATTCGCGCTCACCCAGCGGGAGTCGGAAGTTCTTCTGTGGCTGGCGCGGGGCAAATCGAACCGCGACATCGCCGAAATTCTTGGCATCAGCCCGCGCACCGTGAACAAGCACGTCGAGCAGGTGTTCAGCAAACTCGACGTCGAGAACCGCGCCTCCGCGACCGCGCACGCAACAAAGATTTTGGCGATGCATGTTTAACCGAGACCGCGTGCCGGCCTCCGGTCAATTGGCGGCGGAAGCCGGCAACACGCGGGGGGCTGCCGATGGCGCCAATCCGCCACGTTCTTCGATGAACGATGCAATTGTTGCGACACCCTCCTGTGTCTTCATGTTTGTGAAGACATAGGGACGGGTGCCGCGCATCCTTTTGGTATCCGCATCCATCACACTGAGCGATGCCCCGACGAGCGGTGCCAGATCAGTCTTATTGATGACCAGAAGATCGGAGCGCGTAATTCCAGGCCCGCCCTTGCGCGGAATCTTCTCTCCGCCCGCCACGTCAATGACGTAGATGGTGATGTCCGCCAATTCAGGGCTGAAGGTTGCGGCAAGATTGTCGCCACCCGATTCGATCAGGATCAGATCGAGATTGGGGAATCGCTCCCGCATTTCGCCGATAGCGGCAAGATTGATCGACGCGTCTTCCCGGATCGCCGTGTGCGGACAGCCGCCGGTCTCCACGCCCATGATGCGTTCGATCGGCAACGCGCCGGTACGCGCCAGGATACGGGCGTCTTCCATCGTGTAAATGTCGTTGGTGATCGCGCAAAGGTCGTAGCGGTCGCGGAAAACCAGGCAAAGCTGCTCCATCAAAGCAGTCTTGCCCGAGCCGACCGGCCCGCCAACACCCACGCGCAACGGTCCGTGTTCCGATTTCATGAACGGAAAAGCCTCGTATATTGGGTTTCGTGCTTCATCGATGCCATGTCGGCGGTGATGGTGATGCTGGAAAGCTGCGTCAAGTCGCCGGCCATCCCTTCGGTGACTGTCTGCATAACGGCCGGCTCAAGCTGCTTCAGCACCAGCTGACCATCCGTGTGCCCTAAGGGGATCAGTCGCATGCCCGCGGAAACAAGGTTTGCCACAAACCCATGGACATACGCTTCCAGCGCAGGCTGCAAAGCGATGTGATGATCGGCAGCCGCGATGCCAATCGCGAGCGGATAGCTCAACGGCAAGGAAAAAGCTGTTGTCAGGCGGTCAAGCGTTGGGCAGCTCCAGGTCTTGCGCGTCACTTCGGCAAAGGCTTTGCCTTGCGACTGCGTTTCCAGCAGCCGTTCGGCGCTTGCGGCGAAGGCGGACGCATATTCCGCTATGACAAACAGCGCTTCCAGATTGCCCTGTCCGGCCGCGCGATGGCTTTGGGCGAAGATGATCGCATCGTTGCGCCCGCTTCCCAATGCGAGAAGATCGTCGATCCACTGCGTCAGCGTTGGCGCATTGTGGATCGCACCGGTTTCGACCAGCCATTCGATCCCGTGCGAATAGGAAAAAGCGCCAACCGGATAAGAGGGCGAAAGCCACGCCATCAGGCGGTAAAGGCCGGCGCTGTCGACCGTCATAAATGGTACTCCTCCGGTTCGAAATCCTCCGGCTCCACGGCGTGACCATGCGCCGCTCCTTGGCTGTACGCGCCGCCCTCCGGATCGAAGGGCGCACTCAGAGAGCGCACCTCACCACCGAGCCGTACCGCCAAATTGGCGATGACATGATCGGCGCGGATGCGGATAGACAAAGACCTGATTTCCGCGGCTATGTGACGGTTGCCGATGTGCCACGCCAACCGCGCAAGCTGATGCGGATCGGCGCAGGAAATCTCTATCAGCGCTTCTTCCGCGGCGCGCACGGATACAATTCCGCCGGACGACAACCGCATACCGTCGCCGTCCCGCATGTCGGGGACATCGGCAAGGCCGAGCAGAAATCGCGTCCCCTGCAAAGCCTGAATCATCGCACGCCGGCGATGGCGGTCCTCATAATCGAGCACGACTTCATCGACCACAGGGCCAGTCCAACGTTTCAAAACCTCGACAGCCCGCAGCATTGCGCGCCTAAATACAGAAAATAGCGCTGCGCCATGGGGAGCACAGACG
>Ga0114969_10005022_pt1 | contig 10426 bp, 7 predicted proteins | sample M_130807_MF_Meta_FD_87316 | JGI IMG/M metagenome (GOLD analysis project Ga0114969, IMG submission 87316) | Freshwater microbial communities from Lake Montjoie, Canada to study carbon cycling - M_130807_MF_MetaG | ecosystem: Environmental > Aquatic > Freshwater > Lake | place: Lake Montjoie...
ATATAAAATTGGATATCGTGAGAAACACGTAATTGAACCCAATTAAATTTATTATGTTGTTTTCCTCCAAGTGAAATTTTAATTTCACTATTTTTATTATCCTTTGAACAATCACCATTACAATTAGAAGCATTATTTTTTATAAAATTTTTTTTAATTCGAATATATTTTTCAATAAGAGGTCCATAAATTTGTGATGCTATATTTTTTATAACACAATAAATATGAGCATTTTTTATTGTATTTTCTTTTAGAATTTCATTTTCATGATTTATAATTGATAAATTAAGATGTTCTTTTAATTTTACAATACGTTCTTCTGTAATAGGTTCATCTATAAAAATAGAATTTAATGTATTTAATGTATTTAATGTATTTAATGTATTTAATGTATTTAATGTATTTAATGTATTTGATGTATTTTGTGATGTATTTGACGTATTTGACGTATTTGATGTATTTAATGTTTTTAATGTTTTTAATGTTTTTAATGTATTTTTAGATGTATTTATAGTAAGTTTATGCGTAAAAAGGCTCTCTAATTCATCCATTTTTAATTATAATTTTAATTTATTTTAGATTAACTGGAATTTTAAAGGGGCAGTTTATATATTTTTGTCTTGTAACCTTTTCGTGTAAATATTTGTGATGAAGTTGTATCTGCGGATAATGGTAAAGGTTGAACTTGATTGTATGACTTATTTTCTAATATTTTTACGATTTTAGCCTTATAAATGTATGTTTTGTTCTCTATATACATTCTATATTCCATAGGAATTCTATCACCAGCATGATCATTTCTCTTTATAAGAACAATATCATTAACAAGCGGAACTTGCAATATTTCCATATTAATATTATTACAAAATGGGAATATATATTTATATTTAAAAATATTTTTAAATCAATTTTTTAAATCAATTTTTTAAATTTATTTTTTATACTCTTTCAGAATTAGAAATTACAGGAAATTGACTATAAACTACATTTTGTAATTTACCATTCACATCTGTTGGATTCCATTGTTGTGGTTTAGAAAGTGTTTGTGTTTGTATTTTATTAGTTTGCTCTTTATTAGTTTGATACTGTACTGTTTTTGCCAAAGGAGAATAATTATTTATACGATTATTTAATGTTTCTTTACTATTTATTTTATTATGTTCTTCATTTATTAACTGTTTATTTATACCAGAATTAATAGTGGGGTTCATATTAGGATTCATATTCGCATAAAAATCATTTACTGACATATTTGCCATATGAATAGGTATATTAGCAGCACGAGATAAAGGACTATATTGAGACATACGGTCATTAGAGGATTGTCTATAATAATCTTTATTACTATCTTGTATAACCATACGTGTATCTTTTTGATAATAATTATTACCATTACTATTACCATTCATACCTTGTTGTAAAATAGGGTTCATTGGTAAAGCATTAGGATTGTCAAAAATCATTCCATCAATCTTACTATTCATATTTTGACGATAATCTGATTTTTTTTCTTCTATTCTATGATAACCTGTATCATTTATTTTATTATTTGTAGTATCATTCATAGAATACATATTACGAACATTTAACATACCAATCCCATTAGTATAAGTATTTTGCATATTATTGTTATGATTATTATTTTCTTGTAAATTTTGAAATTCATCTTGTTGTAATATTATATCTAAAGAATTAGTTTGATTTTGTTGTCTATTTTGTTGTCTATTTTGATTTTGTTGTCTGTTTTGTTGTTGATTTGTTTGTAATGTATCAAAATTATGATTATAATAATTTGCGAAATTATTACTTTGATTTGAATTTTCTATTTGAGGACTTCTTGATTGTGATGGTTGTAATGTATTCATAGTATTTGCATTATTCATAGTATTAACATAATTGCTATAATTACGTGTTGATTGAAAATTATTCATAGCTTGATTATTTAACATATCTGGCGAATTTGGATTTGTATTTTCTGGTATAAAATGCATAGAATTTAACATATTCATTTTTTCATTTATATCATTACGCTGTTCTCCAGATTTAGTAGGACGTTTTATTTGAGTTGTATCAATATTTTGTTTTATAGGTTGAAAATTAATATCTTGTTGATTAGGAAATTGAGCTTGTTTTGCTTGTGGTGCTTGTGGTGCTTGTATTCCTGGCTTATAATTTTGAAAATCATTTTGTAAAGCAAACATTTCTTTATTTAACTCATTAAAATCCATTGTTGTTTATAATTATTATGATTATGATTATGATTATTATTATAATTATATAAAATACTTATTTAATAGATTACATTATAAAATGATAAATAAAATAAAATATAAACTAAATTATTGTAAAAAATAAAATAAATGAAATTAAAAATAGACATAATTAATAAATTATTAAAAATTGTTTTTTTTTATTTATAAAAAATAAGATTGTTTTTACAAAAAACAAGGGTCGATAATTCTATTGTCCCACCATCCTACTAATAGAAAATGGCGAACATCATTTATAATATGATTTATTATGATTTATTATGATTTAGCCTATTAATTTGTATAACATATAAATTAACATTAACTGAAAAATATTATCAATAGTTTCTTTTAGTTAGTAAGTATAAATATTTATAAGATTTAGAGTTTCGATTCAAATAAATAAGTAACTTTTATATTTACGTTTTTTTTATTATTTTTATTATTTTTATTATTTTTATTATAGTCATAACTAAAAAATTTATCTATTTATATTTTAGTAAATAAGAAATCAAATAAAAATAAGAAAACAAATTAAAATAAGAAATTAAATAATAATAAGAATTTAAATAATAAAATACAAATACAAATATACATAAATAAATTTATAAAAATGAATGAAGTATCAACAGTCATTGTATTCTTAGCAATCATACTTTTTTTTACAATAATCATAACAATCATTCTGGAGCATAGTGAATTATTTTTAGAATATAGAGTTGCAAAAAATAATAATCAAACTTATGGTATTCAAGAAACATTTAATGAAAGTAATAAAGCATTGGAATTATTATCAGAGTTACATCAAGAAATGGATAAATTTGTTGCTGATTTAAAAAAGAAATATCCTAATGATGAAAGAGTTGTGAGATTAGTAAAAGGGGTAGAAAAAATTAAAATTGAAGAAGCACCAAATGATGATGGTAGTTCATATACAATTAATAAAGGTGAATTAATGGCTTTATGTTTAAGACATAAAAAAGGAGAACATCCTTTTCATGATTATAATACATTACAATTTGTAATGATACATGAACTCGCCCATATAGCAAGTATTAGTGAAGGACATAATCAAGAATTTATTAATAATTTTAGATTCTTATTAAGAGAAGCAAAAGCATTAGGTTATTATGAACCAGTAAATTATTCAAATGAACCTATTTATTATTGTGGTATTAAAGTAACGAATAACCCATATTTTTAATGCTCTATTTTTAATGCCCGCATGTTTAATTATCATTTATAAGAGGTGCTTTCATATCTAAATAATCTAAAGATTTTTCAAAAGCTTTCTTTTCTTCAACTGTTTGATATTTTTTACCACACACTTGTAATCCTCCTGGTGAACCTATATTACCTTTATTTCCTTTATTACCCATTGGACCTTGTGGTCCCCTTTGAAATTTAATTTTACTAAATGACATTATAATAAATATTAATATGATTATATTAATAATGATACAAATTGCGAATAATCTAATGGTAGTTAAATTTTTGCTTCCAGCAAATAATCTATCTAATATTTGTAATCCTACTATTCCGGCAATACATATAGATAAAGCAATAATAATAAATATTGGTGTAAATAATGTTTGAAAGGTAGACATTTATAAATATTTATATTTTATGTTTATGTTTTATGATTACTATATACTATATACTATATAGATATATAATTATTTATACTTTATCATTTATCATTTATTATTTATCATTTATATTTTGCCCATTTATATTTTGCCCATTTATATTTTTCCCATTACATTTTGTAAATAACTATTCATATCATTAAATAATTCTACTAAACCTTTTATACGTGTTGTTGTAAATTCTTCTAAATTACCATCACTTATTTTACTATTATAATCATTAATATGACCACATAATTGTCCTATTTTACTATCCATTAATGTTTGATATTGGGATATATTAGGCAAGATAGATTGGTATTTATCATAATCATTAGATAGTTTATCCATTAATTTATAATATACATTTTTTACTTCTGTTAATAATTTAATAACTTCTTCTCTTTCTCTATCCAGAGCAAATGTTCCTAAACATTCATCTTTAATAGTATATGCTGGTGTTGATGGTGGCATTAATATTTTACATAATCGTAAAATCATTTCTTGTATTGAATTCATAAAGACACCTCCTTGAGCTACACCATCACTATCTACTGCGACTCTTGTTTCTATTCCATTTTCAAATAATAAATTGACTATATCTAAAAGTGTATTTGTATTTTCTATTTGTACAGGTATTGTTAATAGTTTAGTTTGAGCTGTTTCATATACTTTAAGTATCATATTTGGTAAATGTCTTTCTTTTTTTTCATCATATGGTATAATTTTACCTTTTACTCTAACATTTGCATTTTTCATTAAATTATCATTGTATTTTTCATATTGTGTTTTTGTTTTAGATATTCTATCCATTAAATCACCAAAAGTTGCGGTTGATGTATTAATAGATTTAAACTCTGGAATAGCTTTTCTATAACGATTAATATAATATATGATATCTTGTATTAATTCCAATTCATAATACTTACATAATATTAATGCGGTTACAATTTTAGGAATTTGTATTTGTTCTAATAAAACGCTTATTTGTTTTTTAGACTTAGTATTAATATTTCCATATTTATTTAATGAACTATTTAAATTATTAACGATATTGAAAATAACTGAATTATTAACAATTTCGTTTTCTGAATTACAATTGGTAATAAATGTATTTAATGGTGTTCTCCATACACTAAAGATTTCAATATTATTTAATGGGGTATTTTCTATTAAATAGGATTCCGTTTGAGAATAATCAAACTCTTTTTCATTTTTAATCTGTATATTACCCGCATAAACAAATACAAGTGTTAAATCTGATGGATCAATTTCTTCTAAACATTTTTCACTTACGGTTGGCAGTTCATTTAATTTTGGTTGTGTTGTTCCATATCTACATATATCACCTAAAGCACTATAAGTGACTTTTTCTTCTACTTGTTTTTGACCTGGGTTTTGACCTTGTTTTGTACTATCTGAGGTAAACCCTTTTTCATTTATAGTTTGACCGTTTGCTCTCCAAATTGTATATGTATCTACATCACCTGTTTTTTGATTATAAGATTTAAAGGATACAAGTTGTTTATAATTACTTGGATATAAAATATTACCATCTATCATAAATGAATTTAATTCCATTTTATCTTCTAATCCACCATAAACTGTATCTCCAAGAGCTGTATATCCCACTTTACCATTTGGATTTCTAAATGTTCCATATGTATTTTTTGAAGCTTTAGTAATTTCATTTATGGCTTTTACTAATAATATAGCAATATTATTTGGATTCATCAATGAACTAAATTTATCTATGGCTTGTTTAGATTGAACGGATTGTTTTGACTGTATTGATTGTATTGATTTATTATCAGAACTACGCCGTAAGATAATATTTTTTACAAATGAATCATAATCAATATTATTACCTTGATTTAAGATATTAGTAAAATATTTTTCATTATCAAATATTGTTTTAAAATCTTTTACAAATGTATCTAACCTACATATTACATCTGATTTTCTTACTTTTTGAAGATAAATATTATTTTTACAAAAATTACAGCTTACATAGGTTCCTTTTTTACCCATTTTTCCTTTTTTCCCCATTTTCCCTTCAGGTCCTTTGTATGTCCCATTTGTTTTATTATAATATAAAAAAATAGCAAGTAATGTGGTTAAATTAAGAACTGCTATAAATATAAACCAAGAAAAACCACTGCGCATTGTTGTAATATCAAATACATCACGTAAAAAATAAGCACCTACACATAAAGCCACAATGATTACAATAATTAAACCTATTTGAAATTCTAAAGGTATAGGAACTTCAAAAGAAGCTATATCATTTATAAAATCAGATAGAAAAGAAAACATTTTTATTTATTATTTATATAGTAGTTTGTATAGTAGTTTGTATAGTAGTTTGTATAGTAGTTTGTATAGTAGTTTGTATGTTTCTTATTTTTTATTTTTCTTAGTTTTAATCTTATTTTATAGTTATATTAAATTTATAGTTATATTAAATTTAGATTTTATTGATAGTAGTAAAAACTTATTAAATTATAAAATAAAAAATTATAATTATAATTATAAAGTAAATAAATTTAATAATTTATATATACTAAAAATATTTCTATGTTTATTATAAATACAAAAATGAGTAAAACTAAGAAGACGCAAAAAATATTTGTAATGAATAAGTCTAATAAGTCTAATAAGTCTACTAAACACATCAATTTACCTTCTATAGATGATTTTCGTATGAGTACATTTTTTGAAAATATGATAGATGAGTATAAGGAACAAAAAAAAAGTATAAATAAAATTACAGATAAAGATATTTTAAATTATATGAATAAGATGAATTATAATGATAAACTATTGTTGATAAAACAAATGAAAGAAATTAAAGAATATACAAATTTGCCAAATAAAATAAATTTTCAACCTCTTACAATTGAATTACTACGTAAAAAATATTGGAATGCTAAAACTAAAAAATGGAAAACAATTAAAAGTTATTATGATGGTGGGTATCCAAATGATTATAGATTTGGACCAAGTAATATTACTAATATACAAGATAGAAATAATCGTAAAAAAGTATTTGATGATGAATTTATACCAAATGGAGATTTAATAGAAACTAATTGGTGGAATACAGATAAAGATAAAAGATATAAAGATTGGTTGCAAAGTAAAAAATTAGGTCCATATAAATATGAAGATTATGATTATAAAAATAAAAAAAAATTATTTTTTATAGATGGAAAACGAAAATATAGTGGTGAAGAAACATTTGACGATGATGAAGGTATGCAAATATGTCAAAGTAATTATGTATCCACAAATTGTGCTGGAGGTCCAAGTTGGGTTGAAGTTGATGAAAAAGATTATGTATGAGATTATTTCTATACCTTAAAACTTAGTTTTAATTTGTTTAATTTTTATTGGTTTTGGTACTTTTTCTTTAGGTTTAGTTTCTTTCTTTACTTTTTCTTTAACTTCTTTTTTAGGTTTAGTTTCTTTAACTTCTTTAGGCTTAGTTGCTTTCTCTGCTACTTTAGGTTTAGCTTTCACTTTTCCCTTTGGAGCACTCTTACCCCTCCCATTTTTTGGTTTAGTTTTATCATTTTCTATGATTACAAGTGCTTCTTCCAATGTTAAACTATCAATATTATCTTTGTATTTTTTAGGTAATTTAACATTAGTATTGTTAGTTAACTTTAAATATAAACCGAAAGGACCAGTTTTTATAGTAATATCATCATTTAGTTTTTTATCTTTTTTATCATTTTCTATTTTACCTGCTTTACTTTTTTCATAATACTCCAGAATAACTTTTGCCTCATCAAATGACATTTTTTCAGTATCTAAACCTATTTTTGGATTGGCTTTCATATAATTTTCAATACTGTAATTACTATTATTATACTGTATATAAATATTACTCGCTTTTTTTAAGATTATATCGTGGTCTTTGTATTTTCCAAGACATCTTGGAAAGATGAGTAAAGTAAGAGCTGTGTCTAATGTCATATTTTCAAATGAGGATGAAAAATTGGCAAAACGGCTCTGTTTTTTATCTGGGTTCTCTTCAATAATAAGAAAGCCTTTGCGTGATTTAATGGCAAATACAGGTAAATTGGTGAGTGGATTGATACCAAGATTGCGCCGAAAGGCTGAATCGGCTGTTGGGTCTGCTGATTTAAGGGCTTTTCTGGCTTTTACTTCTTGAGAGAGAGTAGTGATGATAGGTGTTAAATTAGTATAGATTAAATGTATTACATCATATAATTTTGATTTATTCTCAGCAATATCATCTAACATAGATTCTATTTTTGCTGTATATTTATAATCCATTAATTCTACAAAATTTTTACAGAGAAATTCATTAACCATAATACCTAAAGAAGTAGGTACTAATTTGTTTTTATCACCCTCTATTTTACATTCTTTTAAGTCAATTTTAATTTTATCTGGATAAGTATAATTTAATGTTGTAATATTTACTTTTTTAGAGGGTAAAGATTTACGTTCTACATATTGTTTTTCTTGAATTTTTGTAATACAAGAACTAAATGTAGAAGGTCTGCCCAAATTTATAGATTCCATCATTTTAATTAAAGATGCTTCTGTATATCTTGCGATTGATTTAGTATATTTCTGTATAGTATTCATACTTTGACAAAAAACTTCTTGATTTTCTTTTAAAGAATTAAATATTTTTTCTAAATAATCTGAATTAGGTAATTTGTTTTTATTATCTTCATTATCTTCGTTATCCTGTTCTTCTTCTGATTGATGTAATTCATCTTCTGGTATAACTTCTAAATCATTTAATGTATTTTTAATAACTTTTTTTTTATGCATATTCATACATTCTAAAAAACCTAAAAATGTATTTTTCTCGTGTTTTCCTACAAAAGTAAGAGTATTTTTATCAACTTGTTCTGTTTTAGTATCTTTTTTAGTATCTTTTTTAGTATCTTTTTTAGTATCTTTTTTAGTATCTTTTTTAGTATCTTTTTTTAATCCTTTTTTTAATTTAGTAATATCAGTAGTATTGACATCATTATTAACATCATCAGAATTTTCTTTATTATTATGTTCTTCATTTATAATTTTTACAGTTAATAAATCAAATTCTGATGGTTTCATTTGGCTTGCTATAGTTCTTCTAAATATCATTTGGTATAATCTATTATGTTGTGCAGTTAATCCATCTACTCCTATAATTGATTCTTTATTTACATCACAAACTCTACATGCCTCATGTGCCCCTTGAATATTTGTAGATTTTGACTTATATTCCATATATCTATAATATTTATCTCCCCATTTATTTTTAATATATTTTTCAATACTTTTCATTGCATCAGGAGCAATAAATATACTATCTGTTCTCATATATGTAATACATCCTGTCTCATAAAGTTTTTGTGCAAGTGACATAGTTATATTTGGACTGTATCCTAATTTAATTGAACTATCTTGTTGTAATGTGCTTGTTGTATAAGCTGGCGGGGGATTTCGTTTTCCATCACTTTTATTAATACTTTTAATAATAAATTTAGCAGATCCATCAGCACATTTTTTATAAAGATTTTCTATTATATTTTGGTCTTGAATATTATTTTCACAAGTTGTTAATATATAATTAGTATGTGTTTTAGATGATTTCGTAAGTTCTTTTTTATCTAGAATAAAATTAGCATCTAAATGAAAATATGGTATAGAATTGAATTTTTCAATTTCATTTTCTCTTTCTATAACTAATTTAATAACTGGGCTCATGACCCTTCCTGATGATAAAGTATATGAATTAAATTGTCCCCATAATGTTGGTGATACAGTATAACCTATAAGGCGGTCTGCGATTACACGTCCTAAATAACTGTCTTTTTCATTTTCATCAATTAAAACTGGTTTTTTAATAGATTCTTTTATTGCTTTTTCTGTAATTTCATTAAATAAAATACGCTTACGATTTTCAGGTTTTACACCTAAAATATTGAATATATGCCACGAAATTCCACACCCTTCCCTATCTGAATCACTAGCTAATAGTATACTATTACAAGATTTATATAATTTTTTTATATTAGAAATAACATCTTTTTTTGAGGGTGATTCAACAAAGTCTGCTGTGTATGTTTGTAAATTTATACCTAAAGTTTTTTTAGGAATTTCAGTAATATGACCACACGAGCTTGTAACAATATAATCATCACCTAAATAGGATTGGATTTTTTTTACCTTTGAAGGTGATTCCACAATTACCAGAGTTTTAGACATTTTATATTTAGTATACTTTTTATTATATATAATATATTTTAGTTTTAAGTTTAAAATTCAATTTTAAAATTGAAAAATTATTTATTATTTATATTAATATAAACAAAAAATAATTATATATTATATTATTAAAAAATATTTTTAAAATGAGTGAACATATGATAAATATAAAAGATAAAAGAAAATGTATTCAAGAAAATTGTATGACAATACCTAATTTTAATATACCAACTGAAACAAAAGCTATATATTGTAATGAACACAAGAAAGAAAATATGATAGATATAAAATCTAAAAGATGTATTGAAC
>Ga0114969_10005023_pt1 | contig 10426 bp, 10 predicted proteins | sample M_130807_MF_Meta_FD_87316 | JGI IMG/M metagenome (GOLD analysis project Ga0114969, IMG submission 87316) | Freshwater microbial communities from Lake Montjoie, Canada to study carbon cycling - M_130807_MF_MetaG | ecosystem: Environmental > Aquatic > Freshwater > Lake | place: Lake Montjoie...
AAAAAGTTCTTCAAAGAACTTGCCTTTTTGTTTTTAAAGATACTTATCAATGTAAAAGCATTGCGATCATCTATAACAAATCCTGGTTTTGGTTCTTCTATCGCTAAAACAAATTATCTACCTGTAGGCTTCCCCAAAAGAGCAATTTTTACCCTCCGCACCTATAATAATGACGTTTTATATCACAATAGTCAGGTAATTCCTGATTTTATTTCTATAAAACATGATTTTTTGTTCTAAATCGACAATTATTCTTCAATATTTCGTATCATTGTGGTCAGGAATAACCTGACTTTTAAACTATGAAAAATAAGTATATTTCAACACAATCAAACGAACTTCTCTCCTATTTCAACGGACAGAACAGAGCTTGTTTTGATTATGCTGAAGCCTTTGATGCGTTGCCGAAATCGAAAGATGGTGCAGTTAAAGAATTACTAAGCGACATGACTAGGAGAGGTTTGCTTATGCGTTTGAAAAAGAGCGTTTATTATATTATTCCATACGAACAAAATTCAGAATCGTTTATGCCTGACTGGCATTTGATTTCTGAAAATTTAGTGAAAGATGCCGGCCACTACATTGGTTATTACTCTGCGTTGCAAATTCACAACCTAATCACTCAACCATCTTTAAAAGAACAAATTGTTGTTTCAAAACAAATGCGACCATCAGTAATTAAGATCAAAAACGTATCTTTTCAATTTATATATCATAACGAAAGCCATTTTTTTGGAGCAAAAAAAATATGGATTGATAATTTTAATAAAGTAGAATGTTCTGATCTTGAGAAAACAATTATTGACTGTTTGTTCAAGCCTGATTATGCTGGTGGAATTGTAGAAGTAGCAAGGGCAATTTATATTTCCAAAGACAAAATAAAATTTGATGCGCTGCTTGACTACACAAAAAAATTCAAATCTCAAGCAGTTATTAAACGACTTGGATTTCTTTTAGAACTATTGGAAATAAATAATAACATCACAGAGAAATTACAAAAAGAAAAAACTGCTTCTTATGTTTTATTAGATACGGAATTACCAAAGTCAGGAAAACTAATTAGCAGATGGAGTATTCAACAAAATTTAGAAACACAAACAATTAAGTCGGCAATTTATACATGATTAAACCAGGCGAAATACAACAGAAGGCGAGGGAAGTGGGTGTTCGTGACCAGCAAATAGAAAAAGACTATATGCTCTCGTGGATATTGCAAGGTGTTGCTCAACACGAGGAACTTTCTAAAACCATTGTGTTTAAAGGCGGAACTGTTTTAAAGAAAATATATTTTGAAGATTACCGATTTTCAGAAGACCTTGATTTTACTTTGTTAAACAACGACATTACTAACGAACAAATATTTGAGTGGTTTAAAGAAACCTATGAATATATTTTGGAGGAAGCAAATATCCGCTTAGAAATAATTGACAACAACGAACACGAAGACGGTGGAATTAATTTTTACATCAGCTACTTTGGCCCTTTGGGAGGACAAGGAAATAATAAAAAAGTGAAAGTTGATATTTCAAGAAGCGAAAAATTAGAATTTAAACCTGTAATGCAAACAGTTTTACTTGGATATTCTGATTTAACAGAACACCAACTTTTATGTTACCCGTTGGAAGAAGTCTTGGTAGAAAAAATGCGCACAGTAATGCAGCGCATGCAAGCTCGGGATTTTTACGACATCTGGTATTTGTTGGAGCAACATGGCATGGATGTAAATTTTTATTTAAAAGAATTTGCTAATAAATGTGAAAGTAAAAAATTAAATCCTGTTGACTTTCCAAAAAAACTTGCTGAACGTTTACCGCAATACAAAGGCCGTTGGGAAAGTTCCATGAACGAACAAATACATGATTTGCCTGATTTCGATAAAGTGGAGCGAGAAGTACAAAGGCATTTAAAGAAACTGAAATTATGAAACATATTGAAGTAGTTACCGCCGTTAAACAAGTTTCAAGCCCAATGAAATATGTGTAAAAAAGGCTTGGATTATTATTTCGGTTTAGCATACATTCTTTTTTTGTTTTTACATTTTCTGTTTTTTCTGCCATACGTTTTTATATCATTATTGATACATCTCGAATTTGATAAATACATAGACAGCGTAATCTTAGAAGATATTTTTGGTTTTTATATATGTTTATTTCTGCGGAATGACCTTGATGTGTATTTCGCTATGGTATCCATCTGGTTTTTGTATGTAATCGCAGATCGTTTTTTCCTATCCCGAAAAAAATAGCTGTTTATAGCCCATCCCATAACAGCACCTACCCAAAAGGCGGGGTTTAGCTTCGCTGATTTTCAATTCGTATTCCAAAGACATCCCGATAGCTATCGGGATGTGGTTAATCAAACATTCGTTTTTCAAATCAAGCAGTAATTTATCCCTCGACTATTTGTCTTTTGAAATACCAGGAAAAGCAGACATTGCATTTCTTATTGATTTTGACAGCATTTAAAAACTTAACGCAATTGACACGAAACGATTAAAGAGGAAATAAAACTACTGCCGACACGGGATTTTGCAATAGTTGGGCTTGATATTCGTAGAATTATAAGCAGTACACATCCAAGCTTTTGTTCGGGTAGGACAGGCAACATTCAGCATTATTTCTTAACATCATTTTTATATCTTTACCCTACTGCGGTTCCGGGCCAATTCCCAACCATCGCAAAGCCCAGTTAGTTAGCTTTAATTATAAAAAACCTCGGGCAAATTCAATAGCCTAAAAACCAATAAAAAAACAATGAAAATAAAATTAAAAAAAATAATTGCAATTAATTTGGCATTACTAATGGCAAGCACTAATACATTTCCTTGTACAGGAATTACGTTAAAATCTACCGACGGAGGTGTCGTCGTTGCCCGCACCGTAGAATGGGCGCTTGACGATGCGCAGCATAACAAGATATTAGTAGTTCCGCGCAATAAAAAATTTATTGGACAAACACCTCAGGGTTATAACGGAAAAAAATGGAATGGAAAATATGGCTTTGTAACACTTACAGCATATGACCAACCTTACGGACCAGATGGATTGAATGAAGAAGGATTATATGTTGGTGTATATTATTTGCCGGATTATGCTGAATACGCAGTTTACGATAGTGCAAAATCTGAAAATTCAATGAGTGTAGGCGACTTGATGCAATGGATGTTATCATCGTTTAAAACAGTTGACGAAATTATTTCCAACCTAAAAAATGTTATAGTAGTAAATGTAGACAATAAAGAATTTGGAGGTGCAGCACTCCCTTTTCATTTCAAAATTGTTGATCCAAGTGGTAATAGTAAAATAATTGAAATTGTGAATAATGGCGAAGTAAAAATATATGATCCCTACATTGGTGTAATAACAAATTCGCCTACTTACGATTGGCATTTAATTAATCAAAGAAATTATCTCAACTTATCAACAAAACCGAATGCCCCAATGAATTTTGAGGGATATGATTTAAAACCATTGGGCGGAGGTTCTGGATTAATTGGATTACCTGGAGATTTTACGCCACCATCACGATTTGTAAGAGCAGCAGCTTTTACCGCTTCTTGTCGTCCATTAGAAACTTCAGTTGATGCTGTTTTCGAATCCTTTAGAATATTGGATAATTTTAACATACCACTAGGTGCTCAGGTTCCAAAAGAACATCTACCAACTGACATAGTAAGCGCAACTCAAGTTACTTCTGCATCTGATTTAAAAAATAAAGTATATTATTACCACACAATGTGGAATAGACAAATAAGAAAGATTAATTTAAAAGTGATTGATTTTGCTTTAGTAAAAGAGCAAATAATTGATGATGATGAAGCGAAAATAAATACAGTTAAAGATGTAACACCGATATCAAATCCCAAAAAAAAATAAAATCATGAAAAATATATTTTTGTTATTAACGACAGTACTACTTATATCTTTTGATATATCAGTAAATGCTCAAAGTGCAAGTGAAGAAAAACTAAATCTACCAGGCGATAATTTAAACTTATATGCTGTTTTAAATCTTTTTCAAGAGTCTGAAACATTAGAACTGTTTGAAAATAATTTAAATACAGAGGATTCGAAAATAAATAATCTTGATTTAAATAATGACGACAAAATTGATTATATAAAGGTAATTGATAATGTTGATGGGGACAATCATTTTATTGTTTTGCAGGTTGCCATTAACGAGAAAGAAAATCAAGATGTGGCGGTTTTCTCTGTTAATAAAGATGAAAATAAGCAAATACAAATACAAGTAATTGGCGATGAATCTTTATATGGTAAAGATTATATTATTGAACCTATATCTCCCGATTCAGGCTCCAAAGGAGCAACTCCCAATCCAGGCTACTCAACAAACACAACCAATGCAGAGGGAAACACTGTTGTAGTTGAAAAAACGATCATCGTTCAAGTACAAACGTGGCCGGTAATAACCTACATGTATACGCCCGCTTACGTTAGATGGAATTCGCCTTGGTACTGGGGCTTTTATCCTTCATACTGGAATCCTTGGCGACCATATTATTGGGATTATTATTACGGATACCACTCTCATTGGCACTCTCATTATCACGGACATTATCACAACAGCCATTACTATCGAAACCCTTTATATAGAAATAATTACTATAGTAATAATCGTTCTCAGTCATCATCAGTCCAAAATAATAACAATACTGAAATATATAAAAAAACATATTCAAGGCCTGATTTAAGAGCGGAAGGTGTTGCAGAATTTAATACAAAGAACAAAAACAGTCAAAGACCGTCTTTTCCAACTTCAAGAAATTCCGGCAGTATTAATCAGTCAAATCAAGTAGGCAATGATAATCTAAACCGAGAAATCAAAACTGAAACAAGACCTGAAACCCCATCGATAAGTAAACCTGCAACCCAAACTGAAACAAGGCCTGCAACAAGACCTGCAACAAGACCTGCAACAAGACCGGCAACAAGACCGGCAACAAGACCTGCAGCAAGACCTGCAACAAGACCTGCAACAAGACCTGCAACTAAACCTGCAGCAAGACCCGCAGCTAAACGTAACTAACCTTACAAAGTAATCGCGTAAAAAGTCTAATAATCCTAAATAAAAATAAAATGAAAAAAATAATTATAAATATTGGAGCTATTATTGGTGCGGGAATTGATTTTAATTTATTTTTCATTGACTTAGGATATCAAAAAGGTTTATCTAATTATATAAGTATTAATGGTAACGCAACAAGACTTAACTGTTTTATAGTTAATCTGGGAATGCGCTTCTGATAATTTAGCGTTAAAAATTAATTATTTTTATCACAAAATAATACTATATGATCAAAAAACTAAATATTTATTTGCTTTTTGCTTGTTTTCAGTTATATGTATTTCCTGTTTTTGCACAGGTTAAATCTTTCAAGCCTGGTTTCGATAAAAATGAATTCTTAGAGCTACTTAAAGTTTCAAGTAGACAGGGAGACTCTTTGTACAATCCAGATTTACCCGCTCCGCAATTTTTCAAAAAAGTATATCGTTCACCAGTAATTGGTTTGGCCAATCGCTGGGATCTTTGGCTGTCTGATGAGTTAACTGCCGTTATTAGCATTCGAGGAACAACAATGGAAAAAGCCAGTTGGCTCGAGAACTTTTATGCTGCGATGGTTCCTGCAAAAGGTCAACTTATTTTAGCGAATGATTTTATTTTTGATTATCATTTATGTGACGATGAAAAAGCGGCAGTTCATAGTGGTTGGTTAATTGGTACAGCATTTCTTGCTCGAGATATTTTGCCGAAGCTAGATTCACTAAGTAAAATAGGGGTAAAGAAGTTTTACATCATGGGTCATAGCCAAGGTGGCGCTATCGCGTACCTCTTAACAGCTCATTTATTAAACTTGCAAAAAAATAATAAAATTTCCAGCGATATTTTATTCAAAACATATTGCAGTGCAGCACCCAAGCCAGGGAACCTACACTTTGCTTATGCATACGAAAACATGAGGCGAGGTGGCTGGTCGTTTACTGTTGTAAACTCTGCCGATTGGGTTCCGGAAGCACCTTTTTCCATTCAAACAACGATGGATTTTAATCCTGTCAATCCATTTGTAAACGCGAAAAAAGAAATTAAGAAAGCATCTTTTTTTAAGCGAATTGCAATGAATTATTTTTACAATAGTTTAGATAAACCAACAAAAAAAGCCAATAAGCAATACCAGAGACAATTGGGTGGGACTTTGAGTAAATATATTAAAAAGAGTTTGCCTGAGTATGTTACTCCAACTTTTTTTAACTCTAATAATTACGCACGAACTGGCGATAATGTAATTCTTTATGCAGATTCTGCGTATTATAATTTATTCCCAATAGATAATGAAAAGATTTGGACGCACCATGCTTTTGAACCCTATTTGTATTTGTGCGATAACTTTCAAGACAATTCTGTCGTTTTCAATGAGGATAAACATTCAACTACAATCATAAATGTGCAAATTACAAATAAGACCTTGCTCGATAGTTTGGTTATTTATGACAAGGAAAATTCATGGAAGATAAAATCATCTTTCAAATTTCGAAATGGGAATATTGAATCTGATACATTAGTGGACATCGAAAATAAAATTTATTCTTTGTTTATTTTTATCAATGGAAAACAAAATGAGTTGGGAAAAATCGGCTTGTCTGCTAATAGTATGGTATCTTTTCAACTAGATGAATTAACTCCTCATGCAACTATTTGCTATGATGGATATCATTCTAATATCAATAATTTTATGGCCTTTATAAGTAATCAACAATTTACGCTGTCGACGAAAATTGATGATAACAACACGCAGACATCACTCGAATTATTGATTAAAGAAAAACGCGAAAGCATAATTAAAGAGGCCAAGAAATATTTAATAATTGAAAGCGATTTAAATTACAATTTATTAAACTTCGATAGCTTTTGTAAAACACTTCTTCAAAAAAATAAAAAGTATCAATACAAAAACGCTCTTGCAGGCTCTTGCGGCAATCAATTTGCCTTTCAAGATCGGAACGGCAATAAAGTTACATTGGATAAATTTCTTGGAAAATATATTTATATAGACGTATGGGCAACTTGGTGCAAACCCTGTAGAGAGGAATTCCCTCATTTAGAAGCAATTAAAAAGCACTTCCAAGACCAAGATCAGCTAGAAATTATCGCAATTAGTATTGATAAAGATTCCAATAAATGGGTGAAATTGATTAACGAAAGCAGCATAAGTGGATTGCAATTGCATTCGCTACCAGATTCAGATTTCGTTAATTTTTACGGTATTGGAGCGCTGCCTAGGTACATATTAATAGATAAGATCGGAAATGTTATTAATCCAACTGAAATGCGTCCTTCTGATTCCATAATTATTCAGAAAATAGAGGACGCAATTAAAGGATAATATATTTTATCCAATGAATAATATTAAAGAGGTAACTCCAAAATTGAAAAAGAAATAAAAATTAAATTATAATAAATGTCATATTTTAACGAAATAGATGCTTGGAAAATAGCAGTATTACTGATGCTAACAATACTTGTTATAACTTTCCTTGGTTATAAAGTAGGTAATATAAAATTAAAAAAACTAAAACTTGAAACAGTAAAGGAATTAAGTTCAAGTTATAGTTCTCTTTCTGGATTACTATTTCTACTATTGGCTTTTACTTTTGGAATGAGTGTTAGTAGATATGATAGTCGTAGGCAAAATATTGTTGAAGAATCAAATGCGATTAGCACAGCTTTATTACGTGCAGACTTATATGCAGAAAAAGAACGATTATTATTTAGAGAAGACTTCAAACAGTATGTTGAGTCTAGAATAGATTATTATAAAGCTGGTAGAAATATAGAAAAAATAAGATTTTCAAATGAGCATACCAATTCTATTTCAAAGCGGTTATGGCAAAGAGCTACAAGACTCTCATTTGATCATACTAATACAGATGCAACTCGTCAAATGATTCCTGCATTAAATGAAATGATTGATATTACTACAACTAGAGCCGCAGGAGAGAAAGCAAAAGTCCCTGACAGTATTATTTGGTTACTATTTGTTTTAGCTTGTATTACTTCTTTTTACTCTGGTTATTCAGCAGCTTTAAAAGGAAGTATTGATTGGCTAGTTGAATTTGGTTTCTGTATGATGATTTCAGTTACAGTCTTATTTATATTCGATTTAGACAGACCTTTCAGAGGTTTAGTAACATTAGATGAATCTAATAAAACTATAATTGAGTTACGTAATTGTTTCAATTAAAGCAAAAAAACTAGTGCAACAGCCGCTTGGCAAGATTGCGAATTTTGTGGTTAATTCACGCAGATATTTCGCAAGAAATTTTATCTTTGATAAAAAATAATTTGTTCCGCAGTTCGCAACCTCTCAAAACCAAAAACTGTTAACGGTAATTATAAATAAAAACAGCTAAACACTAAAATAAAAAAATGAAAATAGTAATAATCCTACTTGTAGTAATCGTAATAGCGTTTACATTTATCCAACTTTATTTTATACGTGTGCAAAGAAATATTGAAACATACCCTTATAAAGTCAAAAAAAAATATGATCGATTTGAAATAAGAAGTTATGAAGCTACTTTATTTACATCGGTAAAACTCTCCACAAAAGGATATAAAAATTCTTCAAGTAAAGGCTTCTCTATCCTAGCGGGATATATTTTTGGAAATAATGACAGAAATGAAAAAATACCAATGACTTCCCCCGTCTCGATGTCATTAGAGGATTCGATGACTATGATGTTTATGGTTCCTAAGGAATTTAATAAAGACATGCTTCCTAAGCCTAATCAATCAGGTATAGAATTTAAGGAAGAACCTGCAAAAACATTTGCTGCGATAAGGTTCAGCGGTTGGGCTAATGATACTAAAATAGAAAAGTATAAACAGAGTTTAAAATCTGCTTTAGATGCACAAGGTATAAGTTATACGAATCGATTTTATTTTTTTGGTTATAATGCACCTTATGAAGTTTTTAATCGAATAAATGAAGTTTTAGTTGAATTGCAATAAAATACGCTATACAAATAATAACAAAGTGCTCAATAACTTTATAAGGAAACGCATCACGCAATGCTTGAACTAATGAGTCATTGTCATAGTATCGCTCTGTCTCTCGTTCTGCTTTAACGATTGGACTCAGGATCGACTCCACGTCTTCTGATCTCAAGTCGGTAAGTATACACAAGTCCTCTTCCTCATACGCTGTATGTAGTGTTGATCCTAAAAATGTTCATTGTCTATGATTTATTTGGTTTATGAAATACTGCGTATCCTGAACCCATATTACCCCCCAACAACTTTGCAACTATGAATCGCTCATCATTACGATACAACTCAATATACCTCAGAGTTATACAATGTAACTCTGCATCCTCAGGTATATCATCTGATACGTAGTACGGATGGTGCGCCTCGTTTCTGACGAACTTGTTGCCTGCCCTAAGATGCATCTCTACATCTGTGTTCCAAGACTTAACGCCTGAATTAAAATAAAATGTTCTCATTGTGATTTGGTTTATAATGATTAATGAATTTTTGAAGTCCTCAGGACTCATTAAACTAATTTATAAAATAAGTAAAACGACCACTAACAGCTAAGGCTTCGTTGCGTCCGGAGGACGAACAATGAAGCCTATGTTGCACGGAAGCAGCAAGAGAACTTATAAAACAAGGGAAAACAGAAGAAGCAAACAAATTATTTGAAAAGGCAAATAAAATCTTTAAATTTGCAGAACCAAAAATAGGTCTGCTCCCTAATGAATTTAATTTTAAAAGATATGAAACAGCAAGAAGAATTGAAAACAAAGAAGCCATTAACGGTAGAGCAGAAAAAGGAACTAATGAGTTATCCAACGTATTGGAGAGCCTCGTTGCAAAAAGCCGCAGAACGAGGGGAGTCAATAAAAGAGACGTACGAAAGATTGCAAAAGTTCGAGGAAATGATGTAAATGTAATTTCTGAATTTACTCTTGATAACAAGGTAGAAACAGATATTAAAGACGCATTCCCTAAATTCAAAGGCACTCAGGTAATATATGAAATTACTAATGGAGATGTTTATCGTAAATTAATAATTGAAGGATTACAAGGTAATAAATTTGCCGCATCTGTAACTGTACATACGCCTGAAGAATTTAATGGTATGAGGATGTTTGTTACTGAAGATGGGTCTACAGGTATTACTCTCACAAAAGAAGGGTTCCTTGGTGGATCGTTTTCTTCATCAGAAAAACCCACGCAGCGATGGAGGATTTATCATGGGGATTGCGATGATGCAATCAATGTGAAAAAACTATTTTAAGCCCTAGAAAAAATTAAGAAGCGAAAAATTTATTGCACTTTACGCTAAAACTAACTGCTTTTACTGCTTCATTGCCTTTCAATTTTAACCTTGCGCCAAAGCGCGGCC
>Ga0114969_10005025_pt1 | contig 10424 bp, 3 predicted proteins | sample M_130807_MF_Meta_FD_87316 | JGI IMG/M metagenome (GOLD analysis project Ga0114969, IMG submission 87316) | Freshwater microbial communities from Lake Montjoie, Canada to study carbon cycling - M_130807_MF_MetaG | ecosystem: Environmental > Aquatic > Freshwater > Lake | place: Lake Montjoie...
ATATAATTAATAAAAATAAGTTAAATAATTTGGATTATAATCAAAAAACATTATTAACAAATAATTTAGTTGAAACTATGAAAACAACTTTTGAAAAATTAGAAACAAATAGAATTAATAATAGTAATTTACAACAAATTATAGATCAATTTAATAATATTGTTATTACTAAAATTAATACAAATGTAAATGCAAATGCAAATACAAATGCAAATACAAATGCAAATACAAATGCAAATGCAAATGTAAATACAAATACAAATGCAAATACAAATATAAATAATATGTCACAAAAAACTGAAAATATATTTCAAAGATCTGATTTTAGAAATAATGATAATGGTATTGTTATGTCACATAGACCTTCATTTGAGTTAAGAAATAGTAAAAGTATAAATACAAATAATGATAATAATAATGATAGAATAAAAGTATTAGAAAATACACGTAATAATGAAATTCCAAGTTATATTACTAATAGACCTTCTACACCTGATTTTTCTTTAGATGATACAAATAATAAAAATAGAATTACTTACAATAATAATACAAATAATACAAATAATACAAATAATACAAATAATACAAATAATAATGATAATTTAGAAAATTTTGATACGATGGCATTTAATAATGATGATAATATAAATAATATAGATATATTTGATACTGGTATAAATATAGATAATATTCAAGAAGACAATGTACCAATAGAACATAAATTACAATTAATACAGAAAGAAAGAGAATCATTAAATAATTCTATTAATAATAATAACAATAATAATAATAATAAATATCCAATAATGAATGAACAATCACAACAACAACTACAAACACAAATGTATTATCAACCACAAATACAACAACCAAATAGTAATAGTAATAGTCAAGAACAACTACAACAACAAATACAACAACAACAAGTATTACAACAACAACAACCTAATATTAATATAAATATACAAGAACAACTACAGCAACAGCAGCAACAGCAGCAACAGCAGCAACAACAGCAACAGCAACTACAGCAACTACAGCAACTACAGCAACAACAACAACTACAACAACAACAACAACAACAACAACAACAACAACAACAAATACAACCTAATATTAATATAAATATACAAGAACAACTACAGCAACTACAGCAACTACAACAACTACAACTACAGCAACAACAACAGCAACTACAGCAACAACAACAACAGCAACTACAGCAACAACAACAGCAACAGCAACAGCAACAGCAACAGCAACAGCAACAACAACAGCAACCTAATATTAATAGAAATATAAATATACAAGAACAACAAATACAATCTAATAGTAATAGTAATAATCAAGAACAAGAGCAAATATCACAAGAACAAATACAAAAATTATTAGTTCAACAACATAATTATTTTGAAGCAGAAATAAATAAAGTTAAAGAACAATTTACCAATAACATTAACGCACAGCAAACAAATAATACAAATAATACAATTAATACAATTAATAAAATAAAAGAACTTGAAGATATAGTTAATATAAAAAATGAAGATTTATTAATATTAGCATCAAAAATTAAAGAAAATGAAATAGAAATGAATATTAAAGATAATAATATATTTATTTATTATAATAATATTCAAGAATTAAAAAAACAAGTAAGTGAATATGAAATAAAAGTAAATGAATATGATAAACTAGTAAATAAAGTAAATGAATATGAAATAAAAGTAAGTGAATATGAAAATAAGAATAATAATCAAGTTAATGAATACAATAAACTAGTAAATAAAGTAAATGAATATGAAATAAAAGTAAGTGAATATGATAAACTAGTAAATAAACTAAGTGATTATGAAAGTTATAATGATAAACTAGTAAATAAAGTAAATGAATATGAAATAAAAGTAAGTGAATATGATAAACTAGTTAAACAATTTGAAGATTATAAAGCAAATAATTTAATAATTATAGAAGATATAACTCAAATAAAAAATAATCATATTAATATATTAAATAATAAAATAATTGAACTAAATAATGAAATTTTAGAATTTGAAAATAATAAAATTAAAGAATTTGAAAAAAATTTTAATAATAAATTATATTATGAATTATTAATAAAAGAAAAAAATATTATAACAGAACTTAATATTCTTAATGAAAAATATAAAGAAATAGAAAAATTAATTAATTATCATCAAAATTAAACCTAAAATAAGTTTTTCTACATTTATTAATATCATCATCAAGAGTTTTTTTTGTTGTTATAAATTCAAAATCATCACCTTTTAATAATCTTAATATAAAATTAATTGAATAAACACCACATTCTGAATGTTTAAATTGATGTCGAATAGTATTATATTTTATATCAATATTTAAATCTTTATATTTTTCACATACTCCTTCATTATTAAAAGTAATATCATATTTTTTCATACTCATCCAATATGCTATCTTTGACATTAATTCAATAATTTCTTCTTTTGGTTGTATTCCATATGAATCAAAAAAATATATTTTTTTTTGTTTTAAATCTGAATATAAAGCAACCCAATGAGAACCAGATTCTTTAGAAGTATCTAAATTCAATACAAATCCAATTTTATATATATTATCTTTATACATATTTGATAAGTATGTACAAATTTTATTATAATCTATAGGTATTTCTATTTCTTCAAAATCAATTGGTAAAGCACCAAAAAAAATATAATTATTATATTTTTCTGTATATTGAACCATAATTTGATTAATATCAGAAGAACTTAACCATTTAGTTTTAACATTAGGTCCTAAAGGTCTTAATGTATTAAAATTTAGATCAAAATCATTTAATTTAATAATAAAGTCTTCTTTTAATAAACATTCTTGACTATTACAATTTTTTGGTAATTTTTGTGTTAGTTGATTTAATAAACTTTTTTTATCTAATATTTCAGAATTTAAAATTTTATTTTTTTTATTACTTTGTAAATTATTATAACTTTCAACCATTTTTAATACTTGTTCATTAGTAAAACAAGTATCATTATTACTATCAAATATTTTATTCGGTGCACATTTTCTAAATTCATTTTTTGGTTTAAACTTTTTATCACTCATATATATATATATAATATATATGATAAAAAATAATAATTATAGTATAAATCCTATTACCTTTAATTCTAATAATAATAATAATAAATATTCTAATATTGATAATAATTTTATAACAACATGTGATAATAATTTAAATAATAATTCTAATAATATATCATCATATAATAATTTTGATAATAATAATTATAGTATTAAAACACCATATTTAAATAATAATGAATTTAATAAACCGAATTTAATATATAATAATATATCAGATAAAATATCAGTTGATATATTAGTAGAATATGTTATTATAATTGAAAGTATAGATAGAGATATAGAAAAATTTACCAATCCATTTAAATATAGAATATATTTTAATCCAGTTGCACAAACTAAAGATGCATATATATATAGAACATTTGAAAATGTTAAATATATAAAGTTAGAAAGTGCAATTTTACCAAGAAAATATTCATATTTTAGAAAAGATATTACAAGTAATACACCTGATGTATCAATATTAATAAATACAAATTGGAAAATAAATGATAATTTAATATTTAATACAGTAAATTATACAATAATTGAAGATTATACTATTGATACAATACGATATATAAAATATGGTATAACTAAACCACTACCTGAATTAATTGATAAAGTTTATGAATTACAATATAATATTAGTACAAGTTTATTTACATTATATGAATTTCAATTAATAAATTTGAGTTTAGAAGATGAAAAATTTTTACTACTTAACATAGATGAAATAAAAGATACAAATGATATGGCAACAAATACAGAAATAAGTAATTCTTTTGCAATATTATTTCCTGATTATATTAATGGAGATTTTTTTTATACTAATACTCAAGGTGTTGATAAAATATATAGATTTTCGCAATTAGGTAATATAAAATCTTTAACAATTAATATAGCAGATAACGAAGGGAAAGATTTTAATACTGAAAGTTATAAATTATATGTTGATACACATATATCAAAAAATAAAAAATGTATATGTAAAGTAAGTAATAACGGAGAAATTATAAGAAATTATGGATGTTCATGTAGTTATATAAGACATCCATATTATAAAAAATTTCAAAATACTTTATTATTTAAAATAGGTGTTATAGAAAATGATATAGATAAATCAATAATAAATTAAATTATAATATTTAAAATTTCTACACTTTTATTAAATTATTAAAACGGGCGATCTTTTTTTTCTATTTTTGGTACTTATAAAATCAAAAAAGTCTTTATCATTAAAAGTTAAATTTGTATTATTTAAAATTAATATATTATTATATAAAATGATATAGATAAATCAATAATTGATTAATAAATTAATTTTATATAATTTAATTTATTTATAAAATTATAATATTATGAATAATAATTATATTCAAAATACGAATGAAGCATTTGGTGGAATATCAAAAAAGTTTTTAGCAAGATTAGTTGCAATTATAATAGAAAAAATAAGTGATAGAACATTATCAGTTGAAAATGATCTATTAAAAATATCTGGTCCAAAAAATGTTTTAATAAAAAATAAAGGTAATGATAATACTGGTATATTTGTAGATACAAATAATAATGTTGGTATTGGAACATCATCGCCAACATATAAATTACATTTATTAGGAGATATGAAAATAGAAGGTGATTTTTTTATAAAAGGAACAACTTATACAGTTGATACAGGGAATCAAGTAACAGATGCTATTATAGTAACAAATCACGATACAGAAACTGCATTAATAGTAAATATGATAGGTACATATCCTATTGTTGAATTTAAATCAAATAATAATTTAGTTTCTATTTTAACAAGTTCAGGCTGTTTAGGTATAGGTATTAGTAATCCAAATGATAAATTAGAAGTAAATGGTTTTATTAAAGCATTACAAGGATATAAAATAAATGATATATTAATATTTGATGCTAGTACAAATTGTACAATAAGTGGTGCACTAGATGTGTCAAAGAACTTTACAATAAATAACAATATGTTTAAAGTGATAGCAAATACAGGAGATGTAATATCAAAAGGTACATTATTAGTATTCGATGATACAACATTATCTAAAAATGTTGCAATAATAGGCATATTAAATGTAGGGCAATCAAAATTTATAGTTTATACAAATGGATCAATTGAAATGCAAGGAGATTTAAAAATAAATACTACAAAGTTTGTTATTGAAGCTATATCAGGTAATACAACAATTGAGGGGATATTAAATTTATTAAATGATTTTAATATAAATAATAAATTTATTGTAAATCACAATACTGGTAATACACAAATAAGTGGATCTGTTCAAATATATGAGAATCTAAATGTTAATAATTTATTAATTGTTGATAATATTAATAAAAATGTTTTAGTAAAAGGAAATATTGATATATCAACAAATGCAAATGTTGGAGGAAATTTAAATATTAATGGAGATTTTAACATTTCTGGAAATGTTAATTTTAATTCAAATTTTAGTATTGCAAATAACTTTACAGTACAAAATTCTGGTGATGTATATATGGTTGGTGAATTAAAATTATCAAAACAATTAGTTGTAAATAATACAAAATTTATTGTTGATATAAGTGGTAATATCAATTCTGAAGGAAAATTAAATATTCTTGATAACTTTAACGTTAATACAAATAAATTTACAATTAATGCTATTAATGGTGATACTTATATTGACAATATTTTAACTATAAATAATAAATTACTAATAAATAATATTAATGATACCATTATTTTTAATAATAATATTATTAATATTAATAAACAGATTAATTTAACAAATTCTTTAAATATTAATACTGATAAATTTAATGTAGATTATGTAACAGGTAATGTAAATATAGCAGGAACATTAGATATTTTAAAAAATTCTCATTTTTATGAATCAATGATAATTAACAAAAATATAAGTATTGGAGAAAATATTGATATTAGTGGTAATTTAATAGTAAATAAATCAGTAACAATAAATGAGAATACATACAATATAGGAAATATGGTTATAAATAAATCGTTAAATGTTAATGATTTATTTATAATCAATTCATTAACAAAACAGATTAGTTTTGGTGTGACAAATCCAATATATGAATATAATGTTGATATTAGTGGAAATATGCGTATTGATAATATAATGGTAAATAAAAATTTAGGATTTAATGGTTATTTATTCATGATGACAGATATATATGATCCAAGTATAAAATTTAAAGTATTTACGAATGACAATAATGTATATAAATACGAATCATCAATAATAACTTTTACAAATGAGAATAATTCTTTAGTAAAATCAGTAATAGAATTTAATTTGAATTACTATCTACCTAATATAAATATTCGATATATTGATTTTTCATTTGATTTATATATTAATTCATCAAAACAGGAAAATAATGGAAATGGTTTTACAATATCTTTATTTAATTCAGTATCATGTGATACAATAACAATAGATGAATTAAATTATAATATAGATTTAAGTGGATATACAATATATTTAAATATTTTTGAAAATAAATTACAATTATATAAAAATAGTATACTAATTAATCAAATATCAATAAATAATTTAATAAATAATAGTTACCATAATTGTAAAATAATTATTAATAATAATAATATAATATTTAAAATTGATAATATAGAAATATTAACTTTTACAGTTACAGATACAGAAAAAGCAGCAAAATATATTACATTAGGTGGTTGGACAACATCAAATACTTTAACACAAAAGGCAAAAAATATAAAATGTTATGTTGAATATGATAATTGTACAAAGAAATTACAAGTATTTGGAGAATCATTTTTAAAGAAAACAATAATAGATGGTAGTCTAAAATGTAATGGATATATTCAATTAGATGGTCCAATAATTACTGAAAATAATAAATTAAATATATTAAATAAAATAGATCTAACAAATGATTTACAACTATCTGGTAATATTATAAATAATGGTGTTATAATTGATATGAATAATATTGGTGATTTTTTTTATAATACATATTTGATAGGAAATAATTTATTATTTGATAGTATAAATAATGAATTAAAATTAACTGAAAATATTCTTGGTAGTATTCAATCCATAGTAGAATTTAATTTAAATGAATATATTGATAATAATATTTTAGATGAATTTATATTTGAAGCAGATTTTATATCTACAGGACGTGGTATATGGTTTTATTTTTATAATGAAGAACCATATATAAATTCATATTTAGCTTATGATCAAGAAATAAATGGATATTGTTTATTTTTTGATAATGAAAATAATATACAGTTTTTAGAAAAAGCGAATACTATATTTAATTTTAATTATACACCAGTTGAAAATTGGCAAAAAATATATATACAAGTAAAAAATAATAATTTCATTTTTAAAATTAATAATATTGAATATATTAATAAATATTATAACTTTTTATATAAAGGTAATCGTTTTGGTATTGGTGGATTAAATGGTTTACAAAAAGTAAAAAATATTAAGATAACAGGTAAAATCAATAACTCTAATAAAAAATTAAATATATTTGGTAATACAATATTAAAAGGTAATACTAAAATTACTGGTTATACAAAATATTATCAAGATGTTAATATATGTGGTAATTTAAATGTTAATAAAAATATTAATGTTAATAACTTATTAGTTGTTAATAATAGTAATACTAATATAAATAATAATTTAAATATTATTGGTAATATAGATTTTACAGGGAGTATTTATCATAACGGGGCATTATTAGATATATCAACGCAAAATCCTTTACTTTGGTTATTAAACAATAATAATAATAGTTATTATACTAATTTAAATGTAGGTATTGGAAAAACAACTCCAAATTATAATTTAGATGTTTCTGGAAATATAAATTGTACAAATGGATATTTTATAAATAATAATAAAATAATAGATGAAAATGGTAGAATAACATCAAATACATATATACCATCATTAAATGCAACTAAAATTTCAACAGGTATATTTTCAAATGATAGAATACCAGATTTAAATGCTTCAAAAATTACATCTGGTATTTTTTCTAATGATCTTATTCCTGAATTAAATGCTTCAAAAATTACAAGTGGTAAATTAATAAATAATATTTTACCTTATGATATTGATATTTGTGGTAATATTACAGGAAAAACATATTATAATTTACCAATTATAGGAAATTCTGTTTTAGTTTATTCAAATTTAGTATCTATTGCTAATCCATATAATTCAACTAATATTATTGTAACAGCAAATTTATTTTCTTCAGTGCAAGAAAATATAATAGTACAAATAAAAAGTATTACAATTAATAATATTGTATTTATTTTAACAAATATGCCATTAAATACAAGTTATATAAATTATATTATTTATAAAAAATAAACTATATAAATAAGTAAAATAAACTATATAAATTAGCAAAATAAACTATATAAATTAGCAAAATAAACTATATAAATTAGCAAAATAAACTATATAAATTAGCAAAATAAACTATATAAATTAGTAAAATAAACTATATAAATTAGTAAAAATAAACTATATAAATTAGTAAAATAAACTATATAAATTAGTAAAAATAAACTATATAAATTAGTAAAATTAATTATATAATAAAATATAATAGATTATATTAATATACTATGGTAGCATATACTCCATCGCCTAATTTTTTTGAGTCCGGAGTTAATAAAACAGATTTTATAATGAGTACTTCTGCTGCTCTAAATGATGCAGTTGTTAAATCAGATAACAATATTATGTTTCAAAGTGGATCTGCTACAGCTGCTTTATATATACAAAAAACTACTAATAATGTTGGTATTGCAAATTATGCTCCAACTGAAATTTTAGATGTTACTGGTTATACTAAATCATCATCTGGTTATAAAACTGGTTCGTATGGAAGAGTAATTGATAGTAGCGGAAATTTTACTGGTGATAATGGAACTTTAACAGGTAATTTGACTGTTGATACAAATACTCTACATGTACATTCTAGTCAGAGCAATGTTGGTATTGGTACAACACAACCTGGATCAGCATACAAATTACATGTTTTAGGTGATACACGTATTCAAGGTAATCTTACAGTTAATGGTACAACTACTGTAGTAAATACTAATGTTGCTGAAACAACAACAGAACAATTAATAATTACAAATGATGGTACAGGTCCTGCTGTAGTAATTACACAAATAGGTGCTAATGATATTTTACTAATAAAAGATGACGTAAATCCTTGTTTTTATATTAAAGATAGTGGAAAAATATTAATAGGAGGTATTGCAACAAGTACTTATCATTTAGATGTTTCTGGTAATACTCATTTTGTAAATAATGTTGATGTTAGTCAAAATGTAAATATTTCTGGAAATGCAAAAGTTATTGGAAGTTTAATATGTGGTTCTATGCAAATTGATGGAAGTTTTGGTGTTAAAGGAAATTTTGATTTATCAGAAAATTTTAGAATTTTAACTGATAAATTTACAATAACTCCTGCAGGTAATGTTGGTGCAGCAGGTACTCTTGATGTATCAGGAAATTTAACTGTTCTAGATAAATTTAGAGTAACAGCAGCTTCTGGTAATACAGATATGTCTGGTAATTTAACTGTTAATGTTGATCAATTCAAAGTATTAGCAGCTACAGGTACTCTTGATATGTCAGGTAATTTAACTGTTCGTGATAAATTTCAAGTAACATCTGCAGGTCAAACAGATATGTCAGGTAATTTAACTGTTAATGTTAATAAATTCAAAGTAACAGCAGCAACTGGTAATACTGATATGTCAGGTAATTTAACTATTCGTGATAAATTTCAAGTAACATCTGCTGGTGCTACTGATATGTCTGGTAATTTAACTGTTAATGTTGATCAATTCAAAGTAACAGCAGCATCAGGTAATCTTGATATGTCAGGTAATTTAACTGTTCGTGATAAATTTCAAGTAACATCAGCAGGTGCTACTGATATGTCAGGTAATTTAACTGTTAATATTGATAAATTCAAAGTAATAGCAGCATCAGGTAATGTAGGTGCAGCAGGTACTCTTGATGTATCAGGTAATTTAACTGTTCTTGATAAATTTAGAGTTACAGCAGCTACAGGTGCTACGGATATGTCAGGTAATTTAACTGTTAATGTTGATCAATTCAAAGTAACAGCAGCAACTGGTAATACTGATCTTTCAGGTAATTTAACTATTCGTGATAAATTTCAGGTAACATCTGCTGGTGCAACAGATATGTCAGGTAATTTAACTGTTAATGTTG
>Ga0114969_10005026_pt1 | contig 10422 bp, 8 predicted proteins | sample M_130807_MF_Meta_FD_87316 | JGI IMG/M metagenome (GOLD analysis project Ga0114969, IMG submission 87316) | Freshwater microbial communities from Lake Montjoie, Canada to study carbon cycling - M_130807_MF_MetaG | ecosystem: Environmental > Aquatic > Freshwater > Lake | place: Lake Montjoie...
ATCTGAGTACTGGATTTGGAACTGGCGGCACGGGTATTGCGAAGGCCGCTCCGGTAGCGGCGCCGAAGGCGAAGGCTGCGGCAACACCTGCGCCGACGCCAGCACCTTCGACCGCGCCTGCGCCTGCGCCTGAGACGTCAAAGTAAAGATTTACCCGCCGCGCAGTGCTTGCGCGCGTACTGCTGCGCGCTCAAGGTAGTACCCAGCCAATCGCGCATGGACACCGAGCGCGCATGGATCTTCAGGCGAGAGTTCAGCACAATCGATCTGTCGATAGGTTCCATCGGTCTGCATTTGCCACGAGGAACGGCGATCATCGAGGCACGTCTGCAGGATGTCCCACAGCGTGCTGCGCGCATCACGACTGCGCACCGGGGTTGCAGCTTCGACTCGCGTTTGCAAGTTGCGATACATCCAGTCGGCACTTCCGATATAAAAATCGCCCTCGAGCGGATCTGACTTCCCGGCGCCGAACCAGAAGATGCGGCTGTGCTCGAGGAAACGACCGACGACGGAACGAATCCGAATGTTCGTACTGAGCCCAGGCATTGCAGGGCGCAGGCAGCAGAAGCCGCGCACCACGAGGTCGATCTGCACGCCCGCCTCGCTCGCGCGATACAACGCATCCATCACGCCACGGTCCTCTAACTGATTCATCTTGGCAATAATTCGTCCGGAACCGCCCGAAGCTGCGATCTGCGATTCGCGATCGATCAATTCCAGAAAGCGCTTCTTCATCGCCACTGGCGCCACCAACAATTGCCGATACTCGCGCTGCCGCGAACGGCCAGTCATGTAGTTGAACAAATTGACAAGGTCGTCAGTGATTTCTGGATCAGCGGTCAGAAGACCAACATCTTCATACATCCGTGCCGTACGGCTGTTGTAATTTCCAGTACCGATGTGTGCATACGAACGAAGGGAGCCCTGCTCCTCGCGAACTACAAGCGCGGTCTTTGTGTGCGTCTTGTACCCAACAACGCCGTAGGCGACGTGCACGCCTGCATCTTCAAGCTTTCGCGCCCAAAGAATGTTGCGCGCCTCATCGAATCGCGCGCGCAACTCAACAAGCACTGCCACTTGCTTCCCACTCTCAGCGGCACGGATGAGACTGGCAATGAAAGGGCTGTCACCGGAGGTGCGGTACAAGCTCTGCTTGATGCAGACAACCTTGGGATCCGCGGCCGCGTCCTCAATGAATTTCTCCACCGAGCGCTCGAACGATTCATACGGATGGTGCAGCAGGATGTCGCCAGCACGGATGGCTGCAAAGATGTCCGCGTGATCATCATCAAGACCAGCGGGCGGCAGAACTGACATGCGCGGCCAATGCAGTTCGGCAACATCGATGTCGGCAATCTCGTTCAGTGCTCCATAGTCCACGAGACCTTCGGTCTCATAGACATCATCCGCGTCCACCTGTAATTCCTCCATAAGGAACTTAAGAATGCGGGGATTTGCGCCGGACGCAATTTCCAGGCGAACCACGCGAGCAAAGCGTCGCTCCTTAAGAAGGTGCTGTGTTGCCTCGAGGAGATCCTCGGTGTCTTCACTGTCGCGCTCGACTTCGGCATTCCGAGTGACGCGGAATGCCAGAACTTTCAGGATCTCCATTCCGGGGAAGAGATCGTCAAGGTTGTGCTCAACGATGTCTTGGACCGTAATGAAATCATTCGTGTCCTGAAAACGATAGAGACGCGATGGAATCTCAGGAACTTTGACACGCGCAAACAGTTGTTCACTTTCACCAGGACGTCGCAACATGACTCCAAGCGAAACGCTCATGTTGCTAATGAACGGAAATCGATGACCAGGGTCAACGGCGAGTGGCGTAAGTATCGGGAAGACGCTGCGTCGGAACCATGCTTCCGCTTCCACTCGCTGCGATTCGGTCAAGTGCTCCCAACGCAAGATCTGAATGCCGTGCGGCACGAGCGCTGGCATGACGCGGTCGCGCAGGATGCTTGCCTGACGATGAGCGAGTGTGGCGACGCGTGCCCGAATTCCATCAAGTTGCTGCACAGGCGTGAGCGCCTCAGGTACCGGCCCGGAGACGCCAGCTTCGATCTGTCGCTTCAGCACACCGACGCGTTTCATGAAGAATTCATCGAGATTCGCTGAGTAGATCGAAAGGAAGCGCAGGCGTTCAAGGAGTGGCGTGCGCGTATCGGCAGCGATATCGATGACACGCGCGTTGAACTCGAGCCATTCGATATCGCGATTGAGAAACCGCGCCGGGTCATTGGCGTCCACCGTCATGACTGGAAGCACCGCCTGGACTGAAGCGCCGAGAGCGGTCGCAGCGGATGACGTGGCCCGTGTGGCGGGCTGCGTAGTTGCGGAAGATGCGCTTGGCGTGGCGTCGGTCATCGCTCTGCGCCCTCAAATGGATTGATGTAGGTGGCTGTACAGCCGGGCGCTTCGCCAATACTGACTGACTGCACACGCACGCCGTCCGGAAGCGATGGAACGATCTGCACCGCGATGTACTGCGCCACGAGCTCGGCCGATGGGTTGATGCGATCGAACGGCGCAGTCGAATTCAGATTCTGATTGTGGAAACGACCGATGATGCCGTCAAGGGTGCGCTCAACGGCATGGAAATCGACGAGTAATCCGTCGGCGTCAAGACTGGGGCCGGCGATAATGACGGACACGGACCAATTGTGGCCGTGGATAGCCTCCCGCACCCCGCCGATCTCCAGCGCGTGGGCGGCGCTGAAACTGCGCTCGATCTGGTTCAGATACATGAGTTGCCGAGTATAGGCGGACTTTGCTGCCATTCCGATAGCCTAAGCACCCTCTATGCAGATCACACAAACACCAGAAGCCCCGCTCATGCTCAGCGTCTCCGGCGCTCGCGGAATTGTTGGCCGCACCATGACTCCCGAAATCGCCGCCGCATACGGCGCAGCATTCGGGTCATTTCTGAAGATAACCACAGGCAAGGCACGGCCGCTCGTCGTTGTGGGCCTCGACGGACGAATCAGCGGCCCGCCGCTTGCTGCTGCTGCGATCGGCGGGCTGATGGCCACCGGTTGCGATGTGATTGATATTGGCGTTGCGATGACACCAACCGTTGGCGTCATGATCAGCGAACGCAAAGCGGATGGTGGATTGGCGATCACCGCCAGTCACAACCCGATTGCGTGGAACGGGATCAAGTGCTTGGACGGTGATGGACTTGCGCCGCCACCAGCGATCGCCAAAGAAATTGTTGATCGGTTCAAGGAGCGGCGCATCGATTGGTGCACCCCGCTTGAAACTGGCAAGCTTTCGCACGATGGCGGAGCAGCGCGCGTGCACATTGATCGCGTCCTGAAGAATGTGGATGTAGCGGCGATCCGCGCCAAGAAATTCACTGTTGTGCTTGACAGCGTGAATGGCAGCGGCTGCGTGCCGGGCCGCATGATGCTTGAAGAACTCGGCTGCAACGTGGTGCACATTTACGGCGAGCAGACTGGGGTGTTTGGGCATGTTCCGGAACCGCTCGCGGAGAATCTGCTCGACTTGGCAAAGGCAGTACGAGAAGCCAAGGGCAATCATCCCGCCGGCGCCGCGTGTGGATTCGCACAGGATCCCGACGCTGATCGACTAGCGATCGTGGATGAGCGCGGATCATTCATCGGTGAGGAATACACGCTGGTTCTTGCGGCTTTGCGCATGTTGCAACGGACTGGTGGCGGCGCGTTGGCAACAAATCTTTCAACGAGTCGGATGATTGATGACGTAGCGGCAAAGTTTCCTGGGTCGCATGTCGTACGCACGGCGGTTGGGGAAGCGAACGTGGTGGCTGGGCTCCGCCCCGTGAACGGAATTCTTGGTGGCGAAGGCAACGGCGGCGTCATCCTGCCATCCGTGTGCTGGGTACGTGATTCGCTCAGTGCGATGGCGCTGGTGCTGGAGTTGCTAGCACATGAGGGCAAGCCGCTCTCGGCGCTCGTGGCAGACATGCCGCGCTGGTCGATGGTGAAAAAGAAATTCGAGTTGTCCGCAATCGGCGGCATGGCAGCCGTCGCACCAGCGCTCACCAAGGCACGCACCGCACTTGCGGGCGCACGCGTCAGCGACATCGACGGCGTGCGGCTCGATGTCGACGCGGGTTGGGTGCATTTGCGCGCAAGCAACACTGAGCCCATCATTCGTCTCATTGCCGAAGGACGAACCCCCGCAGAGGCCGATGCCCTGATTGCAACCTGCGCAGCGGCGGTTGGTCTCTCCGTGAAATAAAGGGATTGTGGGCTAGTACGAGGGCGCGATGCAACAACCCCAACCTGGCCGCACTCGCCGGAGAGGACTGCGCTGCGCTCAAGCCGGGCGGGTCTCACGCACACGATGTGACATCGGCTGCGTACTGCAATCGATGTCGACGCTGAAGTACCCGCCCCGATGAGCGCGCACCAATGGCCACATGATTTCGCGATCGGTGATCGGGATCGGCAACTTCTCAATATCGGCTCCAGCGATCCACTCGAGGCGACCTTCGTCGAATTCCGTCATGGGAATTTCTTCCGCACGAACATGGCGCGTGCACTCGAAGAGGAAGATCAACCAATGCATCTCGCCTTGATAAGCGCGTTCACTCACCATCCCGAACATGCGCATCTCTTCGTCCGCGAGTGCTAACCCGGTCTCTTCATGCAGCTCACGAATTGCACATTCGTGCGGGCTCTCGCCGCGACTGATTTCTAACTTGCCGCCAACTGGTGAGTACATATCAATGTTTGGCGGCTTCTTGCGGTGCAGCATCAGGATGCGACCTTCCGCGTCCCACAGGTAGCAAAGCACTGCAACCTTGTAGGGAAGGTTGGCTGTGTCGTACTGCGCTGCGTGCAAATTCAACGGCCTACCCCGGCATGTGTGCCGGCAGTCGCGCCGATACCCGCATTGGTGATGAGCTCGCGAATGCGCGCCACGGCCTGTCCAGATGCGGGTGCGAGCGGCAATCGCACTGCACCAGAATCGAGACCAAGCGCGGCAAGCGCGCACTTCACAGGCACTGGATTGACGTCGATTGACAGCAATCCCTTGGAAAGCGGCAACATAGACATGTGAACATCAAGTGCAGCGCTGAAGTTGTTCGCGGCGAGCAAGCGGCAAAGTTCTGCAACACGCGCGGGCACCAAATTACTCACCACGCTGACTACGCCCTTTGCACCAACCGCCGCAAAGCTCGGAGTAAGACTGTCGTCGCCAGAGAGAACAGTGATGTTGCAACGTTGACGAATCTCGCTCGCGGAATCCATCGACCCGGTTGCTTCCTTGATTGCCTGAATGTTTGGATGATGAGCAAGACGCTCGACTGTTTCCGGCGCGATTGCAACTGCTGCACGACCCGGGATGTTGTAGAGCATCACTGGTAAATCGCAGGAGTCAGCCACCGTCATGAAGTGTCGGTAGATGCCCTCTTGCGATGGCTTGTTGTAGTACGGAGTGACCTGCAAGCCAGCATCTGCACCAAGTTGTCGCGCGAGTTTCTGCAAATGAACGGCATGAGCAGTGCAATTGGAACCAGCACCAGCGATGACCTGCAAACCAGCGGCGCGACCAACGCGTACTGCAGTCTCCACGACTCGCGCGTGTTCCTCTTCGGTGAGCGTTGGGCTCTCGCCGGTGGTACCGCACGGGACAATTCCTGTTACGCCTCCCGCTGCTTGGCGTCGAACGCCTTCTTCAAGTCGAGCAAGATCAACTGTGGATCCATCCGCTGAAAAAGGCGTGACGATTGCGGTGTAACAGCCGTGGAAGGAGATGCGTGCGGTCATGCAAATCAGTGTACGGCGGGCGCAACGCTGTCGATGCAGGAACGCATGCGCGCGACGGCTGCTCGGAGCCCGAGGAACACGGCGCTACTGACGATGGCATGGCCGATGTGCAGTTCGCCCAACCCCGGCAGCGCGGCGACTGGTCCCACGTTCAGATAGTTGAGCGCATGACCAGCGTTGAACTGCATCCCAAGGGACTGAATTGTTTCGCCTGCCAGGCGAACCTTGCCAAGTTCAATCATGGCGGCGGCGGATCGGCAGTCATCGCCGTGATCATGGACGGCGTGCGCCCATGGCCCGGTATGCACCTCGCACACTGCGGCGCCGCAGCGGTGGGCCGCCTCAATTTGCGCGGGCACTGCATCGATGAAAATACTCGCGCGCACGCCGCCATTGTTCAACTTCGCGATCACCTCGCGAACGCGCTGCTCCTGAGCAAGAACATCAAGCCCGCCTTCGGTGGTGACTTCGTGACGACCTTCCGGAACAAGCATCGCCATAACCGGTCGAATGCGAAGTGCCATTGCCACCATTTCATTCGTAGCCGCCATCTCAAAGTTGAGCAGCCCGGGAAATGCATCCGCGAGTGCGACAACATCTGCGTCTTGAATGTGCCGCCGATCCTCGCGCAGATGCACCGTGATGCCATGCGCGCCGCCAGCCATCGCCTCGTGAGCAGCGGCGATCGGGCTTGGCTCATAGGTACGCCGCGCTTGGCGAACGGTCGCAACATGGTCGATGTTCACGCAAAGTCGTGCCATTGAGAGTGGAAGTATAGGAGCGCTTGCGCTATGCGATGCGCGGGGCGATGTACGATCTCCGCCATGCACACCTTTCAAGAGCGGCTCAGCGCGCTCGAGCACGATATGGTCTTACAAGGAGCGCGGGTCCTCAATCTCTGCACTCTTGCTGTGGAGAGTTACTTCGACCTTGACCTTGTAAAGGCGACAGGCATCGAAACCCTCGATACCGAAATTGATCGCATTGACGTTGAGATTGAAAAACTCTCCGTTCCACTCCTTGGCATGGGGCAGACCGACGAGCATTCGATTCGATCCGTGCTGACGATCGTGAAGTGCAACAATGAATACGAGCGAATCGCGGATTGCGGCGTGAACATTGCAGAACGGGTTCTTGAAGAGCGCACCCGACACATGCGCGTTCCAGACACATTCCGCGTGATGTCCAACAGCGTGATCGGCATGTTGCGCGACACCAACCGTGCGCTCCTTCGCCATGACGCAAACCTCGCACGGCAAGTGCTCCTCTTTGACGACACGGTCGATCGCTTTAAGAAAGAGATCGTGATGAATGCGCAGGAGCAGGTGGCCGCTGGACACCTGACGGTCGGTTTCGCGTTTGGGCTCATGAGCGTAACAAAGAGCGTTGAGCGCATTGCCGACCACTGCACCAACGTCTGCGAGCAAGTGATCTACCTTGAGAGCGGCCTCATCGTCCGCCATCGACCAGAGGGCTGGAGCGCCCCAGTCGAACCAAAGGCGTGACACCGATACCCGAGCTAGGAAGAACGACCGATGCGTACAACACCATCAGCGGCGGAAACAAAGCAGCGCCTCGAACGAACCGGCCAGCAGCACCTGCTGACGTTCTGGGATTCACTTGACGAAGCACGGCGCGAGGCACTCCTTGAATCAATAGTGCACCTGCCGCTTGAGCATCTCAGTTCCATGCTCTCGCAAGCCGCTTCACTGGCACGCCCAGCCGCAGCTGACATTCGACCGGTGCGGCCCTACCTCCGAAACATGGCTGAGGCCAGCAAGTTTCGTGCCATCGGCGACGACCTGGTAAAGCGCGGCAAAGTAGCTGCATTCATCGTTGCTGGTGGCCAGGGAACGCGACTTGGATGGCGCGGACCCAAGGGCACATATCCAGCGACGCCGGTCGCCGGCAAGCCGCTCTTTCGAGTGTTCGCGGAGCAAATCATGGCGGCCGAGCGCGCGTACGGAGTGCGGATTCCATGGTTCGTGATGACCAGCGAAGCGAACCACCACGAGACCGAGCGCTTCTTTGATGACAACCGCTGGTTCGGGCGCCCGCGCGGCGACACCATGCTCTTTGCGCAGGGCATGGTGCCGAGCGTCTCACTTGATGGTCAGGTTCTTCTCGAGCATGCGTGGCAACCCGCGCTCAATCCAGATGGACACGGCGGCTCACTGAAAGCGTTGCGTCAAGCAGGCGCGATCGACCACATGCAAGCGTCGGGTATTGAACATCTCTGTTACTTCCAAGTGGACAACCCGAACGTGCACGTCATTGATCCGCTGTTCCTTGGACTGCACGTTGCAGCGCCGGATTCCAGCGCAGAGATGAGTTCCAAGAGCGTCTTGAAGCGTGACGTCACTGAGAAAGTCGGCGTATTCGTCAAGGCACCACGGCTCACTGTTCTCGAGTACAGCGATGCTCCAAAGGAAATTGCCGAGGCGCGCGATGCCTCAGGCGAGATCGTGTACGGCGAGGGTTCAATAGCGATCCATGTGATCGGCGTCGAGTTCATCCGAAAGTTGACGGACCATCCGCTCGGCTCGGTGCTGCCGTGGCACCGCGCCATCAAGAAGGTCCCGTTCGTTGACCCAATCACTGGTCAGCGCACCGATCCGACCGAGCCAAACGCCATCAAACTTGAGAGTTTCGTATTTGACGCACTGCACGAAGCCGAAAGTCCAATCGTGCTACGCACGGACCGCGTTGAAGAATTCGCTCCGATCAAAAACGCCACTGGCGAAGACAGCCCCGCGACGAGTAAAGCGATCCAAGTTGAGCGCGCCGCCCGCTGGCTTAAAGAAGCCGGTATCGCGGTGCCATGCCACGCAAATGGGCAACCAGACTGCATTGTTGAAATCTCGCCACTCACCGCACGCGGTCCCGAAGACTTACGCCGAATGATGCACGGCAAGTCCATCACCGCCGGCAGCGAAGTACTGCTCTAAAGTCACACGACTCGGTTTGCAATCCGCCGGACTCACGTTGCCAGGCGAACGTCCTGAACCACAAGTTGCACGCGGCGCACCCCGCGATAAACCTCGATGGACGGCTTCACAATCAGGTCGATTGGAACGCCCTGCCGCACCATGCTCGAGCGATCGACCGCGCTCCACCAGATGCAGCGCGAGCCGCCAGGAAGGAAAAACTCCACATGGTTCTTCGCCGAACCAAAGAGTGTCGGAGCAGATACCGGCCTGACATTGCGAATGAGAAATGCCGGCTCTGGGTTGCCACGACCGAACGGACGAAGAATTTCCAGTGGTTTGAGCTCGGTTGCCGTCATTTCCGCTGGCTCTGCCTCTGCGTCGTAGCGGCGAATTGGCCCAACCGCTGCGCCAGCTGTGACAGCAACGCACGCAGCACTCATTCGGCGCGCAAACTCAGCGACATCCTCCGCGCGGACCGTGAGGCCCACTGCAAATGCGTGACCTCCGCCGCGAATCATGAGGTCCGATGCAACCCGCTTGACGATCGCCAACATATCTATGCCTTCAACACTACGACCACTGCCCTTCGCGGTGCCGTCAGTGCGTAGCGCCATAAGAATGGCGGGCTTTCCATGCCGCTCGGCAATCTTGGCCGCCACGATTCCAACAACGCCCTCGTGCCAGCGCTCATCCGCAAGAACGATAGCTCCAGCATCAGCAATCGCCGGATCCGCATCGATACGCTCACACGCCTGCTCGAAGTACAACCGATCCATCTTCCGACGCTGTTCGTTCAGATCTGCCAACGTCTTGACGATGGCGCGCGCACGTGCGGGATCTTCAGTGATCAGAAGTTCAACCGCTTCCTTTGCATGGCCAAGTCTGCCGACTGCATTCAGTCGTGGTCCAAGTCGAAATCCAACATCGGATGCGTCTACACGACGTCCCTTCTCGATCTCTGCATCGTCAAGAAGTGCACGCAATCCAGCCACTTCGACGGATTGAATCGTTGCCAGGCCGCGCGCCACGAAGACGCGATTCTCATCGACAAGCGGAACAACGTCTGCAATGGAGCCCACAGCCACCATTGGAATGCACGCCATCAACGCGTCTTTGAGCACCACAGCAACATTCTCGCCGCCGCACCACAGGCGCGCGAATTCCGATGCCACTTTGAAAGCAACCGCCGCACCGCATAAATCAACGAACGGCGCACCTTCGCGCCCCGGCAGTGCCGGATGCGCAATCGCGATCGCCTCGGCTACCGAGCCTTCGTCCACATGATGGTGATCAGTGATGAGTAACTCAAGCCCCAGTTCGCGGGCATGTCGCGATGGTCCCAGCGCGGACGCTCCGCAATCCACGGTCACTACAGTGCTGACGCCATCAGCAGCAAGCGTGGCGAGCGCCGCGTCATTCAGGCCGTATCCCTCATCAATACGATCAGGGACATAGAAGCAGAGATTCGCGTCGGCGCGAGCGGCCTTGATCACGCGCCACAGGATTGCCGTTGCTGTGATGCCGTCCGCGTCATAGTCGCCGTAAATGGCAACACGCCGACCCGCGCGCACCGCCGATTCGAGGCGCTCTGCTACCGCTGTAGCACCCGGAAGCGTGCGCGCCTGGTGCAGCAAATTGGCGCGCGGAGCATTGAGCAGTTCACGACCACGAGCATCCATTGGATATTCACGTGCCGCCATCACCCGGTCAAGGAGGCTTCCAGACTG
>Ga0114969_10005027_pt1 | contig 10422 bp, 16 predicted proteins | sample M_130807_MF_Meta_FD_87316 | JGI IMG/M metagenome (GOLD analysis project Ga0114969, IMG submission 87316) | Freshwater microbial communities from Lake Montjoie, Canada to study carbon cycling - M_130807_MF_MetaG | ecosystem: Environmental > Aquatic > Freshwater > Lake | place: Lake Montjoie...
ACATCTGAAAGTTGTTCAAATACCCCAAATCCTGGAACTGGAATAACGGGCAAGCTCGTTCCTCCAACGGGATAAGAAATACCAGTTAGCATTGAATTAATCATTCTAGTATTAGAATTAATAACTTGTGGAACAACATCATAAGATGCTTGGGGGGAATATAAGGGGCCGCTTTTTTCAGAAAATAATAGTGTCATAGAGGTTCCATCTCCACTACTAATTATATCTAAATTATTTCTAGATGGACTTATATCACTAGATGGTGATCCAACACTATCTAACATGACCCCATCACCCCTATATTGAGTATATGGACTTGATGATGATCCAGACCCATTATAACTACAGGTCCCTATATTAGCTGCATAACTTAGGGTTGGCTGTCCCGGAGAGTCAGGTGGAGATGTTGGACAAACAAATATACTAATAAATGGACTAACAGCACCCGGAAGACCATTAATATCAGAAGATTCCCACAACCTATAAACATCTCTTCTTTCTAGATTGGGCAAAAGCATTATGGGCCAAGATACTGTTTTATATAAGGAAGATATATTCGATAATACAAGCCTATTAGGATGATCATTTCGCCATCCCGGAGTACATTTTTTTTGTCCATCAAAAGCAATAACTGATTTTCCTAACTGATTTTGATTATTAAGACAAGAATTTCTTCGTCCAGCTTCTCTAGCGCTTTGTACCGCTGGCAATAGGAGACCTACTAATGTTCCTATAATTGCAATTACTACTAATAACTCAACAAGAGTAAAGCCTCTAATTTTATTTGCATTATTCTTCTTCATCTTTTTCTATCCTGCGCTCTAAGTTGTCTAGTGTTTTACCTAGTACGGCTATTTGAATTTTAAGTTCACCCATTACCTCTGTGTTTTTTTGTAGAGCAGATGAGAAGGCTTGCTGCATAGTTTTATTATCTTCTAGTCTATTCATAATAGTTTGTCTATCTTGAAGATATGGACTATGTAGAGAGATTAATTCTACTACCTCTATTTTTGAGATCATATGTCTACCAAAAGTAAACCAAAACCCAACCATAGTAAGCACCACACTAGTAACAGCAAGTGCTATATTTTGCCAGAAATCTATCATTGAATTTTGGTCCATAGTCATCTCTATTCTATTAAAACTAAAAGCTATTGATATTTTACTACCAATAGCCTTTTGTTAGTTATGTAATTAATTTATTTATCAGCTTGTTTTAGCTGAATAATCTGCCATAACAGGCACTGGTTGACCTAATTTGTAGACAAATTCTCCCGGAACACCTCTTGTTGGCATAGCAGCATGATCGTCTGCAAATGTATCAGTAGCCACTGCTGGATAAGAAGCCTCCCATGCTGCTGTTACTAGATTAAATTTGCCTGCTCTAAAAGCGGTGGAAGCTTTTCTAGTTACATAAGTCATATTCTTATGTATCCCTGTTACAAAAGAAGGAACATCCGATGCTGTCTGCAATACAGTATTGCTGACTGAGGAAATAGCTACTGTAGATCTCATAGCAACGCCTCTTGAATTATTATATGTAAAAACTCCAGCTGATAGAGCTTTATCTGTTGTTGATCCATTTTTAGGTAAATTGCCCCCATCTGACGGAGCGGTTGCAGAGACTACAACATTAGCAAGTGCTGAAGACCCAGCTACTCTTCTAGCAGATCCATGATTTTCTCTGGTCCCACTATCTCTTCTATTGGGAACAACGCTAAAGGAACTTCCGTCTGATTTCTTGGTGGCCATATTTTTCTCCATATAAATGATATGTCTAAACATCCACTCTATATTACCCCAAATAGCCGAAATATTGCTTATTCTTCATTATTTTTTTTATTAAATAGCCTTAAAGCATTGATAGAGTTAACTCTAATCCCATATAAACTAGCCTTTTTAATATTATCAACCTGATTTTGGTTCCATACATTGCCATTAGAGATAATATTTATACTTGGAACCTTTTTATTAATCATCGCAGAAGCGATTAGATTATCATTAATATCGTCTAGGGAATAGCCTGTGGACGGATAGATTTCTGTCACATTATTTTCTAATAATATTTGACTAATTTTATATAATATCTCATATGTAAAGACTCTATATTCAAGCATATACCTAAGATTAACTTTTTCAGATTGACATATCAGCATATTTGTTTTAACGTCTTCTCTAAATTTATCATATTTTCTATTGCAAATGCTATGAGTTGGAATAACAAGATCTATTTCTGATGCTCCATTTTTAATAGCAAATTCTATTGCTATATTTCTAGATCTAGAATCCATTGTTCCCAAAGGATAATCTATGGGACAAGAAATATTTATATTGTCTGGAACAGAAGAGCGTATTGTCTTTAGAGATTGACAATTAACAGATATTGTTTTAATATTATATCTACATGCTTCTATAGTATTGTTTTTAATTTCTGTGTCGTTATTTGCTATATCATAATTTGAATATTCTATTATCATTTTTTAATACTGTCTATGGTCGGGTATTTTTTATCTCCTAAAACTCCATCTGCAAAACCATAATATACTGATTCCTGTGCTGTTAATATCCAGTCACATTTATTTGCTATCTGTGACATTATATGCTTTTTAGCCATCATTGATTTCCAGTTTTTATCTTTTGCAATTTTGCCTTTCATACATCTTTCTGTAAAAATATCTATCATTTTATCGCATTCTCTTTCATTCCATTGAACATTGCTAGACGCTGCTTTACTATGTTCATCTAAGCTGATGCTTCCATAATGAATTAGGATATTAACATTTGGCATCAATATTCTAACATTAGAGGACTGTAAAATAACGCTACTTGCTGATTGTACTTTAGTATATGCTAGTATAATAGTTTTAGCTTTAGAGAATTTAATACTATCATATATACCTAAACAGTCTTCCCAATCTCCACCCGGAATATGCATGTGTATTAATATAGGTTCTTGAGATATCATATTTAAATATCTAAGATTTTTTTCAAAGACTATTGATGACCTATAATCCACTCCCGGATCTATTTCATTATCTCCTGTATGAGAGTGTAGAAAAATTTCTCTATTTTTTATATCTATATCGTAGTTATGAATAGATGCTATTTCAGAATAATTGTTGTCATTCATTTTATTAGCTTTTACATACTCGGGTGTTTATTTCTCTCATAACTGTAGAATCTTTGAAGTTTTTCCCAACGCCTATTCTGAATCTATATCTTGTATATATGTCTAATGTTTCAATTCCATCTATTGCTTCTATAATGTTTGATGTCTTCTGGGTTATATTAAAGTTTGTATGACCAGTCCAGAAATTAAATATTCTACAAGCTGCTGTATTCTCTGTGTATGGGATGAGGCCCATTGGAGTAACCATCATAGACATTGGATGCTTGTTGTTTTTTATGCCGTGGTTGTCTTCATCGTATTCATCTTCATCTTCATCTTCATCGTTTTGATTATATGTTTCATGGTCTTGTTCTTGTGGTATATTATTTGGAATATCTTCTTCTTCCAATCCATAGGGATCTTTCCATTTTTCCCATATTATACTTTTTATTATATTCATTTGTATTTATTGAATACCTCTGTTGGCCTTTGTAAAGGTTGGTCTTTTTGGTCTTCTAAGAATTTTTTTTTGTTTTCTGCATCCAAGAAAAAAGTCAGAATATATTCTATAAATTTTTTATCTTCTTGTATTTTAGAGTTAATGGAGATATCATATAGAACACCTATTACTTTTTTTTTGAGCGTTCCACCAGAAACAGCGTCTAGAAGAGAGGCGTAATTCCTAGCAACTTCTTTGATTACACCATCATTGTGGGGAAGAAAATCAGGCCAAAAAAAAGCAACATTAACCTCTCCATTAGGAAATAGGTCAAAACGAACGCTTGCTTGTTTTTTAAAATTTCCTTCTATCTCTATTTCTTCATTTTCAAGAGTACCTTGACGCTTTTTGAATAATGTGAGAAACCAGCGTTTGATTGTTGTTAATGAAATAAGCATTTTTTAGTCTCGATTCTATAGGAATACTACAGACATAGTAAACATCTATCGTGTTTGTTTCGAAGTCTTTTTCTATATCTAGCAATCTTATTTCTATCCACTTAGGATTTATTTCTAATATATATAGAGAAAATAGATTATAATAAATTTCTTTTAAAGTTTTATCTTTATTATTTTCTTCTAATAAACAATATGGAAGGACTAGATTTTGTTTTTCTAAAGATAAAATCTTCGTAACTACTCTTCCTTCTAATTCAGATTGATCTAGCGTAGAAATAATTAAATTTATTTTAGTTTTCATAAAGAATATTTTTTAATCTTGACTAGGGCCTTAGAAATACTCTGTCTAATAGCCTCTCTTGTGAGGTTGACTTCAGATCCAATAACAGATAATGTCTTTTTCTCTATGTAATACATATACACATGTTTCTTTTGTTTTTCTGATAACATATCTGATGACAATATCTCTCTTATCCCATTCTTCTTTATCTCAGAATCTTCTTTTTTTATAATAATATCTATTGGATTATCTGATTCTTTATGCTTTTTATTGTTCTCTAACGAAGAAATATAGGAAGATAGTTTTTTAGAATTTTTATATCTTTTGGTAACATATGTTTTAATTGCCCATAATCCACATTGGTTTCTGTAAGAATATATGTCTTTTTTTCCTCCTTTTTTCCCTATCCTATCTTTGTCAAATTTCCAATCTGCCATCATAATAGCACACGCAACATCTGAAATCACATCTTCATTAGACAACATATCATTAGATAAAGATCTATAGTAACAACTAGTAAATTTTGATATCATTTTTTTAGCAATTTCTATATAGTCTTTGATGCCCTCTTGTTCGTTAATCATTTCTTTTGTATCCTTAAAGTTTGGTTGCGAAAACATATTATATCCATCGGACATAACATCTCAAAACATGAGTTTCTTTATGAGAAGAACAGACCCTATTATTGCAGAAAATGGAAATATGTCAAGGCCTTATTAAAATATTATCTTATTTATTTTTTTAGCAGCATTCTCCCAAGATAGAAGATCTGCTGTTTTTATCCCCTCACTATTTCCTTTTATATTCTCTGTATAAACTTTTCTCATAAGACCTATCATTTGATCCATCTCCTTCTCTCCAATGGTTGCCCAATCTCCTTGTCCATTGAACCATTTATTATCCATTGCTTTTTCTGTTTTTTCTATCTCTATAAGAAAAGCATTCTCTGGATTACAGAATTCTGTGTGACTAGAATAATTAGTTATAATCACGGGCTTATTAGAAGCCATCATTTCAAGAGCTTCTAAATTCCATCCTTCTCCGCGAGATGGAAATATTCCACAGTCGCTATAAGACATAACTTCTGCTACTGCTGTATGGTTAGGCAATCTATTAAAAATTTTAACCTTATTGCTAGCAGCTAATTTAGATTGATAAGCATAATCATGCCATGATTTTTTTTCTTCTTCTGTTAGAAATGGATTAAAGGGTACAAGCCACAATTCAACATTATCTGTTTCTTCAAAAGCCATAGAAAAAGCATCTATAAGAATATCGTGACCCTTTCTTTTTTCCCATTTGCCAACATTTAAAAACACATATGGTTTATTGGTGTCTTCTTCTTCATTTTCTTTAACTGGAGATACTCCTGTAAATATTTTTCTGTCTACTCCTAGTTGACATACAGATGTTTTAACTTCTATCTTATTTTTTTCTATTATTTTTTTAGCCCAACTAGAAGATACTATCAATTCATCAACACTAGATAAGTGAGCGATCTCTTGCTTCGTGAAAGAGTCAAGTTCAAAAAATGGAAATGCAACGCTTTTCACCTTTCCCACAGTAGATGCCAAATCAAACTGATGCCATATTTTAAGACATGGAGCATTTATATCAAACTCAGATTGATTTTCATATATTTTTTGTATCAGAGTAGCGTCTTCTTGATTGTCAACAGCTGGGGAACCAAGAGGGAATAGAGATATATCACATAGCTTAGTTAATTCTTTAAGAATATTTAAAGAAGCTATTCCATATCCAGTGCCACCTAATGGACAAACCATATTCAACTTATTCATATTTTATTCCTTTTTCTATTTATTTAACTTGGATATATTCTATTATGAGTACTTGTAACCTGTATAAATATTGTCTTTTTACCAAAATCTTTTATTTTAGATGCTCCAATATATGTTCCAGAACTTCTTAATCCTCCTAAAATATCTTGTATGGTTTCTGATGCTAGTCCCTTGTATGGAATAGTAACACACTTACCTTCGTCTGTTTTATATTTAGCTACTCCATTGCTATGTTTTGTCATAGCTTTCTTGGATGACATGCCATAAAATTCTAGGTGGGTTTTTCTTGTTGTTGTTTGAGCATGAGAATCTGTCATGTTGTGTGGGGACATAGGTTGCCAAAAAGGAACACCAGAAATATTTGCTAGATATTCATACTTCCATTCTCCTTCGCACTCTTCACACCCAGCGAACATACTCCCAGACATAACAAAGTCAGCATTAGCTCCAAAGGCTTTAGAAAAATCTCCAGGGTTTTTACATCCACCATCAGAACACAGATGCCCTCCCAAGCCATGTGCAGCATCGCTACACTCAATTACTGCTGATAGTTGGGGATATCCTACACCTGTTTTTAATCTGGTGGTACAAACAGACCCTGAGCCTATCCCGACTTTAACTATATCTACTTTTCCATGAATAATTAATTCTTCAACCATTTCTGGGGTAACAACATTTCCAGCCATAATAATTATCTCTGGATATAAGTCTCTAATATGTCTGATGTTTTTAACAAATTTTTCATGGTAGCCATTAGCAACATCTATACAAATATTTGGTAAGGAAATATTGTTAGTTTTTAGACCATTAATTTTTAGGCCATTCATTATAGCGGTAAGTTTTTGAATATCTGAATGAGATACTCCTGTTGAATAAAATACTAGATCTGACTTGTCTTTTCTGGAAGTAAAATAGGATATGACATCTTCAGGGCTGTAGTGTTTATGGAGACATGTAATACAGTTATGCTCTATCATTTTATCTGCCATATCCATTGTTCCAGTAGTATCCATATTGGCTACCATTATAGGAACGCAAGATAATGATCTTGGAGAATATAGGAACTTAAAATCTCTGATTAAACTAACTTCTGATCGACTTGAAAGAGTAGACCTTCTAGGCTTAATAAGAACATCATCGAAATCTAATTTTAATTCATTTATTATTTTTTGCACATTTACTCTTTTTTTATTGTTTCCATATCAAAAAAATACCATCTTTTATAAGAATCTATACTACTGCTAATATTTATATGATTAAGATAGCCCCGTATCTCTTCCCAAGAAGAAAATATTAATTGGTGGGGGATCGCTCCAAAAAGCCAGTCTGGAGTATTTTCTTTTCCTTGTTTCATGTGTAGTATGATTGGTTTTTTTTCTCTGTTTGCCAGAAAAATCTCTTCCATAGTTCCACAAGGATATATATCTAGATCAATATTTGCTATTATAAAATCACTAATATCTACCATTCTCAAATCAACATTCCTGATCTCTTTCATAAATGTAGCAAGACCATCATAGTTTTTAAGATCTTTTAAACCCTTTTTATATTCTCTTGATCCTATATCTTCTTTGGCTATATTTATAGGTTTTGATATTGGATTTAAAACTATAGATCCCATTTCTATCAAGAAAGGAGTGATGTTATCTCTCCATGTTTTACCATTGTCTGGACACCTATCCATTGGCCCAGCAAGATAAACCCTTTGATTTTTTAACCTATTCATTTTTAAATATTCACTATTTTGATCTATTATTTAGTAAAAAATCTATAAAGTTAGATGGGGGTGTCTTGCCTATATTTTCTTTTTGTGCTTTTTTCATATTGCTAGATCCTTGTAAGCAACCAAAAAATATTGTGAGAATAATAAGAGTATACATTATAAAATCTTCTAGCATTGAATTGTATTGTCCTGTTGGTAAATTTGTATTTTAATCTCGGGCCATATGTCTAACATTAGATCATTTATAAAATTCCAGTTTGCTCCTTGAACACCTACTCCTATCTTTGCAGAATGTATCTCTACTTTAAAATCTGGATAATTCTTATATAGGTCTTCTGCATAATATTTAATACTATACATACACTTAACTAATGCTCCATAATGTATACTCCTAGAATTTTTAGCATTATCTGATTGACACAACATATTTGCTACTATTATTTTTGATTTGCTAGCGGGGTTAATTTGAGATTCAATAAAGCTAACCGTACCCAGCTTATTAGTAAAATTAACAGAGGCATCAGCTTCTGCTATCGGAAATACCTTATATAGCTCTCTAGAGAATCGGCACGATAAATTTATATTCTTGCTGCAAACATTGGGAATAATAATAATATGATTGCTGTTTTTTAGATTATTTTTAGCTTTTATCTCAGAAAATATATCCGTAGAAACAGGATGATTCTGAATATATTTTTTTTGTTTATGATATATGTTCATTGTTCTTTTATACCTCAGACCATTTATCTACAGGACACTTTTGATCAGCCCAAGCTAATTTATTTAAAAATATTTTTTTAGTACTAATATTACATCCACACTGTAAACATTGAGACATATCTTTAGAAACATACTCACAAGACGAACAAATCTTATATCTTTCTTCTATTTGTTTTTGATTAGCTTTTGGTAATCCTCTATTTATGTGAAAAAATAAAGATTTTATAAATGTCGTGATTCTTTGTATGTTCATTGTATAAATTGTTCTAAAAATTAAACATTGTCTTCAGAAGTCTTGCCAATTTCTCTAATAGCCAATATATTATTTTCTTTGTCTAGAGTATATATTTGAATAGAGTCTACCATTTCATTAGAGCCGATCCATCTTGGATTCCCATCCTTTAAATTTATACCAAGCCTCTGTGTTTCTTTATTTTTAATTTTAAAGTCCGACGTAAGGATAAACATTGTTTCGTTAAACAGAAAAGATTCACCATTAACAATTTCTTCTAAAAATTTCATCTATAGTAATCTTTCCAATAGTCTATCTCTTGTTGAGATGAATCATTTTGTATTTCTTGTTTTTTCTTTTTTACTTCTTTTTTTAAATCTTTTGAGATACTATCTGGATAATTTTTTTTATCTAGAAAATTTTTCTGCATATTTGCTCTTCTCTCAGATTTTCTGTCTTCATCGTCTATCTCTCTCATCATCAAGTCATCTCCATTCTATTACTGATATTATACTTCGGCAATCGTACGTGTCAAGTGGGAAATAAGATTTTCAAATAAGATTTTGTGAAACTTGACGGACATAATTTTAAAAGTTAGTATTATGCATCCCGTATGTTTAATTTTAATATAACTTTTTGACCTCTTTAATCTTATCTGATTTCCTTATTATAAATTCAATCCATTGCTTGTATGTAGAAATTCTAGTATGTCCACTCTGATCTCCATAACTGGAGTCTGCTTTTTTATCTGATGCAGAGACAAAAGAGTGTATTCCAGCCAATTTCCCATTTATAAATAAACCACCCCCACTATCACCATGAGAAATTAAAAACTCAAGCTCTGTAGGGTTCCTGCGACTCATATCACAGAACAAAATATCATCTGTCATCAAAGAAACCTTGTTGCTCCCTGCTCTTTTTTTATCATCATATTTTATAGCTCCCATAGATGCTGGCCCACTAGAACCATATCCACAGATACCACATAATTTTCCCACCTCATCATCCTTATCATATAAAAGAGGATAAAAAGAAATATCTATATTCTCATTAACATAACATAAACATATATCTGCAAAAGTCATTTTACTATTTGGATCATAAGAAGGATGCATAATAATATCATCAATAACATATTTTTTAGATCCCACATAAAAAAAATGATCGGTTGATCCTGATACAACATGGGCTGCTGTTACTATCCAATGAGGGTCTATTATTACTGCTGATCCAGAAGCTATCGTTTCAACCTTATCTATAGTCTCAAATACTGAGGTGGTAGAATTTTGAACAACCTTTAAATAGCCATTTAATTGAACTATAGAGATATATTTTTTACCATATTCCAGATATTTAGAATCCGGTGTGTCTGACCGTATTGTTCCAGCAGATACTGATGAAATTATTGAACAAAAGATTATAGATAGTAATAGTCGGCTCACAAATAGACTCCTTATAATTAAGCCAGTATAGATTACACCGTCTTCTGTATTAATATTAAGTCAAATCTTACTAACATTTCTCTGTAGTTTGGGAGATAACATCTTTTTTTCATCATCTTTTGGAGGTTTCGGGATATTGTTACCATTATCATTCATCTTCATTATATCTGGTTCTAAATATCCTTCCATCCACTTATATCCCATAGGAGTTTTCAATTCC
>Ga0114969_10005029_pt1 | contig 10420 bp, 7 predicted proteins | sample M_130807_MF_Meta_FD_87316 | JGI IMG/M metagenome (GOLD analysis project Ga0114969, IMG submission 87316) | Freshwater microbial communities from Lake Montjoie, Canada to study carbon cycling - M_130807_MF_MetaG | ecosystem: Environmental > Aquatic > Freshwater > Lake | place: Lake Montjoie...
CTCTGCACGCTGAATGATTTTGAAGCATTCTGTCATCAACACGGTGTACGTATCCTCGAACGCAGGGTGATGAATGGTGACCATCAAGTCACCCTATCTCCTAACCTGCTGGGAATGCTCGCGTTCTATCGGTTTGAACGGCAGAAGTAGAATACCCTTCGGTATTACTCTTTTGGGGGATGGGGTTCGGCAGTCTCGAACCGTGCCCGTCCAGCTAACCACACTAACACTAGCACCGGCAGGCCAAGTACCGCGGTGGCGGTGAAGAAGCTCGCATAACCGTAGGCATCAACGAAGTCTCCACTGAACCCAGCAATGAATTTTGGCAGCAATAACATCACTGAGCTGAATAGCGCATACTGTGTGGCGGAATAAGCTGAGTTGGTCAGGCCTGAGAGATAGGCGATAAAGGCCGAAGACGCGATGCCGGCTGACAGATTGTCGGCGGAGATGGTGAACACCAGTCCGGTCACATCATGACCACGTCCAGACAGCCAGACGAAAAGAAGGTTTGTTGCGGCCGACAGTATCGCCCCGATGAATAGTGTTCGCATGATACCGATTTTAGCGGTGAGTACTCCACCGATGGCCGCTCCGACGATGGTCATGATGACACCGTAAACTTTTGACACGGTTGCCACCTCGTCCTTGGTGTAGCCCATATCCACATAAAATGGATTACTCATAACACCCATTACCACATCCGAGATACGGTAAAGCGCGATCAGTCCCAGTATCATCAGAGCCTGACGACCATGACGTACGATGAAGTCACGGAACGGAGCTACCAGCGCCCCATACAGCCATGCCAGCATGGACGTGAGTGTCGGACTCAAGTTCCAGTGGGCAATAGCTTGGCGAGCGTGTGCTTCATTTTCCGAGACTAGGTAGCTGACAGGAACCTCCGGCTCGCGGATGATGAGTGTGGTAACAATACCGACCATCATGCAGGCCGCCATCACCAGATAGGCAGCTTGCCATGGCGCGTGGTCGTACACTGCATCTGTCGGAGCCATCGCAGCGGCTATCCACAATACGCCAGCAGAGGCTAGGATCATCGCCATGCGATAACCCGCCTGATAGGTAGCTGCCATTGCTCCTTGCAATCTCGGGGCAACGGCCTCGATGCGGTAGGCATCAAGTGCAATATCTTGGGTGGCGGAGGCGAAGGCCACTGCCAACGCAAAAAATACCATGTACGTCAGATTTTCTAGCGGGTCCGTACTGGCCATGCCCATCAGCGCGATAGCGATGATTACTTGTGATAATAGCAGCCAGGCACGCCGACGACCGAGCAGCCGAGTTAACAATGGCAACGGCAGTCGATCGACCAGTGGCGCCCACAACCATTTAAAGCCATACGCTAATCCGATCCAACTTAAGTGACCGATGGTCGACCGGTCTATCCCGGCCTCCCGAAGCCAGAATGACAGGGTGCCAAGGATTAAAAGTAGTGGCAGTCCAGCAGAAAATCCCAATGAAAGCATTCCCAACACCCGGGGATGAGTGTAAATACGGAAGGCTTGCAGCCAACTCGGCGGTTCAACTGGCGTCATAGGCTATAGTCATAGTCGATGATGAGGGGTGCATGATCAGAGAAACGTTCTGACTTATAAATTGAAACTTGCGTAGCCTTGCTGGCAATCATAAGGGTGGCGATTTGATAGTCGATCCGCCAGCCAACGTTCTTGGCCCATGCTTGCCCACGGTTTGACCACCAGGTGTACTGCTCCGATTCTGGGTTGATTCGGCGGAATACATCGACCCATCCCAAGCGATCAAGAACTTCACTGAGCCAGGCACGCTCCTCCGGGAGGAAGCCAGAATTCTTCTGATTGGCGCGCCAATTTTTTAGATCAATCTGTTGGTGAGCAATATTCCAGTCACCGCATACAATGATCTCTCTGCCACTGGCTACCAGTTGTTCGAGTATCGGGAAAAATGCACGCATAAAAAAGAACTTGGCGGATTGCCGGTGATCACCACTGGAACCGGAGGGGAGATAGATTGAAATCACACTCAAGTTGCCGATATCCATACGGATATAGCGACCCTCCATATCGATCTCAGGAATACCTACTCCTTCGATAATCTGATCTGGCTTGTGGCGGGAGTATATGCCTACTCCGCTATACCCTTTTTTCTCAGCACAATGGAAGTAACCATGGTAGCCGTCAGGCTTCAGTATTTCGTCACTGAGGTCAGGGATCTGAGCCTTCAGCTCTTGCACGCATACAACGTCAGCGCCCTGCAGAGGGAGCCAGCGGAGAAATCCTTTGGTCGCGGCTGAGCGCACACCATTCAGGTTAAGCGTTATAATTCGCACGTCTATTTTTCTGATTCGTCATGGCCATGTCCGACTTCCGGCAGGAGTTCATCGAGTTCGCCATTCAACGCAATGTACTGTGCTTCGGTGAATTCAAGACCAAAGCAGGTCGGATCTCGCCATATTTTTTTAATGCTGGATTATTCAACGATGGCGACTCGTTGCGTCGGCTCGGTCAATTTTACGCGAAAGCTATACTCGACGCCCGGCTTCCGTTTGACATGTTATTCGGTCCGGCCTACAAGGGTATCCCATTAGTCAGCGCCATTACCATCGCCCTGGCCGAGAGTGGACATAACTACTCCTTCTGTTTTAATCGTAAGGAAGCAAAGGATCATGGCGAGGGTGGTAACACCGTTGGTGCGCCTCTTGCTGGGCGGGTATTAATTGTGGACGATGTCATCTCTGCCGGTGTTTCAGTGCGTGAGTCGGTCGAGATGATACGTTCAGCCGGTGCAAAACCTTGCGGGGTTGTCATCGCTCTTGACCGTATGGAGAGGGGCTCTGGAGAAAAGTCTGCGGTACAGGAAGTGCAGCATATGTATGAAATTCCAGTCATCAGCATCGTCAATCTGGACAGCATCATGCACTACCTGCAGGATAGAGACGGTCTGGTGAATAATCTACATGCGGTGCAGAGATACCGCACGCAATACGGTGTTGCCTAGTCTCGACAAGATCGGTAGCAACGGTATGAAAGTCCTGGGTAGTTCTTATTACATTCTGTTTCTGTTGATCCTATCGAGTGGTAATATTTTCTTGCCTGCGCCGGCATTCTCGCAGGATGGAATAAATATCGAGTTCAAGGATCAGGGCTTGGTTGTCAGGACATTGTCTCTGACTGAATTAAGCAACATGACTGATTCAGTCCAGCTCAAGGTTTTCGAAGCACATGAGAAGAGAGAGCGGACCTACCACGCTTACCCAGCGAGACCATTGTTGGATGCCATTTTTGGTAAGAGGTGGGAGCAATCGGAGGAGATTGTATTTACCAGCACAGATGGATACCAACCGAGTATCCCGGTAGAGAGGTTTCTCTCGCATGATGCCTATTTTGCTTTTGCCAGCGTTGATGGTACGCCGTTCACGCTGATTAACGTCCTTCAGAATGATGAGCTGGTTAAGCTCGGGCCGCTCTATCTAGTATGGGATAACTTGCAGTCAAAGTCTTTGCTAAATGATGGCGCTTCCGGGATGCCTTACCAGGTGATCGGTATCGAGACCACGACATTCTCGACTCGTTATCCGAATCTCTCCCCTGCAGGAAAGGTATCTCCACAGGTAAAGCGCGGTTTTTTACATTTCAGAAAACACTGTCTGGCATGCCACACGATTAATGGAGAAGGCGGCGGTAAAGCTCCAGAACTCAACTATCCACACAGTGTGGTCGAGTATTTTAAATCGGACTACTTGGTGCGCTGGATTGAGAATCCGGCCAGCATTCGCTACAACACGGCGATGCCGGCACTGGCTAAGGAGATTCCAAACCGGGCTCGGGTCATACAGGAGATCATTGCTTACCTCAAGGCAATGAGTGCTACAAAGCATGATCCGAAGAGGGTTCCCTGAATCAGTTCTGTGGTGCCACGACCACTGATGGAGCATCGTGTTGATGTGCGAGTTGATACAGCACAGGCAATACCAGCAGTGTCAGCAAGGATTGGGATAGTGTGCTACCGACCATTACTGTTGCCAAGGTCCGCTGCACCTCAGCACCGGTGCCAGTGCTGAGTGCCATCGGTAGGAAACCGAGAGTCTCGATCCAAGTAGTTATCAGAACTGGACGTAGCCTGAGGAGCGATCCGGTCCGGATGGAGTCGTCTAGTGTCATACCCTCTTCTCGCAGACTACGGATAAATGATAGCAGCACCAGTCCATCTAGTACCGCTACCCCGGACATGGCGATGAACCCCACCCCAGCAGAAATTGATAATGGGATATCCCGTAACCACAGAGCCAGGATGCCACCTGTGATTGCTAATGGAACTGCAGTAAATACCAGCAAGCTGTCTCGCAAGCTTCCGAGCATGGTATACATCAGAAGAAAGACCAGTCCCAGAGCAATTGGAATCACAATCTGCAGACGCTGGGCTGCGAGGATTAACTGCTCAAACTGACCGCCCCATGTCGTCCAATACCCTGATGGAATGTGTACCTTTTTTGCGATGAGTGTTTCCGCTTCTTTCACAAAAGAACCGATATCACGCCCTCGCACATTGGCAGTGACGACTACCCGTCTCTTTCCATTTTCTCGACTAACCTGATTGGGACCCTGTGTGATTTGAAGATTGGCCACCTCACCTAGGGCGACATACGCCGTCGGTCCAATGACTGGAACATTCATACCGCCACCCATATTCGCAGCAGGCAACCTAATCGGTAAACGTTTGAGTGTCTCGATATCGCTCCGCTGATGTTCCGGGAGCCTCACCTGCAGCTCGAACCGTCGGTCCCCCTCAAAAACCATACCGGCATTTTTACCCCCCACAGCGATCACAATAGCATCCTGCACGTCAGCCCCGTTGAGACCGTAACGAGCCATTTTTGAACGGTCCATCTGGATAGAAAGTACCGGTAATCCAGTGACTTGTTCAATCCGAACATCCGCTGCCCCTGGGACGGTTTCGAGTATCTTCTCGATCTGTTCCCCGACAGAAAGAAGGGTATCAAGATCATCACCAAATACCTTGATCGCGACATCCGAACGAACCCCTGAGAGCAGCTCGTTGAAACGCATCTGTATCGGTTGTGTAAACTCGTAATTATTACCGGGTACTTTTCGTATTGTCTCCTCCATCGCGGTTATCAATTCCGCTTTGGTTTGATGTGGTCCGGGCCACTCTGATTTAGGCTTGAGAATGATGAAAACATCCGCAAGGTTCGGTGGTGCTGGATCCGTCGCGATCTCAGCAGTCCCGATCTTAGTAAAGACTCGGTCAACCTCTGGAAAGGTCTTGATCATCTCTTCGAGTTCATTCTGCATCTCGATAGAGGTGGTCAGGCTGGTTCCAGGGATGCGGATGGCGTGTAGTGCGATATCCTCCTCATCGAGGCTGGGAATGAATTCACTTCCCATCCGCGTCGTCAGAAGGCCTGACAGAACGACAATGAGAACGGCGATCGTCACGGTCAGGCCTTTATTGCACATGGCAGAGTTCAGTGCGGGCAAGTAAACCTTCTTTGCCCATGTCACTGTGGAACTTTCTGTTTCCGTTACCTTACCGGATAGGAATAGGGCGACCGCAGCTGGTACAAATGTTATTGAGAGGATCATTGCACCCAGTAATGCCAGCAAGACGGTGTATGCCATCGGGTGGAACATCTTTCCTTCCACCCCGGATAGTGCGAATACCGGCAGATAAACTACCATGATGATGAGCTGTCCAAACAGCAATGCCCGTCGCACTTCCTTAGATGCATCGAACACGACCGCAAACCGTTCAGAAGAGGTTAACTCTCGACCCAGTCGTGACTGCTCATGGGACAGACGCCGGATACAGTTCTCGACAATGATAACGGCACCGTCAACGATGATGCCGAAGTCCAGCGCTCCTAAACTGAGTAAGTTAGCGCTAACATGGCTTGCCACCATTCCGCTGAGCGTGAACAGCATCGACAGAGGGATAATGAGCGCGGTGATTAGTGCTGCACGCAGATTTCCCAAAGATATGAATAGGACCATGATTACCAGCGCAGCCCCCTCCAGTAAATTATTCGAGACGGTGCGTATGGCTTTATCTACGAGAGTGGTTCGGTTGTAAACAGGGATTACAGTTATTCCTGGCGGAAGACTGAGGCTAATCTCTGATAGTTTCTCAGCAGCTGCGATCGAGACGGTTCGGCTATTTTCACCGATCAGCATATGCGCAGTTCCGACCACCACTTCCTCGCCATTCTGAGTGGCGGCACCGCTACGCAATTCCTTGCCGATAAGAACATCTGCAACATCTTTAATCCGAACAGGCACACCCTGACGGCTGCCAAGAATAATTTCGCCAATATCCTGTAAATTGGCTATTTGACCAGGTACTCGAACTAGATTCTGCTCTCCACTTTTTTCAATATATCCTGCACCGACATTGAGATTGTTACGCTCTAGAGCAGCGATTACATCCTGGAGTGTTAATCCCAGCGAGATCAGTTTTTCTGGATAAGGGGCTACATGGAATTGCTTGACGAAGCCACCGATCGAATTGACCTCTGTCACCCCTTTGACTGTGCGTAATCGTGGCTTGATCACCCAGTCCTGAATCTCACGTAAATCAGTCGAGTTATATGCAGCACCATCTGGTTTGCGTGCACCCTTATCAGCATTAACCGTCCACATGAAAATTTCACCGAGGCCAGTAGAGATTGGCCCCATCGTGGGTACGATTCCAACTGGTAGCCGACTCCTCGCCTCTTGTATCCGCTGATTTACTAATTGTCGGACAAGGTAGATGTCCGTTCCGTCCTTGAAGATGACTGTGACTTGAGATAGGCCATACCGCGAGATGGACCGGGTATATTCAAGATTGGGTAGGCCTGCCATAGCCATCTCAATCGGAAAAGTTACGCGCTGCTCGGCCTCGATGGGTGAATAACCCGTTGCCGGTGTATTGATTTGCACCTGTATGTTGGTGATGTCTGGCACCGCATCAATGGGCAGTCTTTGGTAGTTGTATATACCAAGAGCAGCCATCACCAGCACCGCTAGCAGGATGAGCCCGCGCTGGTGTATCGATATTCGCAAAATGCGTTCAAGCATAATTCTCTGCCTTAATTAGATTCTTCTAGGGGCTGTAAGGTTTAATGATCGAAGCTCACGCCAGCCTTGCCCAGGTCAGCCTTGATTGCAAAGCTGTTACCGGATGCATACTGCTCGCCGGCAGAGAGCCCTTTCAGAACTTCTACCATCCTGCCATCACTGCGACCCAATTCGAGTGGGCGGGCTTCGAAATAATTGCCATACCGACCAAACACGACCGACCAGTTACGTAGTGTCTGGATGGATCCAGCCGATACAGCAACCGGTACTTCGATCTCTTCAGATACAAGTTCAACATTGAGAAACATTCCTGGTAGCCATCGGTTGTCATTGTTATCTAGCACCACTCTGGCTTTGGCAGTCCTTGTTTGCGCTCCGACAAGGGACCCGATGTAGGAGACAATGCCCTCACTCGCAGCATCAAGTGCTGTCGCCTTGACGGTGGCTTTCTGTCCGAGCCTGATCACCCCCAGATCTTTTGGATAGACTGTAATTTCTGCCCAAACTGTCGACATGTCTGCCACGGTAAAGATAATTACATCCTCCTTAAGTGCCGTACCCAATGCGACAGCTCTGGCAACGATGAGTCCTGAAATGGGTGCCCGGATTTCATACCTGGTCAGATTTCTTGATTGGAGATCTGTTGTGGGTTGTACACCAAGTGCACGTAGTTTTTCCGAAGCAAGATCGGATGAGATTTCAGCCTCATTCATCACCAGCTCGGCGGCAAGGTAATCCTGCTTCGCGGATATTTTTTCTTCCCACAGCTGTTTTTCGCGCTGATAGGTGGTACGTGCCAGTATCAGTCGTCTATGAGCTGCAAAGAACTGGCTGCGTAAATCGGCTAGTATCTGGCTCTCGATGACGGCAAGTACCTCTCCTTTCTGCACTTGTTGACCAGGCTCTCGATTCACAGCGACTACCACACCCGACAATCGAGGCACTATCTGTACGATGCTATCTGGGTTGAACACAATCTCGCCAGGTAGCTTGAGCGTGGGCTTAATCGTTGCAGGGCCGGCGGTCAGTATCTCAACGCCGATACTCTTCAGCATCTCATCAGGCATTTCTATCCGTGCCTCGATCTGGCTATAACCCCACCGAACTGTCTTGCCATTTTGCTCAGAGACAATCGCCACTTCGAATGAGTGAGGTTCATCCACCAATTGATCTCCGACCAGGTAATCAGCTTCAGGCATGAAATTAATTAACTGCGCCGGGGAACCGAGACGTGTCAGCGTGATTGCGACCTTGGAGGAGGTGGGGGGGAGTGGTTTTCCTTTTTCATAGAGATAAACTCTAAAATGAGGGGGTACTCCTTTTTCAAAGATGGTGATCTCTACGCTGAAATCGTCGGCAGTAAATAACTTCCCACCTTTGGGTCCTGTTTTGAATTCTGATTGAGTAATACTCTCTTTTGTAGTCGATCCATTCTTGGATTGGGAGACTGAAGATGTAGCGTCAGATGAGTTCGATGTGGATCCCTTGCCCAAAAAAAGGATCAATCCACCCAACACGACTCCAATCGAGATCGCAATTATTATTTTTTTGAGCTGAGATTTTTCCACGATTTACTCCTTGAGTCCTTGGGCTGTACTGTCTCCCTGATTGACTGAATTATTTTTTGAGCCATCCGTTGTGTCATCAACTGGCCCTGCAATCAGACGTTCCAGCTCATTGACCAGACGCTGGTAGTTCGCGAGCGCGCGCACATACAACACCTGGTTCTGAAACAGGGTGCGCTGCGTATCGAGCACTTCGAGATAACCAAACTTGCCCAATTCGTAGCCTTTGTTGGTGACTTCAAAAGCACTTCTGGCTGCAGGCAATATCTCGCTACGCAATACATTGATCTCGTTTTGCGCGGCCGATAAAGCCTCATAAGCCTGCGCAAACTCGGTTCTCAGTCGTAGATCAGTGGCCGCCTGCTCATCAATTGCTTTGTCCACGCGTTGATAGGCTTCCTGCAGGTTACCCTGATTGCGGTCGAATAACGGCAGCGGCACCATCAAGCCAGCGACGATGGTCGTACCGCCAAGCTGTGCGTGATGAATGGCACCGCCTCCCAAGGTGAGATTCGGAATGCGCCGAGTCTGCTCCACTGCCAGCATTGCTTTACGCTGTTCCAGATTCTTCATGCTGCGCTGCGCCATCGGCCCGGCAAGCACACGTTCCTCGAGTACCTCAAAACTTGGCAAAGTGACCAAAGATCCAAGGTCTCCCAGCGCCTTACTGAATTGCGGGGAGGGATTTCCCCATAACAGGGTCAGCCGTTTGCGTGCTGCCGCCAGATCTCGTTGCGCCTGCACCAGCTCAATCCGCGTGGTGGAAAACGCCACGCCGGCTCTGGTCTCTTCGATTGGGGGTACCTTGCCGGCCTGGACGCGCCGCGCCACTGTGCTCACTACTTTTTGCGCCAGTTGCGCACTCTCCTCGGCAAGCCTCAGCCGCTCTTGCCCTGCGAGAACCTCGATGAATACATTTGCCACCCGGGCGATGAGTTCCACGCGCCGGGTCTCGTAGTCTTTACCTGCCACTTCCTGGCCCAGCGATGCCGCAACAACCCGGGCGGCGCGTTTCCCACCGAGCTCGATCAGTTGATTGAGTCGTATCGTTGAGAGCTGCTGCACCACCTCTTTTGAGACCGCGTCGGCGGAGTTGAGTTCACCGTGCAGTGGTCGCACATTGCCGGCGTTTTCAACGTTCACGACCAATTCAGGGTTACGCAGCAGTCCAACTTGCAGTGTTACCCCTTCCAGCGCACGCATTTCCTTGGCAAAAGACGCCAGTTCAGGATTGCGCTGCAACGCAAACCGCACTGCGTCGCGCAAAGTGAGAGCATTATTTTCTTCTGGCAGGGATGAAGCAGCGTAACCCGGCTCTCTGTCAGGAAATGCACCGAAAGAGATGCTCTCAGCCATTGCTGGAAACGGGCAACTCAGCACCAGGCCTAGCAACGCAATTGGTAGCCCGGATGGTAGCCGCTGTCGCGGTACCGTGAGCAATACACTAGAGTTCATGAGAATTCTCCGCAAACATTATGTGTCAATGATCAGCCACATGATGGGTGGGCTGGGCATGACGCACGAATAGAGCTGAAGCAAGTCAACGAGGTGGATATGTTCGACGCTACTTCAGGCGATCACGATCTGCCCAGGCTGCGAAGAGCTGCTCCGGTATGACTTGAAGATTTAACTTGCGAGAATGCTGCGAGGGGGGCGAAGAGGCGAATCTGGAATGGACTCGGGAATGGTGACAGAAACAAATACGGCCAGAACTTCCATGCCGGTGGCAGCGGGTACCAGCAAGGGAGCAGTGAAGAAGAACGGCTGGAACTGTCCGGCTGC
>Ga0114969_10005032_pt1 | contig 10419 bp, 8 predicted proteins | sample M_130807_MF_Meta_FD_87316 | JGI IMG/M metagenome (GOLD analysis project Ga0114969, IMG submission 87316) | Freshwater microbial communities from Lake Montjoie, Canada to study carbon cycling - M_130807_MF_MetaG | ecosystem: Environmental > Aquatic > Freshwater > Lake | place: Lake Montjoie...
CAATGGCGTAAGTTCAAAGGTGCCGCTTACATCACGCACAACCCAAGATGCCATATGCAATCCAAACAACGCAGGGATATACGAAATAGTGCCATAAAATGACGTCTTAAAATTTGAACCGTCTGTCAGCTTGATGGATTCGCTATTTGGTTGTTCTTCTGAAAACACTGTCATCACACCTGAATAAATTTCTTCTTTACGAAGCCTTTTGCGGATATAATACGCAAATGGGCACATATGCGTTCGAGAAATATCAGCATATTTCAATTTCATTGAATCGATTTTGCCTCCCGCACCCATGCTACTGATGATTTTACATCCTTTATTTTTGGCAGCTTTAATCAAGTATACTTTTGGTGTGATAGAATCAATGCAATCCATCACATAATCGTAGTCGTATTGATTCACTAAATCTGTTGTTTCATCTGGATTGAGAAATTGATTAATCGCTACTAGTTCTAAATTCGGATTGATATCGAGCAAGCGCGCTTTCATATATTCGGCTTTACTTTCACCCACAGAACTTGTCAGTGCAGGAAGTTGCCTGTTGATGTTTGTGATATCCACAATATCGCCATCAACAATGGTCAATTTGCCAATACCAGCCCGAACGAGAAATTCGGCAGCGAAACTACCTACTCCGCCCAATCCGACAAGCAGTACATTAGTATTGTTTAATTTTTCTAACGGTTCTTTTTTGACCAGCAATTCGGTGCGTTCGAGCCATTTTGGAGTTGTAAACATAGTCGCAAATGTAAAAAAGAAATTGCAACTTTGATGAATGTGCCATTCTATTCAACGCAGTATAAAAGAATCAATCAAGCGAATTTATGTTGTTAAGGTAAATTTGATTGACACATCACATCCAAGGCATCAAACAAGGTCTTATTAGCATCGTGTTTGAATGATGTGAGCTTTGATGTAAACAAGGGCAAGTCGTATAAGAACGCCTTAATATGATCGCTGCTGAATTGATTGAAATGTCGACCGTAACCTAATTGCTGAATATAAGCCGCGTTGACAAACTGTTCGAATTGATGTTGAATCGGTACGCAACACACTGGCTTGTGTAAAAATACGGCTTCACTTATAAATGAAAAACCACCATTGGCAATCACGGCTTTAGCCGAGGCGAAATAGTGAATAAATTCATTTTCTGAAAATGATTTTAATACCACATTTCCATGTACTTCTTCGCGATTGAAACCATAGACAATAAACTGTTCATTAGGAAGTGACTGCAACGCTGGTATTAAGTCTTTTTGCGATGTCGAAGTTTGATAAACGACAATATGATTTTTGATACTGGGTTTTGCTTTTACTATTTCATCTCTGATAATTGGTGCAACGTAGGATGTGTTTGGTTTTTTAATAGGTGGATGAAAAAAGGAGGTGATAAAATAATGTGTCGCACCAGCCACTTTAGCTTTGACAATATTTTTCGAAAGAATATAATTGGCCTTCTCTGTTTTTGGTATTTCAATATCCAACCTAGCCCTATTCAACACTTGCATATTATCGATACTGAGTAAAGGGATGTTTCTTGATAGTGCAAAAAAATGAGAAAAACTTTCAAAGTCGCTGATGACAATGTCTGGTGTGAAATTCTTCAACAACTGTTGATAGGTATTGAAATTTTTAATCACTTGTCGCGGTGCTTCTTTTAATGTTAATAGGATGGTCGCGCCAACTGACACCTTTGCATTTTTATACGCCAAATGAAATCCTTCGATGGATACTACCCTGTCGCCAAAATGCTTTTTAAGAAAAATAAAGGCTCTGTCACTGCTCACAATACAGACTTCATGTTGTTGGGCTATTAAATATTGAATCACCGATTTGCTGCGTGTTGCATGCCCCATCCCTTCGCTCGGTACGCCGTATAAAATTTTCATTACTTACTGATTTGTTTCGTCTGCGTGACGAAGATGTTTATTCATTTTTACGTGAGGCATTCCTACTTCTTCGAATTCATTGCCTTCGATGACATACCCTGATTTTTGATAGAAACCAATAGCTGATTTCCTTGCATGCAATTCAATTAAACCATAGCGATTGTTGATACAAAAGTTTTCAGCATAACGAAGCATTGTTGCTCCAACACCGATTCCCTGCACTGCATCATCGACTGCCATTTGTCGTAATTTGATGATATCCTTATCGATTATTTTCAACATCACACACGCAACTACATGTTCGTCTCGTGTCATGATGATGGTCATTTGATTTTCTTCATCACTTAAATCTTCATCTGCTAAATTCAATCCGAGTGGTATTCTGAGGATTTTATTACGAAGTGAAAGTACCTTTTCGTAATACGGTGAAGCTGAATTTATTACATTTAATTCCATTATATTGCCTATTAAGTAATGGTGTCAAAGATACGCAGGCACTTCGATTTAATGCGCTTTATTACGATGGAATCGATTGTGTACTCGTATGACATTGCCTTGAAAAAAAATGGATGGACGAATGAACCTTGCAGCGTTCTATTTTGTTGACATTCGCAGTGGCTGTTAAAATATCTTAAACAATTCTCTTGATTGCTTCTGATACTATACTTTTGAGCCGTGAAAAGAATTTTCCCCATTATCATACTCTTGATTGCTATTTCCGTTCTGGGTATTATTTACTTGCAGGTTGAATGGATACGAGGTGCTACAAAATTAAAACGCGATCAATACGCACAGGATATTTATGTGAGTCTTGAAAATGTGCGAGACTCGATTAATAAGCGAAAGGATAATTCGCTCGGCGGCATTTCATTTCCAACCCAATTATTATCCTTCAGCAGTTTTGTATCAACACCTAGTGTTATTTCAAATTTTCAGTTGCACGACATTATCAAGCACGAACTTCGAATGAAGAAGATCAAGCAATCATTTGAATTCTGTATTACCAACGAAGCCCGTCTGCCTACGATGTTCAGCAGTGGGTATAAAATGGAATACTTGGATGATCCTAATAACCGTCAAATTTTTCTTACAACAGAAAACACCATTATGAATACCGAAGTGCTGAATATATTCATTCTTCAGCCTGAAAGTTATTTTCAGAATCACTTAGCACTGTTATTGCTCGGTTCAATTTTATTTACGTCCATTATTATTACTGCCTTTCTATTGACACTTAAGACGATGTTGAGTCAGAAAAAGCTATCTGAAATCAAATCAGATTTCATCAATAATATGACGCACGAGTTTAAGACACCGATTGCGACTATACAGCTTGCCACCGATGCATTGAAGAATGAAAAGGTGATTCATAATCCAGATCAAATTCTGTATTACTCTGGCATTATTAAAGAGGAAAATAGACGAATGAATAAACAAGTAGAAAAGATTTTGCAGTCGGCACAGTTAGAACGTGAGGAGATTAAACTACAATTACGCAAGCTCGATGTCAATATGGTGATTCAAAAAGTTGCGGAAAACGTTGCGCTACAAATGCAAGAAGTAGGTGCTACGCTCACCACAACATTGAATGCAAGCAACAGTATTATTTATGCGGATGAAGTACATTTTTCCAATATCATTTTCAACTTGATTGATAATGCCATCAAATATTCGAAAGAGAATCCGGCTATTGAAATCGAAACAAATAATATGGGGCAATCATTGCAATTGAAGATTATCGATAATGGTATCGGCATGAGTAAAGAAACGACCAATCATATCTTCGAGAAGTTTTATCGCGCTCATACAGGTAATCTGCACGATGTGAAAGGCTTTGGTCTTGGTTTGACATATGTCAAAAAAATCGTTTATGCACACGGAGGAAAAATTAATGTCGATAGTACTTTAGGTGAGGGGACGACCTTTACATTGACCTTCTCAATTAAATCTGTTGATGCGTCTTAAGTAGTTGCTACTTCGTTAAAACGTTCGTATTTAGTCCGTTAAATGTTCATGCAGACTTACCTTATCAGCGGCGACATTTAATTGATAGTTGATACCCATTTTTAAGGGCCAATTGTTCGGTTGATGTCCAACAGGAAAATCAACACAAACAGGATAAGTAAAGTCCTTTACTTTCTCCCACACGATGTCATATTCTGTCATACCGAATGGAATTTCATTATCTTGTGTCTCTGTAAAGCCACCAACAATAAGGCCTGCTAACTTATCTAATTTCCCTGCTCGTAGCAGTTGCCACATCATGCGATCAATATTGTATTTGTATTCTCCAATATCTTCGATTATCAGAATAGAGCCTTCGGTATGGATATCACTTTTAGTACCGATGAGATCAGACAACAAGGCCAAGTTGCCACCTATCAATGTGCCGTTACAACTTCCTAGTCTGTTTATATTATTTGGCGCAATTTCATACTGAATGGGTGTGCCTTTTAGTATTTCATTGATTTGATGGGTTGAATACGAATCCTTGTTCTCTTCACGAAATCCTGCGCCCATATGTCCGTGAATGGTTGCAATATTAAATTGTGTGTGGATATGCGAATGCAAACACGTGATATCACTATACCCCAATAACCACTTTGGATTTTGCACAAAGCGAGTAAAATCAAGTTGATCTATAATACGCACCACACCGTAACCTCCGCGCCCAAATAAAATAGCAGTGATTTCTTCATCATCCAGCATTTGTTGTAAGTCATTCAGTCGTTCCTCGTCGGTTGCTGAAAATTTATAGTAACTGCTACCAACATCCGTTCCTATTTTTAACTGATACCCCCACTCCCTTAATTGTGTAAACATAGGTTCCATATCGGCAAGATGCACAGCGCCAGCAGGACAAGTTATGCCAATGGTGTCGCCGGGTTTTAAATAAGAGGGAATAATGGCCATTGCGTTTGAAAAGCAGGTTTTATCTATGTTTCACTGGTTTCGGCGATTCTTTTCTGATGGTAAACATCCGTGATATTTAAAACCAAAAAAGTCGCCAATCTAAAGTGCTAAATAGTAACTTTGCCCAAATATATAAAAATTAACAGAATGGATAAGTTTAGCATAAGTAGAAACATGGGTTTTATTACAGGGCCGTTGATGCTGATATTGGGCATTGCGACCTATATGAATCATCGTTTTCCACCATTATCCATCGTGATGATTGTTATGGGCACCGTTCGAATTGGGTTGACCATTTATAGCTACCTAATGAATAAAAAAGATAATCAAGCATAATAATACACTGACGATCTAGTATGAAAGAATTTAAACGACATTTAGTGACCGCGGCGTTGCCGTATGCCAATGGGCCTGTTCATATTGGACATTTGGCAGGTAATTTTTTACCCGCTGATATTTACGCGCGCTATTTAAGGGCAACAAAACAAGATGTGAAATTCATTTGCGGTACAGATGAACACGGTGTGCCAATTACCATTCGTGCGATGAAAGAAGGTGTCACGCCACAAGACATCGTTGATAAATATCATAGCATTATCAATGAAAGTTTAAAGACAATGGGTATTTCATTCGATATCTTTTCACGCACGTCCAATCAGGTTCATCACGAAACATCGCAAGCTTTTTTCAAGACCTTATATGATAAGAATCTCTTTGAAGAAAAAGAATCTGAACAATATTTCGATGAAGAAAAACAAACCTTCTTAGCCGATCGATATATCACTGGCACCTGTCCGAAGTGCAGCAATCCAAGTGCATACGGCGATCAATGTGAAAAATGTGGTTCGGCTTTAAGTCCGGATGAATTAATTCATCCACGAAGTACACTTAGTCAATCTGCGCCAGTTAAGCGTGTCACCAAACATTGGTATCTCCCTCTTCAACAGTATGAAACTTGGCTCAAGCAATGGATTTTAGAAGATCATAAAGATTGGAAAAACAATGTGTATGGTCAATGTAAAAGTTGGCTCGACAATGGACTTCAATCACGCGCAATGACACGCGATAGTCATTGGGGCGTGAAAGTACCTTTGCCAAATGCAGAAGGAAAAGTATTGTATGTATGGTTTGATGCACCTATTGGCTATATCTCTGCGACCAAAGAACTAACACCACAATGGAGCGATTATTGGTGCAAGGATGATACCAAACTTGTTCATTTCTTAGGCAAGGACAATATAGTTTTTCATTGTATCATCTTCCCTGCGATGCTTAAAGCACATGGCGATTTTATTTTACCTGAGAATGTGCCTGCGAATGAGTTTTTGAATATTGAAGGCGAAAAAGTAAGTACAAGTCGTAATTGGGCTGTATGGGTAGACGAATATGTAAAGGATTTTCCAGATATGCAAGATGCACTTCGGTATGTTCTATGTGCGAATGCACCCGAAAATAAGGATAATGATTTTACGTGGAAAGATTTTCAAGAACGTGTCAACAGTGAATTGGTAGCTATTTTTGGCAACTTTGTCAACAGAGCCTTTGTATTAATGCATAAGTTGTGTAATGGCAAAATCCCACCCTATCATCTCGAGGGGAAAGATGAAAAAGATGATGCGTTGTTCGACAAGATTGTGAAGACCAAAGAAACCGTATCCAATTGTATTGAACATTATAAGTTTAGGGAAGGTCTTTTTACTGTCATTGATTTAGCAAGAGAAGGAAATAAATATCTTCAAGATAAAGAGCCTTGGAAAAAAGGTGATGATCAAGTATCGATTGATAACAGCCTGCATATGTGTATGCAATTATGTGCTAATTTGGCCATCTTTATAAATCCATTTCTTCCATTTACCGCGACTAAGATGTGTCGTATGATGAAGGTGGTGGATCGAATGCTTGATTGGGAAAACAGTGGTAGTTTGAAATTATTACAAAAAGGATATCCAATGAATGCACCAGAATTATTATTCAAGAAAATCGAAGATGAACAGATTGTATTTCAATCTGAGAAACTAAAAAACGGCCTTATCCTTTCAGCACAAGAAACAGCAGCTGGTAAGCCTAACGAAGAGACATCATCTGTTTCAACGAGTTTTAAAGAGACTATTCAGTTCGAAGATTTTGATAAAATTGATCTACGCGTTGGAAAAATACTTGCCGCTGAAAAGGTTGAGAAGGCTGACAAACTTTTAAAACTATCTATTGATCTAGGTTTTGAGCAACGCACTGTTGTCAGCGGTATTGCATTGCATTATACACCTGAGGAGATAATAGGAATGCAAGTGACATTGGTAGCGAATTTGGCGCCTCGCAAGATGCGTGGCATTGAGAGTAATGGCATGATACTGATGGCAGAGAATGCCGAAGGCAAACTGATCTTCATCAATCCGCAAGGCGAAGCAATGAATGGAAGTGCCGCGAAATAACTGGGCGAAATGAAACCACTTGCAAGTACGGGTTTAAGAATGTAAATTTGGTAGGCTTTTTCTGCTTACATAATAAAATAGGTAGATGAAGCAATACTTAACTTCACTACGTTCATTCACGCATCCTTCGATGCAAATATTTTATTTAGCATGAAAAATCTTTTCCTTGTACAGCTATTTCTCGTCGTTTGTTCTTTTGCGAATGCGCAATGTATCTTATTGCCAAATGCCACACCGGGCATTACCTTGGTGCATCAGAATACGAATTGCTCAAATAATAGCGGTGTCGCGTTTAATCCCAATCAGAATCTATATTATGGTGTACGAGCAGGAAATACTACCTTTCCGCTAGAAACATGGAGTGCAACATCGGTGCCATTAAATCAAACTTCAGCAGGCTTCGATTGGAGAGGTATGTGGTGGAATCCTACTACAAATCAATTAGAAGGAAATGGATATTTTACCTCAGGTATTTGGAAAGCCGATTTAAATGCGAGTGGATATGCCCTTGCAACGGGCACAACAATCTTTACAGGTATGAATCAACCTGATGCGCAAAGCTGTGGCGATCTTGATTGGCAGGCGTATGAAATACTCTATTATTTTAACGGGACCATCTATCGATATTCACGCACTACAAATGCCTTGTTGGGGTCATACCCTATCACAGGCACACCGGTGGCTATTTCAAATTTAAATTCTACAACGTTGATGTATACTGGTTGTCCAGGTAAGGAAATAGCCTTATTAGATTATATCAATAAGTGTGTCTATGTCTACAATAAAGCCAATGGTGCGTATGCCGGAACTAGTCAATTGCCAGCGTCAGCGATCACAACAGGATCTTTTCGAACGTCTTGGGCAAATTGTCATATATGGCTTTTCAACCTAGCTGATTATACGTGGTATAGTTATAAAATATTCGATGTTTGTTCGGCTTGTGCGCCCGTTTATACGATACAAAATCATACGCTTTGTGCTGGTGATAGTTTGTTGTTTGCCGGTGTGTGGCATCACCTAAGCGGCACATACAATGATACGCTTACCGCGGCCAATGGGTGCGATAGTATTATTTCAAGTGTACTCACAATATTACCTCCTGCTGCTATAACGCAGCAGCATTCACGTTGTTTTGGTGATAGTATTTTTGCCGGAGGTTCTTGGCAACATAGCAGTGGCACGTACCACGATACACTCACTGCTGCTTCGGGTTGTGATAGTGTGGTCACCCATATTGTCAATATCGCTGCATTAGCCACTACCAATACAACGGTTGCTATTTGCGAAGGTGATAGTTTATTTATTGGTGGTGGATGGCGTCATTTTTCAGGTGTATATGTTGATACTCTAAGCACGGTGACAGGTTGTGATAGTTTTATATTCACTACGTTGATGGTACATCCTGTGTTTATCAAAACAACGGCACTATCCATATGTCAAGGAGATAGTCTTTTTGCAGGAGGTCGTTGGCAATATAGTTCGGGTGTTTATACGGATACGCTTCAAACGATATGGAGCTGTGATAGTATTATTCGTACTGTGCTTTCGATTAATCCTACACCCTATGTTTATCTTGGGAAAGATACTGTCTTATGCCAAGGTGATTTATTGGTCTTAAATGCCACTGCTAGCAATGTCACTTATCTATGGTCAGACAATACAACAAATGCTACATGCACAGTTACGCAAGGAGGCAGTTATTGGGTTGATGTGGCAATCAATAGTTGTCACTATTTAGATACAATCAATGTGGTGGTCAATCAACGACCTTTGGTTGATATCGGCCCAGATCAAAGTTTATGTGCAGATAGGACGGTTGTTTTAAATGCCACTACATCGAATGCAAGCTATCGTTGGCAAGACAATTCGTCTAAGGCAACCTATACTGTCACCTATGATGGACTTTATTGGGTGAGTGTAACAGTTAATAATTGCGCTGCAAGTGATACCGTAAAAATAGATTTTGCCAATCCTGATTGTGGGTGCCCTGTGTTTATACCGAATGCCTTCTCTCCAAATAATGATGGAAAGAACGATGAAATTGGCTTAGTGAATACGTTTGGTGTCGACCTCACCGATTTTAAAATCTATAATCGTTGGGGACAGGAAGTATTTAAATCGCAAAGGTTATTCGACAATTGGAATGGTAATTTCAAGGGAGGGCTTTCAGAAGTTGGCACCTATTATTATGTCGCTCGATATCATTGTCGTTATAACAACAAAGACTATGTATTAACAGGGGATATAACCCTACTTCGTTAATCGCCCTGCTATCTGTAATTACCTAATTCACTGTACCTCGTTAAGCTTCATCTCAATGCGGCGTTTTGTACCTTATCTATTTTCGCACATCGCATATCTTTTCTAGCTTGCTTGCATTCATTATGTAAATACGATTGGTTTTCCTTTTCTTTGTCGCAAAATAGCACAATGAGCAAGTCTACCCTGCACACTAACATGCGTATCTATCACCGTTACCTCGGTTTCTTTTTGGCAGGCATAATGGCTGTGTATGCCCTCAGTGGAGTCTTACTTATTTTCAGGGATACTGATTTCCTGAAACAAAACACACGTGTAGAAGATCAATTAAAACCAGGCTTGACAGTTGAAAAACTGGGCAAAAAAATTCGTATGCGTGATCTAAAGATTGAGTCTGTTAATGGCGATATTCAAACCTTTAAAAATGGCACGTATAATTTCGTAACGGGCGATGTCAGTTATACAAAGAAAGCATTACCCAAGATATTGGAGAAGCTTACGCACTTGCATAAAGCAGGCACCAAGGATTCGTTATTTGTGCTGAATGTCTTCTTTGGTTTTTCGCTGCTATTCTTTGTTCTCTCTTCCTTTTGGATGTTTATGCCTGAGACATCTATCTTTAAAAAGGGATTGTATTTTACATTAGCCGGTGTGGTATTGGTGATCGTGATGTTGCTTTTTTAAGGTTGAATAGACAGCGTTGCGTCCTTTCGTATGTTAGTTTCTACGTCATGATTATTTATAGCACATACATAAGAAGTATGTCACACTATGTAAATGCCGTGTTTACAAGGCAGCCGATTGTTAGTTTAAATCTACTAAGTATTTTGTTTTACTAACTTTGTGCGTATATTTGTCCATCTCAACTCACAATTTAAAAACTAATCACATGACAAACAACATCGTAGAAATCGATTTGGACA
>Ga0114969_10005033_pt1 | contig 10418 bp, 11 predicted proteins | sample M_130807_MF_Meta_FD_87316 | JGI IMG/M metagenome (GOLD analysis project Ga0114969, IMG submission 87316) | Freshwater microbial communities from Lake Montjoie, Canada to study carbon cycling - M_130807_MF_MetaG | ecosystem: Environmental > Aquatic > Freshwater > Lake | place: Lake Montjoie...
CAGATAGCGAGATAAGAAATGGCTCATAAAAAAGGACAAGGCGCGTCACGTAACGGGCGCGACAGTAACTCTCAGCGTCTTGGCGTCAAGGAACACGACGGCAAGACCGTTCCGGGCGGCTCGATTCTTGTGCGTCAGCGTGGCCGCAAGTTCAGCCCGGGGCTCAACGTCGGTCTGAGCAAGGACGACTCGCTCTTCGCCAAGATCACGGGAGTGGTGAAGTTCACCAATCACGGCGGTCACGGTCGCAAGATCAGCATCATCCCTGCCGCTACTGCAAAGAACTAAGCGTTGTTCGTAGATGAAGTCGACCTCCGTGTGTTCGCCGGCGACGGCGGCAACGGATGTATGGCTTTCCGTCGCGAGAAATTCGTTCCTCGCGGCGGCCCGAACGGCGGCAACGGCGGCGACGGTGGCTCCGTCTTTCTGCGGGCCACGTTGCACCAGAACACGCTGGTCGCCTTCCGCTTCAACCCCGAGTTCAAGGCCCAACGTGGCGGGCACGGCCTCGGTTCTAACTGCACCGGCTTTTCCGGCGAGGATCTCTACCTCGAAGTGCCGCCTGGCACCGTCGCCTACGAACAAACCGAAGACGGCATGATTCCGCTGGCCGACCTCACTGAAGTGGGCCAGACAGTGATGATCGCGCGTGGCGGTCGCGGCGGACGTGGCAATGCCGCGTTCCTGACCAACGCCAACCGCGCCCCGCGCCGCGCAGACCCGGGCGAACCGGGCGAAGAAAAGTTCCTCAAACTGCGGCTGAAGCTCGTGGCTGATGTCGGCCTGGTTGGATTTCCCAACGCCGGCAAGTCGACGCTCATCTCGCGCATCTCAGCGGCGCGACCCAAAATCGCCAACTACCCGTTCACCACGCTCTCGCCCAACCTTGGCGTCGTCCACATGGGCGAAGACAGCAGCTTTGTGGTGGCCGACGTGCCTGGCTTGATCGAAGGCGCACACGAGGGGCACGGCCTCGGCACCAAGTTCCTGTCACATCTGGAACGGACGAAGGTGCTGGTGCACGTCATTGACGTGTCATCAGAGTCCGGTCGCGATCCGGTCGCCGACTTCAAGATCATCACGAAAGAACTCGAGATGTTCGAAGGCGTTGGCGATGAACTGGCCGCCGCGCTGTCAACAAAGCGCCGCATCGCCGTCGCCAACAAGATCGATTCGCTCGACGAGCCGGAACGGCTGAAGAAGCTCGCCCGGCATATGAAGAAGATCAAGATTCCGCTCTTCGCGATCTCCGCGGTGACCGGCGAAGGTCTGCCGGCCCTGCTGGAAGCGATGTGGACCGAGGTGAGCGCCGCTCGCGCGGACGACGGCCAGTGATCGGGCTGGTCGGCGGCACGTTCGATCCTGTTCACTGCGGGCATCTGGACGTCGCGCATGCGGCTCGCCAGGCACTCCAGCTCGAGAAGGTCCTGCTCATCCCGTCGCGCACGCCACCACATCGCCATGCGCCGCAGGCCAAAGGCCTCGACCGGTTGGCGATGGTGCGTCTGGCCATCGCGAACGATCCCGGACTGGAAGCGTCGACGATTGAGCTCGATGCCGCAGGTCCGTCCTACACCTCGACCACGCTCGACCGATTTGCCGCCGCCGGAATGGACCTGATGACGCTGTGCTTTGTCTCGGGCGCGGACGCGTTCGCGCAGATTCCGACGTGGCATCAGTATCCGGACCTGCTCGATCGTTGCCACTTCGCCGCCGTCTCGCGTCCTGGCTTGCCGGTGGAGCGGCTGCGCACGCAATTGCCGCGGCTCGCGTCGCGCATGATCAGCGTGTCGGCAAATCAGCCGTGGGCAATGCCGTCACAAGCGAGTATCTTCTTGATAGACGCGCCGACCGCACCGGTCTCATCCACCGACGTTCGCGCGCACATTGCCCGGGGAGCATCGGTGAAAGGTCTCGTACCTGACGCCGTGGCGGCGTACATCGACGCTCATCGGCTGTATTTCACGGAGCCTCATGGCCACTGAACGTCGTCCCAAGGTCGGGCCGCGCGCACGCGCGGCATCTGCTCGTCCCCGCACGAAGTCTGTCACGGCGCGTCGCACACCGGCCGCCCGCAAGCCTGCTGGACGCACGCCCGCTCGACGTGGGCCGGCCCGCAAGATCGCCAAACCGGTCGTCAAAGCCAAAGCGCGCGAGAAGGCCAAATCTTTTTCGAGACCGAAGTCGCCGAAGAAAGTCACGCTGCCCGCGGACGTCGCGCTGGCGGTCTCCGCGGCGCTCGACAAGAAGGCGGAACAACTCCACGTCCTCGATCTGCGCAAAGGGGGCGCCTTCACCGATTTCTTCATCATTGCCACCGGCAATAACATCCGCCAGGTGCAAGCCATCGCGGACGGCATCGAAGAGACGCTCAAGAAGGCCGGCCAGCGTCCCGCCTTGGTCGAAGGCTACTCGCGCGCCGAGTGGATCCTGCTCGACTACTTCGACTTCATCGTGCACGTGTTCACGCCGAAGACGCGCGAGTTCTACGCGCTCGAGCGGCTGTGGGGCGACGCAGAGCGTGTCGAGATTTCTGCCTAGTTTCCCCGTCGGTCGCGTCGCAGATTTTGCGACTCGCTGACGAGCAACCCGCGTTTTCCCTCTAGTCGCCGCGTGGCAAGCCGCTTGCACTGCAAGCCGGCATGATCGCGGCGATTTCCAATTCGATACTGCGTGCTCTCCTCGCGCCGACCTGTGCGGCGTGCGACCATCCGTTGGACGCGCCGCTGAACGGCGCACTGTGCCTCACGTGCGTGCGGAGCGTCCAGTCCATTCCACCGCCCATCTGTCCGCGGTGTGGCGATCACCATCCCCTGCTGGGTGTCGAAACCGTCTGCGCCCGATGCCGGTCCACGCCACCCGCCTTCGACGTCGCCCGGAGCGCCGGGATCTACGACGGCGCGCTCCGCGACATGATCCACGCGTTGAAGTATCAGCGGCGGCGCATGATCGGGCCGTGGTTGTCTGCACGGATGAAGATCGACGGTGCCGACGTGCTCGACGGCGCAGATGCGGTGGTGCCGGTGCCGCTGCATCTCTGGCGACTCTGGCAGCGCGGCTTCAATCAAGCGGATGATCTGGCCATCGGGCTTGGCCTGCCGGTGTGGCGAGTCATCCGGCGCCAGCGGCGCGGGCCGCCACAGGCCGGCCTGCCGGCGTCCGAACGCCTCGCGAACGCTCGCGGGGCCTACGCCTTGAGCCGACGTACAGAGCTGCGACCGGCGCGCCTGAGGGGCGCGGTGGTCGTTCTGATCGATGACGTGATGACGACCGGTGCGACGCTGGATGCGTGTGCGACCGTGCTGCGCTCGGCGAATGTGGCGAGCGTGCGGGTGCTTACCGCGGCGAGAGCCGTGGCATCACGGCCGCCTCAACGGCTGCCGACACGGCATCTTTCGATTGTTCGCCGTTGATGAGGACCCAGTTGTCGGCCTGCGCCTGACGTCGATAGCTCTCGCGCACGCGTGCGAGCAGGGCCAGATCGCGTTCGTACCGATCACGACCGGTGCGTTTGCGTTCGGTCGCCGTCTCGGGCGCGATGTCGAGCACGACGGTGAAGGTCGGCGCCGGCAGAAACCGCTGAATGTCGCGGAGCCACTGTGCGTCAAGGCCTTGCGCCTCGCCATACGCCACGCTCGACGCGACGTAGCGATCGCAGATGACGACCGCCCCGCTATCGATCCAGGCGTCGAGACGGGGCTTGAACTCCATCCGATTGGCCACGTAGAGCAGCTGCATCACGTCGGGCGCAAAATCGCGTTCGCCACGCAGTGCGGCGGCAATCTCGCGGCCGATCGGCGTCTCGTAGTCAGGAAACGACAGCGCGTGAACCTTGCGGCCCTCCTGCTCTACTTTCGCGCGCAGATGTCGTGCCTGTGTTTCTTTGCCGCTCTGGTCCAGTCCTTCAAATGCGATCAGCATCACACGTCCCACTGCAACAAATCGTCAACCGTCTGGCGTCGCCGCACGACGCGCCACGTGCCATTCTCCACCATCACCTCGGCGGCCGTCGGGCGCCGATTGTAGTTCGAGGCCATCACCGCGCCATAGGCGCCCGCGTCGCGCACCACCAACAAATCTCCGACCTCGACCGGTGGCAGCCGACGCCCCGACCCCAGCGTGTCGGTGGTCTCGCACACCGGGCCGACGATGTCACACAGGCGATCGTGACCAGGCCGCGGCGATACGGCGGCGATGTCGTGCCACGCACCGTAGAGTGCGGGTCGCAGCAGATCGGTCATGCCGGCGTCGGCAATCACGAACCAACGCGGCTCGCCCGTTTCGGGATCTGCGGGCTGGGATTTCAGGTCGACCACGGTGGTCAGCAGGGCACCGGCCGGTCCGACGATCCAGCGCCCGGGTTCGAGCACCAGCGTGAGGCCCGTGCGCCGCACCGCCGGCAGAATCGCGGCCGCGTATTCCTCGGGCGACACCACGGTCTGTCCAGCCTGATACGCGATGCCGAGGCCGCCGCCGATATCGAGATGCTCGAGCGGCACGCCTTCGGCGATCAGCGACAGGGCGAGAGTCGACAGTGTCTCGGCCGCGCGCGTGAGCGGTGCCGTCTTGGTGATCTGCGAACCGATGTGCACGTGCAGACCGACGATCTGCAGCGACGGATGCCGGCCGATCTCGCGCGCCATGGTGCGCGCGGCCTCGACCGACATGCCGAACTTGTTCGTGCGGAGCCCGGTCGAGATGTGCGGATGGCTTTCGGCATCCACATCGGGATTGATACGAATGGCCACGCGCGCCACGGTGCCCAGATCGCGGGCGATCGCCGCGATACGTTCCACTTCGCCCGGCGACTCGGCGTTGATCGCCTTCACGCCGAGGGCCACGGCGCGTTCGAGTTCCGCCCGCGACTTGCCGACACCGGTGAAGACGATGTCATCCGCCGTGAACCCGGCCCGCAGCGCCACCTCCAGCTCGCCGCCGGAATTGGCGTCGGCGCGCGCACCGCATTCGCGCATCAGCCGGACCACGGCGAGCGTGGCGTTGGCTTTGATGGCGTAGTGCAGGGCATGCGGGTAGTCGCCGCAGGCGGCCGACAACGCGCGGCATCGCTCGCGGATCAGGGCCGCGTCATAGACGTACGTGGGAGTGCCGAACTCCGCCGCGATTGCGCCAAGCTCTGCTGGGGAAACGCCGGTCGAATTGCCGCTCACGAGACTGCCCATTGTACTGACTCTGCTATGAATTCGCCCGTGGCAGATCCAGTGGACGGCTCCGCGATTGATGCCGTCATCGAGCGGTGTCTTCAGGGCGATCAGCTCGCGTGGTCTGCGATCGTCCAGCAGCATCGGCGCAAGGTGTTCAACCTCGCATACAAGTTCGTCGGTCGGTACGACGAAGCCGAAGATCTGACGCAGGACATCTTCATCAAGATTTTCAAGGCATTGCACACGTTCGATCGCCGAGCCAATTTCCAGACCTGGCTCATCAGCGTCAGCCGCAACCTCTGCATCGATCACTATCGCAGCGTGCGGAAAGAGCGCGCCACGATCGCACGCGATGTCGACGCGTCGGAACTCACGCCCGCGTCGCGCGAGCGAGGACCGTATTCCCAGCTCGAGCAAACAGATCTGAAAGACATGATCCGCCGCGCCATGGCCGCGCTGCCCGAGACGCTGAGCACCGCCGTGACGTTGCGCGATCTGCAGGAATTCTCGTATCAGGAAATCGCCGATCATCTCCACCTGCCCGAAGGCACGGTGAAGTCGCGCATCAATCGCGGCCGCATCGAGCTTGCGCGGCAGATTCGCAAGATTCAGGAGAGCGCGCCCGCAGCACGGCTCCTGGCTAAACCCACTCGCGGAGGCACCGCATGAATGTCACCACCTCGCAGGTCAACGGCATCTCGGTTGTGCGCGTCAGTGAAGCGCGCCTGACCTACCCACTGCTCACCGACTTCGTCAACACGGTCACGGGCCTCATCGCGAGCGGCGACAAGCGGATCCTCATCAATCTCGAGACAGTGAGCTACGTCGACAGCGCCACCATCGGTTGCCTGATGGATCTCTATCGACAGGCCTCGGCCGGCGGCGGCGCGCTGAAACTCGCAGGCGTGCAGAAGCGGGTCGAGACGATGCTCACGATGACTGGCGCGCACAACTTCCTCGAGGTGCACGCCGATCAGGCGTCGGCCATCGCGAGCTTCGGAGCCTAGACCATGGCTCGAACCATCACCACCTCAGCCGGCACCCCCATCGAACTCGACGGCGACGTGCTGGCCGTGATCGAAGCGATCTCCCGCGACCTGACGCGACGCCGCACCCTCGAATACGGATTCGAAGACGTCGATCGCGAGTTTCAACACCTGATCGCGCAGATGACGGAAGCCGAACTCCGCGCCTACTTGAAGGAAAGCCTGTTCATGAGCTTCAACCGGTTTGAGAACGACCGTTTGAGCAGCGTGATCCGTAAAGCCGGACGCGCGGCCGACGCAGATTCAGGGTTGTAGGGAAGTGCGTAGGCCCGAGCTTTAGCTCGGGCAACCTTACTAGACTAGGCGGTGACCGTGCCGAGGACCGGTGCGCGCTGACCCGCCGGAGCGGACGCATCGACCAGCGTCCAGCTGTCCGTCTGACGCATCAGCTCAGAGGCCAGCTCCGCATGGAGTGCGTGACCGCCTCGCTGCACCGACACATGACCCGCAATCGCATGCCCCACGAGCGCGAGGTCGCCGATCACGTCCAACATCTTGTGCCGCACGAACTCATCGTCGAACCGGAGCGGGTTGAGCACGCCGGTTTCGCCGAGCACCACCGCATTGTCAAGCGACCCGCCCAGCGCGAGACCGCGCTGACGAAGCATCTCGACTTCTTTCAGGAACCCAAACGTGCGCGCCGGCGCGATCTCATCGACATACGACGCTTCGGTAATTTCCAGCGTCTTTTTCTGCGAGCGCAGCATCGGATGATCAAACTGGATGGCGTAGCTGATCTTGAAGGTGTCTGACGGGAAGATCGAGATGCTCTTCTCGCCGCGCTCGACGGTGACCGCGCGCAACACGCGCAGGACCTGACGGGCGGCGGACAACTCCTTCACGCCGGCTTCCTGGATCAAATAGACCCAAGGGGCCGCGCTACCGTCCATGATCGGCACTTCAGACTGATTGAGCTCCACAACAACGTTGTCGATGCCCAGTCCTCGGAGCGCCGACAGCAGATGTTCCACCGTGTCGACGGTCGCCTGCCCCTTGACGAGCGTGGTCTGGAGCACCTGGGTTGGTCCAAGGTGCGCCAGATTCGCCGGAATGTCGATGCCAAGATCCGAACGGCGGAACGTAATCCCTGCGCCCGCGGCCGCCGGCTTCAGCGACACAGATACCTTCTGTCCGGAATGCAGACCAATCCCAGTGCAGGTAATTGTTCGCCGAATCGTACGTTGGAGGTTTGACATCATCGACAGGCGACAGTCACTTAAGCAATCGGCTTGCCACTACCGTTGCCGACAAAGTTCTGATCGGCTTGCACTGCTCAAGTAACTGATAACAATGCACTTATCTGCTAAGCATGGTGATCAGTTCTTCCTACGTCTTCTCAGAGCGTGGTCATCCGACCACAGGAAAAATGCGTCGATGCGTGTCATTCGAACCACGACTGTCAAGAAACTGCCGATTTGTCTGAGGCGGATGAACCAGTGAGAACTGGCCCAAGGAAGAGGCCGGTCGCCGATGCTTTGACCTTCGCGATCGCTTCAGGCGGACCCGCCGCCACCACATGACCGCCGCCAGAACCACCCTCGGGGCCAAGGTCGATAACCCAATCGGCGCACTTGATGACGTCCAGGTTGTGCTCAATCACGACGATGGTGTTGCCCTGATCCACGAGTTTGTTCAAGACGTCGAGAAGACGCCGAACGTCTTCGAAATGCAGACCGGTGGTCGGCTCATCAAGAATGTAGAGCGTGCGGCCGGTTCCGCGACGCGACAGCTCCTTGCCGAGCTTGACCCGCTGCGCCTCACCACCTGACAGCGTCGTCGCCGACTGACCGAGTTTGATGTAGCCGAGCCCCACGCTCTGGAGCGTGCGGAGCTTGGTTGCCATGGGTGGGAAATTTTCTACGAGTGGCAAGACCTGATCGACGGTCAGCTCGAGCATTTCGGCGATCGACTTGCCGCGATACTTCACATCGAGGGTCTCGCGGTTGTAGCGTCGGCCTTTGCATTCCTCGCACGTCACGTAGACGTTGGGCAGGAAGTGCATCTCGATGGCGATCACGCCATCGCCCTGACACGTCTCGCAACGGCCGCCCTTGACATTGAAGGAGAAGCGGCCTGGCTTGTAGCCGCGCGCGCGCGATTCCGGCAGCATCGCGAACAGTTCACGCAGGAACGTGAAGAGACCGGTGTAGGTGGCAGGATTTGACCGCGGCGTGCGACCAATCGGCGACTGGTCGATCTGAATGACTTTATCGATCAGGTCAATGCCATCGATGCGCGTGTGCGCGCCCGGCTCATCGGTCGCCCGATACAGAGTGCGAGCGAGCGAACGGTAGAGAATCTCGTTCACGAGGGTCGACTTACCCGAGCCGCTGACGCCCGTCACGGCGATGAGCAGACCGAGCGGGAATCCGACGTCGAGGTGTTTGAGATTGTTGGCGGTGGCGCCTTGCACGAGGAGTTGTCCGCGCGAGGGTGTGCGGCGCACGGGTGGCACCTCGATCGAACGCGCACCGGTGAGGTACTGGCCGGTGAGTGAGTCACCAGGCGCGGAGAGCAGATTCTGCGGCAGCCCCTGAAACATCACGTGGCCGCCGTGCTCGCCGGCGCCGGGGCCGAGGTCGATCAGGTAGTCGGCCATCCGAATCGTTTCTTCGTCGTGCTCAACCACCAACACCGTGTTGCCGAGATTCCTGAGCTTGCACAGCGTGGCGAGCAATCGGCGATTGTCACGCTGGTGCAGACCGATCGACGGCTCGTCGAGCACATAGAGTACGCCGGTCAGCTGTGAACCGATCTGCGTCGCGAGTCGAATGCGCTGGCCTTCGCCACCAGAGAGCGTCGCGGCACTGCGCGACAATGTGAGATACCCGACGCCGACGTCGTTGAGGAAGCGGAGCCGCTCGCGGATCTCTTTCAGCACACGGCCGGCGATCAGGTGTTCGCGCTCCGTGAGCTCGAGCAATTCGAGGATTGGCATGACCGTGGCGATCGGCTGATCGACGTATTCGGCCATGCGGTGACCCTTCACCCGCACCGCGCGGCTCTCACCTTTCAGGCGCTCACCGTGACAGACCCCACACGGGCGCAATGCGCGCAGGGGCTCGAGTGCTTCCTGATCGGTCCACGTGCCGTTCTCAAACCGGCGACGCAGATTCGGGAGCAGCCCCTCAAAGTCGGCGCCAAACGGATCTTTGCTCGGCGTCTTTGATTTCGGTTTCTCGTGCTCAGCTTTCGCGCGGCCTGCGCCGTTCATCAGCACATCGCGTTGCTTCTTCGTCAGCTTGGAATAGGGCAGATCGGCATCGATACCGAACGCGCGCTCGAGACCTTCGAGCATCTGCTCGATGAAACGCGCATCACCCTTGGCCCACGGCACCACGGCTCCCTGGGCCAGCGACAGCGAATCATCCGGAATGATTCGCGCCGGATCAAAGTCATACACCGCGCCCAAGCCCTGGCATTCGGGGCACGCGCCGTGCGGCGAGTTGAACGAGAAGGCGCGCGGGGTGATTTCCGGAATGCTGATGCCGCAATCCGGGCATGCCATCCGGCGTGAGAACAATCGGTCCCCGCCTTCCAGCGTGTTGATGACGACGATTTCATCGGCGAGCTTGAGGGCGAGATCCACGGCGTCACTGAGGCGCTTGTCGATGCCGGCCCGCACGATGAGACGATCGACGAGCACCTCGATGGTGTGATTCTTTCGGCGATCGAGTTTGATGTCGTCTTCGAGCGCGAGGAATTCCCCGTCGATGCGCGCGCGCGTGAAGCCACGACCGCGCAGCGCGGCCAGTTCCTTCTTGAACTCACCTTTGCGTCCGCGCACGATGGGCGCGAGGACGTTGATGCGCTCGTCGGGTGGGTAGAGCATCACCATGTCGATGATGCGCTCGAGCGACTGCGACGAAATCGCGCGATCACAGTTCGGGCAGTGCGGCACACCGATGTTGGAGAACAGCAGGCGGAGGTAGTCGTAGACCTCGGTGACCGTGCCGACGGTTGATCGCGGGTTCGAGGCGGTGGTCTTCTGCTCGATCGAAATCGCCGGCGACAGCCCGTCGATCAGATCGACGTCCGGCTTCTCCATCTGTTCGAGAAACTGGCGCGCGTAGGCCGACAGCGACTCGACGTAGCGCCGCTGACCTTCCGCGTAGATGGTGTCGAATGCCAGTGAGGACTTGCCGGAACCGGACAGGCCCGTGACCACGACGAGCCGATCCCGCGGCACGTCGACGTCCACGTTTCGCAG
>Ga0114969_10005034_pt1 | contig 10417 bp, 16 predicted proteins | sample M_130807_MF_Meta_FD_87316 | JGI IMG/M metagenome (GOLD analysis project Ga0114969, IMG submission 87316) | Freshwater microbial communities from Lake Montjoie, Canada to study carbon cycling - M_130807_MF_MetaG | ecosystem: Environmental > Aquatic > Freshwater > Lake | place: Lake Montjoie...
GTAGTGTTGTTTACCGCTGGCATTTTAGCTACGATTCTAACAAATAGACTGGGCTATGGCTTAAAGGGGCTTTTGGCCCTCGTGGTTTTTCTTGCCCTTGGGTTTGTTCTGCCAGCTAGAATCTTTGGAATGCTTAACAAAAAACCAACAGTCAAGCTTAGTAGTCTGAATCACGAAGTCATAACAGAAGAAGATTAGTTGTTATAAAGACTCAAAATTCAGCTCGAAAGTGCGCCTAGTATGGGCGTTTTATGCCCTCAGTTTAGACTGAGGGTGTTTTTTTAAATAAAACTCTTTACAAACCGAGTATATTTGCCTATAATTGAGAAGTCTAAACAGGGCAACTTATGTTGTCTTTTAAGTTTGATACGTCTAAAAGTTATAACAAGGAGAAATAATGGCAGAAAAATATAATCGCGATAAACCACACGTAAATGTAGGAACTATGGGTCACGTAGATCATGGTAAGACTACTTTAACTGCGGCTATCACAACAGTACTAGCAAAAAAACTTCCAAGTGATATAAACCAACCAGTTGATTATGCGACAATCGACAACGCTCCAGAAGAGCGCGAGCGCGGTATCACAATCGCTACTTCTCACGAAGAGTACGAAACTGAAAAACGTCACTACGCCCACGTAGATATGCCAGGTCACGCCGATTACATCAAGAACATGATTACCGGTGCAGCTCAAATTGATGGAGCTATCTTGGTAGTTAGTGCTGCTGACGGCCCTATGCCACAGACTAGAGAGCACGTATTGCTTGCTCGCCAGGTTGGTGTTCCAAAAATCCTAGTATTCATGAACAAAATGGACATGGCCGACCCAGAGCTTGCTGAGCTTGTAGAAGTTGAAATTCGTGAACTACTCGAAAAGAATGGTTATGACAAAGACGCCCCAATTATCAAGGGATCTGCCCTAAAAGCCCTAGAAGGTGATTCTGCAAACGAAGATGCCATTATGGAGCTTGTGAAAAATATGGACGAATACATTCCAGAGCCTAAAAGAGAGCTTGATAAGCCTTTCCTAATGCCTATAGAAGATGTTTTCTCTATTAAGGGCCGTGGCACTGTAGCTACAGGTAGAATCGAACAGGGTAAAATCAATGTAAATGAAGAAGTAGAAATTGTAGGCATCAAAGACACTACCAAGACCGTAGTTACTGGTGTTGAAATGTTCAAAAAACTACTTGATGAAGGTCAGGCTGGCGATAACGTAGGTATCCTGCTACGAGGCGTTGAACGCGATGACATCGAACGTGGTCAGGTTCTAGCAAAGCCAGGTTCTGTTACTCCTCATACTGAATTTGATGCAGAAATATATGTTCTAAAAAAAGATGAAGGCGGCCGTCACACCCCATTTTTCAAAGGCTACAAGCCACAGTTTTACTTCCGTACTACTGATGTAACTGGCGAAGTTCAGCTACCAGAAGGTACAGAAATGGTTATGCCTGGTGATAACATCAGCATTAAAGTTAAGCTTCTAGCCCCAATCGCCATGGAAGACGGCTTGCGTTTCGCAATTCGTGAAGGTGGTAAGACTGTTGGTGCCGGTGTGGTAACTAAGGTAACAAAGTAAAAATACTATGTCAGCAGTAGAGGTACCAACCAAGCAACGAATTCGCATCAAGCTAAAAGCCTATGACAATAAAGTCATAGACCAGTCTGCTAAGCAGATTATAGATACAGCTATTCGCACCGGCGCAACTGTTGCAGGGCCAATCCCTCTACCAACAGACAAGCGAAAGTATACGGTTGTAAAAAGTCCTCACGTCTACAAGACAGCCAGAGAGCAGTTTGAAATGCGTACTCACAAGCGACTTATTGATATCACAGACCCAACCCCTAAGACTATTGATAACCTCATGAATCTTAGTCTGCCAGCTGGTGTTGATATCGAAATAAAAATGTAGCCCCACTGTAAATAAAAGTGACAAAAAAGCTCTAAAAATATTCAGAGCTTTTTTGTTTACCAGATATCAGACTTATAAATAATATTTACCATCATGATAATATCCGCCAAAATTCAAGAAAAGACTATGGGCTCAAAGCTTTTGCTAAAAGACCTAGACTTAACCTTGCAAGATAACCAAAAAATAGCCATTATTGGTAGAAATGGTGTAGGTAAATCAACATTGCTAGCAGTTCTGGATGGCTCTGATGACGAATATATAGGAGAAGTAAATATTAAAAAAGGTGCCGTTGTTCTAAGTACCAGACAAGAACATGCCGAAGTGGGCGAAATGACGGTGCTTGAATACATTTTGAGTGAGCTACCAGAATATTCTGGCCTTAAGCACACTATTGAAGCTTATCCGGGCCTAGATGATCCCAGCGAAGCTGATTTAAATGACTATAGTGACGCTATTGATAGATTCGGTGTGCTTGACTACTATCGTGCTGAAGACAAGATACTCCAAGAACTTGAAAAATATCAGCTAGATAGTACAGTCGCTATGAGTCCACTGAAGAACTTAAGTGGTGGACAAAAGCGCTTTGTCGAGCTCGTGAAGATAGCAGAGAGCCATGTCGACCTAGCTCTAATTGATGAACCAACCAACCACATGGACTATGTGGCTAAAACTGAATTTATCAGCTGGCTCAAGGCATGTCCTTATGCGGTAGTACTAGTCAGTCACGATAGAGATGTATTGGCCAATGTTGACACTATTATCGAAATAAAAGACCAAAAAGCAGAGATTTTTAATGGTAACTATGATGCCTATTTAAAGCAAAATAGTCACTCTACACTTCAAGGTATTGATCAGTACGAGATTCAGCTCAAAACTCTAGAAAACGTTAAAAAGCAGCTAGCTGAAGCTAATCGTAAAAAAGCTTCTAGTAGTAAGACGCCAAACCCCTTCATTCCTATGATTCGTCGTTTTGAGAAAGAAATATCTAGACTAGAGGCCTTAGCAATTAAGCCATCTTTCTGGATAGACCAAGACTCAATAGGGGAGCAGCAGGGCAAGGTAGTAGAAAAATACGATAAGTATAAAGCTCGAAACATTAGGGTAAAAACCGACCAAGCTACAAAGCACCACCAGGCACTTTTGCAGGTGCATAAGCTCTCACTCGGCTACACAAAAAAACTCTTTTCCGATGTAAGCTTCATACTCAATACCGGCGATAGACTAGAGCTTAGAGGTAGAAATGGTGCCGGAAAATCCACTCTAGTAAGAGCAATACTAGGCTATATACACAGCAATGATCTGGCCTGCCAGAGCTACGAGGGTCACATTGAAGTTTTCCCCGCCCTTAGAGTTGGATATTATGAACAAGAAATAGACACTAAGCTGCTAAAAATGACTTTAGCTGAGGCAATCGAACAAGTCTACCACGATGCTGATCAGCCAATAAACCAAGAAAAGATAATGGGCTTAGCTCATCAGTATCTTTTTGAGCCAGAGAGAGATTTAAAACTTAGCCTACAAAAGCTAAGTGGAGGACAAAAAGCTCGTTTTCAATTGATCAAGATGCTTTGTAGCGATCCAAACATGCTTATTCTAGATGAACCAACCAACCATTTAGATCTGCCCTCAATAGAAGAGCTAGAAAAGGCTCTTATCAATTATAGTGGTGCAATACTGTATGTAAGTCACGATAATTACTTTCGTAACAAGCTTGGCGGCGAAATAGTTCAGATATGAAAAAATCCCTGCTCAACGTAATGTCGAGACAGGGATGGTTTTAACTCCCCCCTAGAAGTCTTTTGGTAGAGCCGGAACTCTACTGGCTAGTAAGATTTTTAGGTCTTGAGCTAGCTGTGTGTCTTTGCGCAAAGTTCGAAATGAAATTTGCATTGTGTCACCACGACAGGCATCCTTCACGAGTCTTTTTAGTGGCTCAACCTGCTCCTTGTCTAGGCGGCAATTGGTTACTACGGCAATGGCTTTGTTGCTTAGGCCGTAAGCTTTCTCGATAGTGCATAGCTCACCTTTGAAAAAACTACCAATTTCTGGGAAAAAAGCCGATCCGTCAATGTGGAAGATTATCAGTCTATTTGACTGACGCACTACATTTATTCGAACCTCTTTGACTAGGGCCTTAACGGTACTAGACACCTAATTCTCCTTGCTGGGTATAGATGAATGGGGCAACCACGTGTCAAGTGGTACTAAATATATTAGTGCACACCAGGCTTTTGTGTCAAGCCTAATCAATAAATACATAAGCGCTTGCAATGGCAACACCCAATGCATTACAATACTAAGTAAGAAATATTAATAAAAATAGCCTAGGCTATATGAAGGAGCTAAAATGCCAGAAGAAAAAAAATCATCAACAACTAACAAGCCGCAGACTAAGCGCAACGACAGTAGCAATGACACCCTTATGGGAGTACTAGCCTACATTGGTATTCTCTGTCTTATACCTTTTCTAGCTGCAAAAGACTCAGAGTTTGCCCAGTTTCATGCTAAGCAAGGACTAAACCTCTTTTTACTAGAGATTGGGGTAGCAGTTCTATCATGGGTTCTAGGCTTTATGAGTATTGTGGGCGGTCTAGCTTTCTTGGGTCTGTTAACTATGCTGATATGGTTGGTTCAAATAGGCTTTTTCGTTCTATCTATTATCGGTATTGTAAATGCCCTAAATGGCAAAAAAGAACCACTCCCAATTATCGGTGGTATCAAGCTAGTAAAGTAGCAAAACTACTGTTCATAAAAAATCTCCTGGCAAATAGTGGGAGATTTTTTATTTTATTACAATTATGAAAATAAAAGACTCAATCAAGGCCCCATAGACCAGCTATACTTTTTATGCTTAAATAAGAGTAATGAGTAAAAAATCAACCAGAAAGAGATTTTATGAGTCAGACTTCGCTTTTCTTATCAAGTCAGCGCTATATTTAATACTTGGTACAGTTTGGATTGGCTGGGGAGGGCTTAGGTGGATACCAGTCGGCGTGATTGTTGGTTTTGGCTTCTCTAAGATTGAGGTATTGCGCATAAATCGCAAAATAGAGTACGCTCTACTAGTCGTTGGGGCTCTTTTGGGTCTTTTTGGGCTGGGGCTAACAATATTTCTTTAGTAGACATCGAAAGCTACATTTAATATTTAAAAATATGGTTGACACTGCTGTTGGTAATCTGATACAATAGCAAGCGACTTACATTATATACGTGCACGTAAGCTCTAAATATATTAAATCTATATTAAATTGACTGGGAAATTCTTAGGTCTGACGTCTACATATAGACAGCAGAAACCAAGCGTTTACCCAGATATTATTTTTTTGACCAACTACAAACACTATGAAAGCATTACTTGCAACAAAACTAGGCATGACTCAGCTCTTTGATGAAAAAGGGCGACTTAACTCTGTCACCCTTCTCGAGGCTGGCCCATGTGTAGTTACTCAGATTAAAGACGAGACAACAGATGGCTATACAGCAGTACAGCTTGGTTTTGGTACTTCAAAAAATATTGCCAAGCCTCAACAGGGCCACATGAAGAAGGCCGAAGCCTCAAGCCGCCACTTAGTAGAGTTTAGAAGCCAAGTAGACCAGGCTGACGCCGGCGATAGTGCAGAAACAAGCCTCACAGTAGGTGATAAACTAGTCGCTGACATTTTCAGCGTTGGCGATATGGTACAGGTAGTAGGCACAAGTAAGGGCAAGGGTTTTGCCGGAACCATTAAGAGACATAATTTTGCTCGTGGCCCAAAAACTCATGGTAGCCACAACTATCGAGCCCCTGGCTCAATCGGCGCTGGATACCCACAGCATGTTTTCAAGGGTCAAAAAATGGCTGGTCGCATGGGTCATGACACAGTAACAGTCAAAAATCTAATGGTAGTCATGGTAGACGCTGAAAAAAATCTCATTGGAGTAAGAGGAGCGGTTCCTGGTCCTAAAAAAGGTCTTGTACGCGTGCAGGGGATAAAGCAATGAAAGCCCTCACCTATACACGTACCGGCACTAAATCTGCCGAAACCTCTCTAGCTAAGAATGTATTTGAAAGCAATATTAGCCAAGATTTACTTAAGCAATCTGTTGTTCGTGCTGGCGCCAACTTGCGTCAAGGTAACGCAAAGACTCTTACTAGAAGCGAAGTTCGTGGTGGTGGCCGCAAGCCTTGGGCTCAAAAAGGCACTGGTCGAGCTCGTTTTGGATCAAGTAGAGTCAATATCTGGCGCCATGGTGGTGTTGCTCACGGCCCAACAGGACTACAGAACTACCAAAAAGATATGCCCACAACAATGATAAGAGCAAGTATTAGAATGGCTCTTTCAGCTCAGTCTGAACAAATCAAAATTATAGAAAAGTTTACAGTTGCTGAGCCAAAAACCAAGCTAGCAGACGCCTTACTAGACAAACTTAGCGCTACTGGCAATGTTTTGCTAATTACTGCCGGTGTCGATCCTAAATTTGCGCTAGCATGCGCAAATCTTGGTGGCGTAAATATCATTGAGTACAGCCAGCTTCGTAGCTATGATGTTCTAAACGCCGACACAATTATTATAGAAAAGCCTGCATTAGAAAAAATCGAAACATGGCTTGGGAGCAAGACTAAATGAAGCCACTTATTTTAAAACCCATTATTTCAGAAAAAAGCATGACCATGGCCAGTAATGGAACCTACATGTTTGATGTACCTGTATCAACCAACAAGCTAATTGTTGCTGATGCTGTGAAGAAGAGCTTCAAGGTTGATGTAGTAGGCGTTAGAATAAGCGTACTAAAAGGTAAAGTTAAGAAGTTTAAAGGCACTACCGGCGTTAGAAAAACCACTAAGAGAGCCTATGTAACTGTAAAATCTGGCCAAAAAATAAGTATTTTTGAGGAAAGTAAGTAATGGCAACACGACTACTAAAACAAAATACAGCAGCAAGACGCAACATGAGCGTAGCAGATTTCTCATCTCTTACTAAAAAACGCCCTGAAAAATCACTAACAATTGCCAAAAAGCAAAAATCTGGTCGTAATAATCAAGGTAAGATTACTATTAGGCATCGTGGCGGCGGCGTAAAGCGCCACATTAGACTTATAGACTTCAAGCTTGACCAAGTAGATTCAGCTGAAATAATCGCCCTAGAGTATGATCCTAATCGTAGCGCTCACTTGGCTCTACTTCAGCTACCAGACGGCACGAAGGCTTATATTCCTGCTACTACAACAATGCGAGTTGGCAAAAAGATTAGCGCCGGCACTGACGCCGAAGTTAAAGCAGGCAACAGATTGCCTCTTAAGAATATTCCGGTTGGCTCTGTAATATGTAATATTGAGCTAAAACTTGGCGGGGGAGCTCAAATGGTTCGTTCTGCAGGTGCTAGAGCACAGCTTGCTGCCAAAGAAGGTGTTTTTGTGCAGGTTAAGTTGCCATCTGGTGAAGTACGTCTAGTTCACCAAGATTGTCACGCTACACTTGGTCAGGTTGGAAATGTCGATCACCAAAACATCAAAATAGGTAGCGCAGGTAGAAAGCGAAAAATGGGTCGTCGCCCACAAGTTCGAGGTAAGGCCATGAACCCTGTAGATCACCCCCACGGTGGTGGTGAAGGCGGTACATCAATTGGCCTCAAACACCCTAAGACACCTTGGGGCAAGCCAGCGCTAGGTCTTAAGACTAGACGCCGTAAATATACAGACTCTATGATAGTAAGAGGAAGAAAGCGAGGTAAAAGGTGAGTCGTTCTGCAAAAAAAGGTCCATTTATTGATCCAAAACTTCTTAAAAAAGTTATGGCACTAGATCCTAGTGACAAAACTATAATTAAGACTTGGGCTCGTGCCTGCACTATTTCACCAGAGATGGTTGGCCGCACTATAGCTATACACAACGGCAAAACCCACGTACCTGTTCTTCTTACAGAAAACATGGTTGGACATAAGCTAGGTGAATTTTCACCTACCCGTAAGTTTAGAGGTCACGGCGGTAAGCTTGCTAAATCTGAGGGAGGCAAGTAATGAAAGTTCAGGCCAAAGCACGAAATCTTAGCATTTCAGCACAAAAACTACGTCTTAGCGCCAATGGCCTAAGAGGTAGCTCGGTACAAGATGCCCTTCAGCATCTAGCTAGCAGACCACAAAAAGGTTCAGCTATGGTTTTTGATGCCTTGCGAAGTGCAATTGCTAACGCCGAACATAACAACAGCCTTAAGTCTGCACAGCTTACAATTGACGAGATTAGAGTTGATCAAGGAGCCAAACTTAAACGCTGGAGACCACGATCAAAAGGTATGACTGCGCCAATTGTTCACCCAAAGGCCCATCTAACAATCGTATTGACAGATCAGGTAGTAACTAAAGTAAAGAAAGAGGCCAAGTAATGGGACAAAAAATAAATCCAATTAGTTTGCGCTTGCCAGTAACAAAAAACTGGTCTAGTAAGTGGTTCGGCGGTAAAGATTTCCGCAAGAATTTAATATCTGATATTAAAATTCGTGAGCTAATATCAAAGAAGCTTGGCTTTAGGGCTGGTCTTGCTGCTATTGAAATAGAAAGATCAACAAGTCAGCTAACAGTCACAATATTTACAAGCAAGCCAGGTGTTGTTATTGGCCGAGGCGGCGTTGGAATCGAATCTCTTAAAAATGATCTCAAAAAAATTACTTCTGAATCAATGAAGCTAAATATTGAAGAAGTTAAGAGCCCAGAAACCCACGCTCAGCTTATTGCAGAAAATGTTGCATCACAGCTAGAGCGAAGAATGGCTTTTCGTCGCGTTATTAAAGGCGCAGTAGACAACTCAGTAAAAGCTGGTATGTTGGGTACAAAAATAACAGTATCTGGCCGTCTTAACGGTGCAGAAATGGCTCGCACAGAGTCTAACTCTCAGGGTAGTATTCCACTTCACACCATAAAAGCAAATATTGATTATGGTACCGCAAGAGCGATGACTACCTACGGAATTATCGGCGTAAAAGTATGGGTGTACAAAGGATAAGCTATGTTACTACCAAGAAAAACTAAGTACCGAAAAGCCATGAAAGGTAAAAACGCCGGAATTGCATCTCGCGGAACCGAGATCAATTTTGGTCGCTATGGCCTAAAAAGTATGGAAAACGAACGTATTACTTCTCGCCAAATAGAGGCAGCCCGAAGAGCAATGACTAGACATGTAAAACGTGGCGGTAAAATCTGGATTAGAATTTTTCCACACACCCCAGTTACCCGTAAACCAGCTGAAGTTCGTATGGGATCTGGTAAGGGTGCACTCGACCACTATGTGGCTCGAGTACAGGCCGGGAAAATACTTTTCGAGATGGACGGAGTAGATGAGGCGACAGCAAAAGAAGCAATGCGACTAGCCGCTATGAAGCTACCTGTAAAGACAAAGTTTTTAGTCAAAGCACAGACTGGAGAAAGCAATGAAAAGTAAAGATCTAAGAAAAAAATCAACCAAAGAGCTACAGAATAGTCTGCTTGAGTCACAAACCAAGTTAGCTACTCTTGCTATTGAGTATCGCACTAAAGAAGTTAAGAACGTTAAACAGATTTCAGCTATCAAAAAAGATATCGCCCGCATTTTGACAGTGCAGCGTGAGCTAGAACTAGAAGGAGAAGCCAAATGAAGCGCATAATTACCGGTAAGGTAGTATCAAACAAAATGGACAAGACTATTGTAGTTGCTGTTGAGCGACAGATACAGCACCCCATTTATAAGAAAAACTACAAACGAACCAATACTTTCAAGGCTCATGATGAAGAAAACAAGTGTCAGCCAGGCGATATTGTTGAGATTGTTGAAACTAGACCAATTAGTAAAGACAAACACTTTAGCGTGCATAAGATTGTAAAGACCCAGAAGGTGAACAAATGATTCAAGCTGAAACAAGACTACTTGTAGCCGATAATACCGGCGCAAAAGAAATATACTGCATCAAGGTACTTGGCGGCAGTAAGCGTCGCTACGCACGGGTAGGTGATATCATAGTTGCTTCTGTTAAGACAGCCACTCCAAACGGCACAGTTAAGAAAAAAGAAGTAGTACAAGCTGTTATTGTTCGTACCAAAAAGACTATTAACCGCACAGATGGTTCAGCAATCTGCTTTGATCAAAATGCTGCTGTAATTATCGATAAAGCCAAGCTACCTAGAGGTACCAGAATCTTTGGGCCTGTTAGCCGTGAGCTTCGTGAACGTGGCTACATGAAAATTGTTTCACTAGCGCCGGAGGTACTCTAATGAAGATACTCAAAAAAGATAAAGTGATGGTGATAAGTGGTAAGTATAACGGCAAGAAGGGTGAAATAGTCGCGGTACTACCAAAGACTAACCAAGTTGTTATAGAGGGCGTCAATGTTGCTAAAAAACATACTAAGCCTTCCCAGGCTAACCCTAAAGGTGGAATCATCGAGATTACTAAGCCAATTAATGCTAGCAAGGTGATGGTTTTAGACCCAACAACCGGCAAGCCAGCACGAGTTGGATATAAGATTAGTGCTAGTGGTAAAAAAGAACGAATCTTTA
>Ga0114969_10005037_pt1 | contig 10414 bp, 6 predicted proteins | sample M_130807_MF_Meta_FD_87316 | JGI IMG/M metagenome (GOLD analysis project Ga0114969, IMG submission 87316) | Freshwater microbial communities from Lake Montjoie, Canada to study carbon cycling - M_130807_MF_MetaG | ecosystem: Environmental > Aquatic > Freshwater > Lake | place: Lake Montjoie...
AATTATTTGAGTTCCAACAAATGTATTAGAACCTGTTGTTGCATAACTTCCTGTTTTTGAGTTTAATGATGTATTACCATTACTTGCAGTGAATGAGTTAATGTTTGTAATACTAATATCAACCGATGCACTCTTACTTTCCAAATTTGTTATTCTTGGTGTAAATGATGCAGTTGCAGTATTTAAAGATGATAATATGCCTACTACTTGTGATGAACCCGATACTACTCCATTTGTTGATGCAATAGAACCACTAATTCCAACTACTGTTAAATTAGTTCCGTCAAAAGTTAATCCAGTACTTCCTGTTATTCCACTTTGAGAACTCCAATATGTTAATTGATTTGCAACACCTTGTCCACCTACTCCACTAAATGCACCAACTTGATATGAATAAACAAATATATCTACTATTTCACCACCTATTGCTGCTTCAGAAAGTATTATTGATGTTCCGTTGTTTGCAGTATATTCTTCGTTTGACAATCTAGAACCATTGAAATATACATCTAATAAACCAGGTGTATAACCAATTGTAAATGTTGTTTGTAATGCAGATGCAGTAAATGTAGTTTGTTGTCTTAAAACATTATTACTAACTCCATTAACTGGATTATAAATTGCAACTTCAATAATGTCACCTGCTAAATCCGCACCTTGTGTTAATATAATTGTACTTCCGTTAGTTGCAGTATAGTCAGTTGTAGATAATTTTGTACCATTGTAATAAACATCAATTAATCCACTAACATATCCAACCGAAGGAGTAAATGTAGTTTGTCCTAAAGATGCAGAAAATTCTTGTGTATATTTGATTGCTGCAGTTCCAGATATTGCTGTTATTACTCCACCACTATATGCTAAATAATTTACACCACTTCCACTTAAAGATGTTACCGTAAGTGAACCTGTGATTATAGTTGAGGTATTTACATTGAAAGTTTGTCCGATTGATGCAGTATAAGAACCACTACCAATTTGTGTTAAGTTTAATCCATCAACTCTACTTGCAGATAATTGACCCGTAGTAGATTGTAAAATAACTTGTGTAGAACTTGATATTATACCCGTTGGTAGTTGTGCAGAACCACTCCAAATACCTCTTCCTTTTGTTTCGTAGGATGATGTAGCTTGATTTAAAGAAGTGTTATCGTTGGATGCAGTAAATGTGTTTAAAGACAATAATATACCTACTACTTGTGATGAACCTGAAACAATTCCTGCAGGTTTAGATGCAATGTTGTCCCACGTTGTTTGAGTAATAGAACCACTTACAACATATCTTGTATCGTATGAAGCGGTAAGTTGAGATGATCCAGAAACTGTACCTGTTGGTAAGTTTAAGATGGTTTGTGACGAACCTGACACTACACCCGTTGGTAATAGTGATGTGATTTGTGAAGAACTAGAAACAATCCCACTTAAATTATTTGCAGTGATGTTTCCGTTAACTTTTAGAGAACCAGTAACCTCCATTATATCATCATTACTGTCTCCAAATTTAGTAGAACCTGATGTATATAAAACCGAAGATGTTACAAATGTAGTATGAAATTCGTTAGCAGTAATTACTCCAGTCACTAACAATGAACCTGTAATAGTTTGGTTACCATTATAGGAGTTAGAACCAGTAGTTGCGTATTGACCCGTTAAAGTCGAATTTAATGCGGACAATTGTGATGCTGATACTACACTTTCTCCATTAACTGTTAGGGAACCTGTGACTCTTAAATTATGTTGTCTCATTCGTAATTATTCTCTGTTTAATTGATACTACCTATAAGTATTTAATTTATTCCGAATTAGAATCCATTTGTTGTAGGATTGTAAAAAACTAAACCTGTTACATTAGTTGTTTTTGTTATAGTTGAAGTTGCGTAGTTAAAACTAAACACATCACCACCACCTATTTCACCAAATTGCATTCTAATTGGATAATAAGTTCCTGCTGTTAATGAAATTGTTGTACTTGCTTCCGTATTACCATGTGCTCCACCATTATTTATATTAGCATTAGCAGTAGTAAATCCCGATAATGCATTTGCTCCAATCCATAAATACGAACCATCATCACTTGATATATATAATGTATATGTTTGTGTCGTTGTTGGTTTAAAATATCCTAACCATTGTACACTAAAACTAGAACCATCATCCGAACTTGGTTCACTAATAGCAGTAGTTTGTACGGAAGTTGCCGGATTTGCTCCATAAGTAGTTGGTGTTGCAGTTGCAAAAAATGACGGAGTTTCATTATGATATCCCGCATAAGTTGTTTTATATAAACCTGCACTATAATTGGTTGGTTGCCATGCAATATTATTATTCAAATATGCTATTGTTGCAATATTTCCATTAAATCGTATATTAGTTGCATCTCCAAATACTGGCATAACTTATCCTATTATTATATAAAGAGTTCCACTTGCAGGTGTTAATGCTGCGTATGATGCTGATGTTAAAGTTTGAATTGATGCAAGATTGGGTGAGGTAACAATTATACTACCAACTGAATTAGATTGAGATGTCACATTTAAATATGCACCTCTAGCATTACCACCTTGTTCAAATATTCTAACTCTATTTTGGTAAGAATCTATTGTTATACCACTACCTGTAAGTGAGTTGTTTGTTTGTGATTTTATCAATAGAATTTCACCACCTTCATCACCACTACCTGTTCCAATTTGTAATGCGGCTGTTGATATTATACTTACAGACCCAGTTATTACTAATGAACCTGTAATGATTTGTGTTCCGTTGAATGTATTAGAACCGGTAGTTGCAAGTGTTGGCAATTGAGATGAACCACTAATTATTCCTGTGGGTAATTGAGATGAACCGCTCCATATTCCGCTTCCTCCTAACACTTGTGAAGAACCCGATACAATACCCGTTGGTAATAATGTAGTAATTTGAGAACTACCACTTACTATACCATTAGTTGCTGATATTGAACCAGTAATTGATTGAGCTGATATTGCTCCGTTGAATGTGGAATTTGCGTTTACGGTAAGTGAACCCGTTATTGAAGCATCATTTATTAACATCTATATCTCGTTTGGATATAAATATAAATTTTTAAGATTAAACATTTCGTCTACTTCTTATTGTATTGTTGTATTATTTTCTTGCATTCGTCAGGACTCATATATGTACTTATTTTATGATATCCCAATGTACCTAATTCAAATTTAGACTCCACACTAAACTTCTTTGCAATTTCAATAGGTGGGTAATTTCCAATACCATATTTTATCATTCTAACACAAAAGAAAATGTCCTCTGCAAAGAATGATGCCGTTGAGTATTGTCCTACTTGTATTAAATCTTGTAAGTCAGTTTCCCAACCATGAACTCTACAAATATATTCCATTATTCTGGGATTTCTAACCGATAATGCCCCATTTTGAATTGTTTTATTACCAACCCAATTATAACAAGGTGCTCCAATCCAATCCCATTCTAAATATTCTTCAATGCCTTCTCTTAAAATTGCTGTATCTAAATGGAATGTAACTACTCTATCGTATTCATATAAGTCAATCCAAAAGTTTCTATCCGTTTGAAATAGACAAAAATTAAGAATTGGTTTTAAGTGAGGTGTGTTTTTTAACAATTCATCAAAACCTGCAATATTAGATATTGTTTTTGGTATTGGTATATTATTCTTAATCCTTCTATAAATTATTCCATCACCTTTTAAAGTTTTTGAATATTCTTTTTCAGTACTTTCCGATGTGTAAATAATTAAGTCAGTTCCTTTTGGTAAGAACTTTAAGTGTTGCTTACAAATATCTACAAAGTTTGGATTTATTCTATCCTCTACTATAATTGCTGCTAATTTCATTATATTTCGTTTTCCCAATTTGTTAAAGGAGTTAACCAACGGGTTTCTCCATGTGTTGAATATCCTGGAATAGATGACGTTAATCTTCTACCTTTCTTTTGTAAGTCTAAAAATAATTGAAAATCATGCGGGTGTTCTCCTGCAGTCCATTTTCTTAATAAATTTTCATCTTCTTTTAATGTCTTTACCTTTACTGCAAATGTCATTGTAGTTGAATTGGTAGTTTTGAAATGTGAATTTTGACCTAAATAAACTCTTGTAAATTCTGATCTACCTTCACAATATGGATTACCACCCTCTATTGGATTTAAGTATTTATCTGGATGGTCATATAAAGTTACATAATCCATTCCCAAATCAAATCCATCTTCTAATATCGTTTGACTGCCCGCTTTATGTAAATAATCATCTTCTAAAAAGTAAATAATTTCATCATCGGTTACCATTAAAATATTTGTCAAACCTAATGCATGGTCTAATGCTAAATTAAATGTACCCGCACCATGTCCAATATTAACTATTTGTGCTTTACCTGTGTAAACTTTTTCTATTTCTGATTTAAGGTTGTCTGAAACACCATCCATTATTAGTAAAAAGTCGTCTTGTTTGAAATGCTTAAGTGCATTTTTAAGACAATTGATTTTAGTAATATAATCGGGTTTCTCCTTTGGATAACCTCCTTCGGATATACGATATATAACTTTCATCTTAAAACTTATTTACTTCGTTGATTATTTGGGTTACATCAAACATTTCCTCTTGTGCACCATATGGACACTCATGGAACTGACCATCTAAAGAATAGTCAAAATATAATGAGTCAATTCTTTTTGTATTTCCAACTGGTTCTTTTGCTTCTATGTTTTTGTGCATTTCATAACCAAACATTTTAGGGTGTGTTCCAATCCATAAAACTACCGATGGCAATTTGAATGCAGCTGCAGCGTGTTGTAAACAAGAATCAATTAAGACTCTTTTTGCTGATACTTTTAGTAGAGAGAATAATTCTGTGTTACTCATTTGACGCGTAATGGTTTCTACTGCAGGATGATTAACTGACTGAGAATCATGCTTACAAATTTGAATGATATGATATTGTTGTCCGAATTGTTGAACTAATGCTTCAATAACATTTTTCGGCATATCTCGTGTCCATGCATATATCGGTTGACCATCCATAATCGGGCCACCATTGGTTTGTAATAACATAATCGGACGAGAACGTTGCCATTGTAAATGCATTTGATTTTGTGTCATATTCAAATACAACTCTGGTAAGTCGTCTTTCTTATTAAATGGTAAGTCGTACATCTTATGCCAAGTCTCTGTTAAAGGAGTTTGTTGCATCATATGTGTTGACTCAAAGTAAGGTTCTCTACGAAGTACAATAGTATCTTTTGCATTGATATAATCATCCCAAAAATAAGGAGATACACCTAATCTATAAACTCTATGTATATAAGGATTGTTTAAGAATATCTCTGGGAAAGATCATACTACAATGAGTTTTCTATCTGGATATTTTTTGTAAATGTTTTTAAGGATTGCTGTTGCAGCTACATTTTTACCTAGTCCACCTTCTACGTGGAAAATAACGAATTTGTCCATTTATAACTTTTTAATGTTTTATAGAAATAAATATACGAAAAATTATTTAGAATACCAAAAATAAATTTAGTTAGTCCAATTTGTTTTTTATAAATATTCTTTTATTATTAAACCCAAGCTAATACATAAGTTGTTGCCGTAAATGAAGTAGTATAACTTACATTCATACAAAATTCCGTTCTATTACCTGCAGGACTATTACCACTATATCTTGCTCTTCTAAAACATACCAAAGCTCCATTATCTGCATGTCCAGAGGAAGTATGTGCTACTCCATAGATATCGGTACCATTAGTAGAACCAATTGAAGTTGAACTGTGAATATAAGGTACTGTTGAGTAATTCATTGAATACAATGCGGAACCCGCTAAATTTAGTTGGCCGACTACTGTAAATGCATAGGCCCCATTGTATCCATTATCTCCTGCAAATAATCCTATCCAAGTACCTGCTGTGTACGATGCAAATGTACAAGTATAAGTACATGTTAAACTAACACCTGGGAAGTATGGTTTACATGTAAAATAACTTTCTCCTGTATTACAAATTCTTATTCTAGTATTATTATTGGTTTGGAAATTTAGTGTACATAATGTATTTAATAAAAGACCACAAGTTGCATTTGATACTTCCATTCCACCCATATTACCTGCTCCTTTAAAAAAGTAATATGCAGAGTATCCAGCATCATTTGGGTTATTAATAGAGATTGCCGGATAACCCCCACCACCAGTAGCTGTTGTATTACAACATATTTCTAATAACCAATTTGGACTAGTTGCACCAATACCAACTTTACCACCATTTGGATTTAATGATAAAGGATATGATGTTGCAGTCCCATCAAATCTACCCTGTTGTATCCATCCTGTTCCAGTATTTAATGAACCTAATAACATACCATATCTAGTATCAAAGTTAGATATAATTAATCCGGTAGTGCAATCAGCACATCCTAAGGCCGGTATACAAGCAGTTGTTGGTGCTTGAATATTTATTCTGTTTGTTGCAATTCCTTTATAGGCAACTATCGCGCCTGTTTCAATGTCGGGTATACCACTAACAATTGATACTTCTGAAATAGTTAAAGACATTGTTCCACTTGTTCTATAACCTGCAAATCCAATATAGGTTGCAGCTCCTGTTGCTGTAAATCTTATAGAAGTTAGTGCACCATCTGTTATAGTTGGTAATGATATAGTTTGAACAGAGTCGGTTGCAAAGTTTGTACCCGTTGAGGTAATAATAGTTCCTAAAGTACCATTTACAGCTGTTGATTTAAAATGTATTGTATAAGTTTGGCCATTTATAATTGTAAGAGGAAAATATCCATATCCTTGATCTCCATTATCAGTTCCAGTAAAGCTAGTTAATGTAGATGTAAATGAAGTATCAAATCCTCTATTACCACCACCAGTTCCGTTTGATGCTGGGTTAGATATATACATTTGTGATATTGCTGTTGACGTTGTATTATAGGCTGATAATAAACTTGCAGGTGCAACTGTTGATAATCCAACATTACCACCAATTGCAATACGCATTCTTTCTGTATTGACGGTAATAAATGCTAAATCATTGTTATTGATTGTTCCAAACTGAGTAGTATTATCTACATTAGGATTTACTACTCTCCAAGATGAAGCTACTGTTGATGCATTAAAAGCTAAATTATAACCTCCACATGCAGTTGTACCAATATTAGTTTCTAATTTATTAATAGGACTACATGTTCCTATGCCAACATTACCTATACATGATAAAAACAATAAATTACTACTACTACCTGCACCTAATCCTACACCACAGTTTGAAAAATACACACCCGCATTACTATATCCTTGAACTGTTATTCCTGGATCGGTTGAGTTACCTGATGAGTACCCACTTCCCATTCTTAGGTTACCATCTATAGCTGTACATCCATTAACATGTAATTTATAGTTAGGGGTAGTACAATTTATACCAATATTACCTCCACTTGTAATTCGTAATCTTTCGGTAATATTATAATTAGTGTTTGCGGTTAAACCACTATTAGTAGATATTCTAAATACACCATCACTTTCAAAGTTTAAAACAGCGGCAGCCGTACCTTCAGTTTGCCAATAACCACCTTGATTATATTGGGCCATTCCTATCCAAGCACCATTACCAGCAGTTACTTGTCCCATAGAAAGACTTTGTACAATTGATGTACCCGTTTTTAATCTAATACCTGTCCAACCACCCAAACCACCTGTAGCGTTTATATCTAAATTAGCACTTGGGTTTGTAATACCTATACCAACACACCCACTAAATGTACCAACAGTAGAACAAACAGCAGTACTACCATAAATGGTAGTTCCACTTATTGTTCCTGTTCCTATTAAATTATTCTTAATACAAGTCGTAGTACCATTGTCAAAAATACAAGAATCAATAAGATGTTCTTTTCCGGTACCTTTTGAAATTATATTACAAGTTAAGTAAGTTTCATTTCCTAAACTATCGTAAGTTTCAGGACCTAATACAAAATGAGATGAGGTAACATTTGTACCATTACCTCTATGAACAAATACAAACTCATCATGTACCGAATCGTATAAAAACGAACCAGACCCTCCAATTGAACCACTATCTATTATAGTTAATCCTGCAAATCTTACCGATGGGTTTGCTGTATTAAGTTGAACGATATTAGTTCCTATTGATACCGAACTTGCACTAATATACTGAATAGATGAACTACCTTGTACAATTAAATCATTTGCAACATAAACACTACCACTAAATACTTGTGTACCATAGAATGTATTAGAACCAGTAGTTGCGTATGAACCTGTTTTTGAAATCAATGAACTTGTTACACTACTTAATGTTGTATTTTTAGTATCTAAACTTCCAGTATATGTTGCTAATGTTGTAAACTTTGTATCGTTAGAACCCGTATAAGTATTTAATGATGTATTTGCATTACTTGATGTGTAACTATTTATATTACTTATAGAAATGTCAACACTACTACTCTTTGTTTCTAAATTGGACAATCGTGCAATGTTAGATGCAGTTATAGAGTTGATATTACTAATTGATATATCAACACTTGCTGACTTACTTTCTATGTTAGTCAAACGAGTTAATGCAGATGATGTAACTCCACTTAATGTTTGAAATTTAGCATCTGACGATCCTGTTGAAGATTGTACATTTACTAATTGTGATGAAACGGACTGACTTAATCCAGTTATGTTTATTCCATTAACTGTACCTGTTATATCTCCTGATACTTGTAATGATCCTGTTATATTTAGTGATCCTGATACTGTTGGGTTGTACTGTAGCATTTAGTTAGTCCGATTTGTTTTTTATAAATATTCTTTATTATACTATTCCGATACAAGATTTTAATAAGTTAATTGTACATTGTTGTTCTTTCATACCTTCAACCAATAATGCAATTACACCATTGTAGTTTAACATTTTAATACAACTTAAACTATTTTCTCTAACTATATCAGGTAATATTTCCTCTACCTCTTGTGCAATTAATCCAGCATCATGTATAATATTTAATAAATCTGGATTACTTCTTGCAGGTGCGGTATCTTTCCAGTCAAATGTATATCCATTGATACATTGAATTTTATTTAATGCAGATGGTATGATTGATAAATTTTCTTTTAAGTTTATATCGGAATAAAGACCTGGACTAGAAGTTCCTCCTCTAGTTACCAATGAACCATCTCCATATAATCTCATATTTTCACAAGTTGAATCTAAGCTACCAATTGTGGTTGGGTGAGTATAAAATCTTAAATCAACTTCCCATGTTGAGGCAGCGTTTGTTCTACCAGATGCAATACCTGTTTTATGAGGTCCTGTTGATATCCATAATCCAACAACGTTATCAGTAGTACCACTATTAGCGTTATAAATTTCTATTCCTTTTGCTTGTGTATCAAATGCAGGAATTCCTCTATCAATGGTACAACCACTTTCATATACCGTTAGTATTCCTTTATTAGCTCCACTACCTATTCCAATTTTACCATTAGTTCCTAATACTAAATCAGTAGTACATTCTCTACCTGATAATGAAAGTGGTAAATAAGTTCCTCCACTCATATAATCCGATGATATATGATTAGTTGAGTTTTTATTTGGATATAAAAACATTGAATGTACTCCTGCGGGTTCAATAAATTCTGCAACTATATAACAACCACTTGCACCTTTTACTACTAATGTTCTTGCAGCTACTCCCGTGCAATTTATTCCAAGTGTACCTGCTTCAGACAATTTAAATCTCCCTCCTGATACTCCAGGTGCATCTACCGCTACTACACCAGGTGCTATTGATAAAACAATATTTGCTCCTGCATCTGAACCTCCTCCAATACGAACTTGACCTGTTCCAAAATATGTATTTGTATTTGTTATACCAGCATCACCCGTAGTTAATAATGTTCCTTGTGAAGCACCTGTTGATCCAATCTGAACAATTCCCGTACTTGTAATGGTAAGTCTTTTTGTTGCACATGTTGAAAAAGCTAACGTATTTGCAGATTCTCTATACATTCCAACTCCTGTATTTCCATAAAACCCATATGTTGGATATGTTGTATTTGCAATTGCCACACTTATTTGTCCGGCACCTGTTGTTTTTTGATAAAAATCTCCAGCAGCATCAATTTGAAAGTTAGTACCAATTGCTAAATTACCTGAGGTATCAATTGTTAATCTATTACACGCTGCTGTTTCATCTTTAATTGAAAATATTCCTGCTCCTAAATTACCATTTAATATACTCCATTGCCTACCTAACCCACCGGCTCTATCTGTATTATTTAAATACAGTACTGTTTGTACTGCGTTCCTAATATTAAAATAATTATATACTGATACTTCTCCTGAACTGTTAATTGTTAATCTAGAACACGATGTACTAGTTCCGAATATTGTAAAATCATC
>Ga0114969_10005039_pt1 | contig 10411 bp, 11 predicted proteins | sample M_130807_MF_Meta_FD_87316 | JGI IMG/M metagenome (GOLD analysis project Ga0114969, IMG submission 87316) | Freshwater microbial communities from Lake Montjoie, Canada to study carbon cycling - M_130807_MF_MetaG | ecosystem: Environmental > Aquatic > Freshwater > Lake | place: Lake Montjoie...
AGGTCGGGTTCATGAGGCGCGAGTAGATGTTGCCGAATTCCTTCAGCGCGAAGAGGTTCGCCGCGTGCTCGGGGCTGTCGAACTGGTAGGAAGCGGTCGCGTAGATCGGGACCGCGCGCGCGTGCGTCGTGGGATCGGCGACCTGTCCCGCGTGCAGCGCGAGCGTTCCGAGTCCGGGCTTTCGTTCATCCGCCATGGCTGACCTCCGTCGTGTCGGTGATACCGGTCCATAGCGCCCGCTGGCGGGTCAGGGCCAGCGCGGCCGGCAGGGCCGCAGCCAGGGCCGTGCCCGCGCGGGTCGGGGGCGGTGCGATCTCCCCCCGGGAGGCCGGGACCCGGGTGTCGCAGCCGGCTGACCGAATTCGCGGATCGGCGTCGGAATCAACAGGGGGCGGGCTTTTCGATCGTGGACCATCGCGGTACAGTATGCGTGAATGAACGTGACAGAGGAGTCCATAAGGGAGGCGCAAACCATCGTGCGGCGCGTGGTCGGATCGTTGCCCGTGAGGGTGTTCCTCTTTGGATCCCGCGCGCTCGAAACCAGTCGCCCTACGTCGGATATCGATCTGGCGTTGTTGCCGGATGGACCCATTCCCACCGATCTCGTTGCGCGCCTCCGGGACGAGTTCGAAGAAAGCGCCATCCCGTATGCGGTGGACGTGATCGACCTCTCGCAGGTGGACGAGGGATTTCGCCAGAAGGTGCTGCGTGAGGGCCGCGAGTGGGCCGCCTGACGGAGCGGGTTGCGACCGCACGCCGGGCGGTCGCAACGCTGGGCGAGCTCGCCGGAAAGACGACGCTCACCGTCGTCGAACGCGACGCCCTCCTGCAGCGCTTCGAGTACTCGGTCGAAGCCGTATGGAAGGCCGTTCAGCTCTACTTGCGCGAGGGAGAGGGGCTGGAGGTCGGATCACCGAAAGCGGCTGCGCGAGCGTCACTTCAGACCCGGTTGCTGGACGAGGCGCAGAGCCGTGCAGCGCTTCTCATGATCGAAGATCGGAATCTCACCGTGCACACCTACCAGGAGGCCCTCGCAGAGCAGATCGCTGCTCGTATCCCCCGGCACGCTGTGTTGTTGTGGTCGTGGATCGAATCGGTGGCGGCGCGCCCCGACTGCGACTGATGGGGTCGCTCCCCACCCCGTTCGACCCGAGGAGGGGCGACGATGGAAGCGGTGCTCAGTGGACCCGCTTCCAGTGGTCCACGAAGTCCTTGCCGCGGGCCGTGAGGCCCTCGGCGGTGATCTCGACTGGCACGGGGGCTCGCAGCGGCTACACGGAGCGGGCGGAGATTCCCTTTTGCCCTCGGTGACCGGGGGCCCCGGCCGCGGAGGCCGTCGATTGCAGGCGCCTCGCCCAATCGGGAACATCCCTCCTCGGGGGTCGGGGCCGTGCCCTACGCGATCAAGGAAATCTTCCACACGTTGCAGGGAGAAGGCGCCCGCACCGGTCGCGCCGCGGTGTTCTGCCGCTTCGCCGGCTGCAACCTGTGGACGGGGCGGGAGGCCGACCGCGCGACCGCCACCTGCGACTTTTGCGACACGGACTTCGTCGGCACCGACGGCCCCGGCGGAGGGCGTTTTGCGAAGGCTGTGGATCTCGTCGCGGCAATCCGCCGCCGTTGGGACGAGGCGGTGCCGTCGGGCGGGGACGCGCGGCCCTACGTCGTGTTCACCGGAGGCGAGCCGCTCCTCCAACTCGACGAGGCGGTCGTCGAGGGCTGCCATGCAGCGGGCTTCGAGGTCGCCGTCGAGACCAACGGCACGATTCCGCCGCCCCCCGGCATCGACTGGCTCACCGTGAGCCCGAAGCCCGGCGCGGAACTCGCGGTGCGACGCGGCCAGGAGATGAAGCTCGTCTACCCGACGCGAGTCCCCCCGGAGAGCGTCGCGAGCCTCGACTTCGACAACTTCTTCCTCCAGCCGCTCGACGGCCCGCACCGCGACGCGAACGTGCGCCTCACGGCCGAGTATTGCCTGCGCCATCCGCATTGGCGGCTCTCGCTGCAGACCCACAAGATCGTCGGCTTGCCCTGAAGCGCCGCTCGCCTCGTCGCAGCCCCGGTGCGCCGGACCGACCGGCGAGTCGCGATCAGTCCCAGCCGGGACGACCGGGCTCGCGCATCCGGCCGGTGATCCGCTCGAGGAAGGCGCGGTCGGTCGCGGTGAGCTTCGTCCAGGGACGACCGCGTGCGACGAGCGCGATCGCGTCGGCGGTCTCGCGCACGACCCCGCGGCGCAGCAGTAGGAGGGCGGCCGCCGTCGGCGCGCGCCCCCGCCCCGACTCGCAGTGTACGACCACCGGACCCGGCACCTCGGCAAGTTCGTCGAGGAGGGCGACGAAGGCCTCCTCGTCGGGCGGATGGTGGCCGTCGAGCACCGGGACGCAGCGATAGCCGGGCAGCGACCGGATCGCCTCGGGCTCGTCGAACTCGCACACCAGGTCGAGAACCACCGGGTCGTCGCAGGGCAGGTCATCGGCATCGATGCGGCCGCCGACCCACAGTTCCGGGGTCACCCGGCTCAGCGCCGGCGTGCGGCGCCAGGTACGCATGATCCAGCAGGCGAGCCGGAAGGCCAGCAGGTAGGGCAGCAGCAGCGCGACCCGCAGGCGGTCGAGCCGGCCGGCGCGCTTGCCGAAGAGATCGGGACGGTTCGCGGCGTAGGCGAACCCGGCGATCGCGCAGGAGAGCGCGACCCAGGCGAAGAGCAGGCGCAAAGGCGAAGAGAACGCCGCCCTCCGGGCCGCCTCGGCGAAGATCGCGGCGAATGCCGCGATCCCAAGCGCGAGTTTCGCGGGCTTGCTCATGGCCGTCGCGCCCCGCGGCCGCCCTCGCGGCGCGTTCGCGCGACCCGGTGCGACCGGTCGCCCGTGGTCACGACCGGGGCTTCACTCCTTGCCGTCGTCCGCGTGGTCGTGCCCGCAGTTCTCGTCGTGCTCGTGGTGGTCGTGCCCGTGATCGTGGCCGTGATCGTGGCCATGCCCGTCGTGGTCGTGCTCCGAGGGCGGGTCGAGCGGGACATCGAGGAGCGGTTGCGAGCGCAGAAAAGCCGCCACCGCGGGCACCGCCTTCTGGATCGTGTCGAGGCGCGCCGCTGCTCCGCCGACCCGGCGGGCGAGGCGATCCTCGTACTCGGCGACGCACTTCTCGAGCGCCTCCTGCTCGCCGTCTTTGACCGCCCCGTCCTCGTGCAGGTGCGAGTTCACCTGGTCGGCGAGTTCGTCGAGCTGACGGCCGACGTCCTCGTTCAGTCGATGGCCGATGTACTCCATCCACAGCGCCTGGAAGGCGCGAGTCGGCGGGATGTCGCGGCGCAGCCCGGAACTCAGCGCGTACATGCGCTCGGCGATCGTCCGCAGGCTGTTCAAGCCGCGGCGGGTGTGGAAGGCGTTCAGCCGGGCGAGCCGGTCGCGCAGCTTCTCGGGCGGAGCGTCGCCGGCGAGTACGCCGAGCGCCGACTCGAATTCCTGGAGGGTGAAGTTGGCCATGGTCGCCCGACGCTAGCGAGCCTCGCCGCGGGTCTCAAACCGCGCGGTGCAGCCGCTCCCGGCGCCCCCGGGTCGGTCGTCAGGCGTAGGCGACCATCGTGAGCCACTGCGCAACGCAAGCCGGCTTGGTCTCACCCTCGACCTCGATCGTGCACTCGTGGGTCAGCTGCACCTGGTTCGGACCCTTGGGCTGCACGTCGATCAGCTTGCGCTGCAGCCGGATGCGCGCACCGACCTTGACCGGGCTCACGAAGCGTACCTTGTCGAAGCCGTAGTTGACGCCCATGACGACGCCCTCGTAGGCCTGTGGCGTCTCCGACTTCACGCTCGTGCTCAGGTGGGTGAGCATCGACAGGGTGAGAAAGCCGTGCGCGATCGTCACCTTGTAGGGCGACATCTTCGCCGACATCTCCGGGTCGACGTGGATGAACTGGTGGTCGATCGTCGCATCGGCGAACTGGTTGATGCGCTCCTGGGTGACCTGGAACCAGTCGCCGGGCTGCTCGGGCTTGCCGACCTGGGACTTGAAGATCTCGACCGCCTTCTCCGCATTGCTCGCCATGGAACGTCTCCCGTCGTGGTTCGTGTCGCTTGTGTTTCGCGTCTTGCCGGACCGCCTGCGCCGGTTCGCGATACGTGGACTCGGGGAGGTAGCCGGTGCGTCCGCGGGCTTCAACGCGACGCTCGCTGCGGACCGCCGTCCGGGCGGACGGCACTTCGTCGGTCGGCCCCGTCGGCTCGTCCGCGGGCTGTCCACGGGCCGCCGCGTCGGGCGCACGAGCCTCATGCCACCGCTGCGCCGGAAGCGTACGCATTGCGCCCGGAGGGTCGCCGGTGCCATAGGCAAAGCACCTCTGGAGGGCTTCCCCATGTTGTCGGTCTTCTCGTCTCCCGCCCGCTACACGCAGGGTCGCAACGCGACCGCGGCGCTCGGTGCGGAGATGGCCGGCCTCGGACTCGAGGGCCCGGTCCTGGTGGTCGCCGGGAAGTCGGCGGCGGCGCGTCTTGCTGCGACCTGGAAGGAGAGCCTCGGCGCCGCCGGCTTCGCCCACGTCGTGCACCCCTTCGGCGGCGAGTGCTCGCGGGCCGAGATCGCTCGGGTGAAGGCCGCCGCGGTGGCGGCGGGTGCGCGAACGATCGTCGGTGCCGGCGGCGGCAAGGTGATCGACACCGCCCGCGCGGCGGCGGCGGACCTCGGCGTCGCGGTGGTGAGCTGCCCGACGATCGCGTCGAGCGACGCACCCTGCAGCGCGCTCTCGGTGATCTACTTCGAGGACGGCGTCTTCGAGCACTACGATATCCACCGGCGCAACCCGGACCTGGTGCTGGTCGACACGCAGGTGATCGCCTGCAGCCCGGCACGCTACATCGTCGCCGGCATGGGCGACGCCGCCGCCACCTGGTTCGAGGCGAAGGCCTGCTCGGAGTCGCGCGCCCGCAATATGCGCGGCGGTGGCAGCACGCGCACCGGACTCGCCCTCGCCGAACTCTGCTGGCGGACGCTGCTCGAGGATGGTGCGGCGGCGTTGCGCGCCGTCGAGTCGCAGGCCGTGACGCCGGCGCTCGAGCGGCTCGTCGAGGCGAACACGCTGCTCTCCGGGCTCGGCTTCGAGTCCTCGGGTCTCGCCGCGGCCCACGCGGTCCACAACGGGCTCACCGCCGCGCCGGCCACGCACGATCGGCTCCACGGAGAGAAGGTCGCGTTCGGGCTCTGCGTGCAACTCGTGCTCGAGGGGGCCCCGAGCGCGGTCGTCGAGGAGGTGCTCGGCTTCTCGACCTCGGTCGGCTTGCCGGTCACCCTCGCCGAGGTCGGGCTCGTCGATCTGCCCCGCGACCTGCTGCGCCGCATCGCCGAGCGCGCGACGGCCGAGGGCGAGACGATCCACAACGAGCCGTTCGACGTCGAACCGGCCATGGTCGAAGACGCGATCCTCGCCGCCGACGCGAACGGACGCGCCTTCCGGGAGCGTCGCGTCTGAGCGTCGCCTCCCGCGACGTTCCCGCGCCGCACGCCAGGCTATGCTCACCTTCCTCGCCCGACGGCTCGTCCAGATGGTGCCGCTGCTCGTCGGCATCACCTTTCTCTCCTTCCTCATCGTCGGCCTCGCGCCCGGCGACTTCTTCTCCTCGCTCGCGATGAACCCGACGATCGCGCCCGAGGCGATCGAGGCGATGAAGCGCGAGTTCGGCTACGGGCAGCCGCTCGTCGTCCGCTACCTCGCCTGGCTCTCGCGCGCGGTGCGCGGCGACCTCGGACTCTCGGCGGCGCACCGGGTCGGCGTCGCGACGCTCATCGGGCAGCGGGTCGGCAATACGCTCGTCCTTGCGGTGAGCGCCATGCTCGTCACCTGGTTGCTCGCGATCCCGCTCGGCGTCCTGGTCGCGATGCGCCGCGGACGACCGACCGATCGCCTGCTGTCGCTGCTCGCCTTCCTCGGCATGTCGGTCCCCAACTTCTTCCTCGCCTTCCTGCTGCTGCGACTGGCGCTGCAGACCGGCTGGTTCCCGGTCGGCGGGACCGTCTCGATCGACCACGACCAGCTCTCGCTCGGCGGGCGCCTCCTCGACCGCCTGCACCACCTGGCCCTGCCCACGCTGGTGCTCGCCACGAGCGGGGTCGCCGGACTCATGCGCCTGATGCGCGGGGCGATCCTCGACCTCGAGAAATCGGACTTCGTCCGGACGGCGCGGGCCAAGGGACTGCCCGAGCGGACGGTGCTGTTCCGCCACGTGCTGCGCAATGCGCTCAACCCCTTCGTCACCCTCGCCGGCTACGAACTCGGCACCCTGCTCGGCGGGGCCGCGCTGGTCGAGAACGTGATGAACCTGCAGGGGCTCGGTTCCCTCATGCTGCAGGCGGTGCTCGCCGCCGACGTCTACCTGGTCATGGGGTCGGTGCTCATGGGCTCGATCCTGCTCCTGCTCGGCAACCTGCTCGCCGATCTCGCGCTGACGCGCGTGGATCCCCGCATCGACTTCTCCAGCCTGGAGGCGGTGCGGTGATCGAGCCCGGTGGCGGCCTCGAGGGCGAGTTCCTGGCGACCGACGCCGGCGTCGAATCCGGCGTCCGCGCCCGGCGACCGTGGTCCGCCGTCGCGAGCGCGGCGGTGCTGTGCACGCTCTACGCGGCCGCGGCGTTCGCCCCCTGGGTGGCACCCTTCGAGCCCTCGGCCCAGCACCGCGACGCGCCCAATGCGCCGCCGATGCGCTTGCACCTCGCTCCGCCTTCGCGCTGGGCCACGGAGGGCCTCCTCTACGTTCACCCGCAGAAGCTGGTGGACAGCCTGCGCCGCCAATACGAGGTGGACGAGTCCGCACGCATTCCGCTGCACTTCGGGGCACGCGGGCACCTTCTCGCCCCGTCGGATCCCGACGCGCGCGTCTTCCTGTTCGGCAGCGATGCGCTCGGTCGCGACATCCTCTCGCGACTCGTCCACGGCGGGCGCGTGAGCCTCTCGGTCGGCCTGGTCGGCGTCGCGATCAGCTCGGTCGTCGGCATGACCGTCGGCACGATCGCCGGCTACGTCGGCGGGCGTACCGACGCGATCCTCATGCGCCTGTGCGAGGTGATGATGGCGCTGCCCGCCTTCTACTTCCTGCTAGCACTCTCCGCCGTGATCCCGCCGGGCCTGTCGCCGGCCCAGACCTTTCTCCTGATCGTCGCGCTGATGAGCTTCATCCGCTGGGCCGGGTTCGCGCGCGTCGTGCGCGGCATCGTCGCCGGCGTGCGCGAGCGCGAGCACGTGCAGGCGGCGCGTGCCCTCGGTGCGAGCACGCCGCGCATCCTGCTGCGACACGTCGCACCCGCCGCGCTCGGCTACGCGATCGTCGCCTCGACGCTATCGATTCCCGGCTTCATCCTCGGCGAAAGCGCGCTCTCGCTGCTCGGGCTCGGCATCCAGGAGCCGAGCACCAGTTGGGGATCGATGCTCTCCGACGCCCAGAACCTGACCAACCTCGACCGCTACCCCTGGCTCCTCGCCCCCGGCATCCTGATCGCCGTGACCACGATGGCGTTCAACTTCCTCGGCGACCACCTGCGCGACCGTCTCGACCCGCGCGCGGCGGGGCGGCTGTGAGCGCCGGGCGCCCGGGCGGCGAGGCCGGTGCCGTCACTGCGCCGCCGCCGCTGCTCGAGATACGCGATCTGGCGGTCGAGTTCTCGACGCCGCGCGGCACGGTACGCGTCCTCGACGGCGTCTCCCTCGAACTCGCGCGCGGTGCGACGCTCGGACTCGTCGGCGAGTCAGGATCCGGCAAGAGCGTGACCGCGCTGTCGATCCTGCGCCTGCTCGACGACAACGCCCGCATCGTGCGCGGCGAGATCCGCGTCGACGGCGAGGACGTCGCGTCGATGTCCGACGAGCGCCTGCGCCGGATGCGCGGCGGCCGCGTCGCGATGATCTTCCAGGAGCCGGCGACGTCGCTCAACCCGGTGTTCACCGCCGGCTTCCAGGTCGCCGAGACGATCCGCCTGCACCGCGGGGTGTCGCGCCGCGAGGCCCGGGAGCAGGCGGTCGAGATGCTGCGCCTGGTCGAGATCCCCGACCCCGAGCGACGCGCGGACAGCTATCCGCACGAGTTGTCGGGTGGCATGAAGCAGCGGGTGATGATCGCGATCGCCCTCTCCTGCGGGCCCGAACTGCTCGTCGCCGACGAGCCGACGACCGCGCTCGACGTGACGATCCAGGCCCAGATCCTGGCGCTCCTGCGCGACCTGAAGCAGCGGCTCGGCATGAGCCTGCTGCTCATCACCCATGACCTCGGCGTGGTCGCGAACGAAGCCGACGAGGTCGCGATCTTCTACTGCGGGCGCGTGGTCGAGCGCGCGGCCACCCGCGAACTCTTCGCCCGCCCGGCGCATCCCTACACCGCCGCCCTGCTCGCCTCGCTGCCGCGGCTGCGACGGCGGGCGGAGCGACTCGTGGCGATCCCCGGCGTCGTGCCCGACCTGCGCCGCCTGCCCTCGGGTTGCCGGTTCCGCGACCGTTGCGTCCAGGCCCGCGAGCGCTGTGCCGTCGAGGATCCGTCCCTGCGGCCGGCGCCGGGGGGCACCGGCCTCGTCGCCTGCCACTTTCCGCTCGAAGCAACGGCGGGGGTTGCGTGATGGGTGGACCGACCCGGCCGACCGTAGCCGCGGCGCACGATCCGCCGTCGCAGGGCACCGGGGCGCCCGGGCCCGACTCCCCGGTGCTGGTCGAGGCGCGGCACCTGTCGAAGTCGTTCCCGCTGCGTCGCGGACTCTTTGGGCGCTCGGGCGAGGTCGTGCACGCGGTGAGCGACGTGACGCTCGACGTGCGCTCGGGCGAGACGCTCGGCGTGGTCGGCGAGTCGGGCTGCGGCAAGTCGACGCTCGGCCGCCTGCTCATACGGCTGATCGAGCCGACGGCCGGCGAGGTGATCTTCGACGGGCGACGGCTCGGCGACCTCCCGGCGCGCGAGATGCGCGCGCTGCGCCGCGAGATGCAGATCGTGTTCCAGGATCCCTACGGCTCCCTGGAAGCGCGCATGCGTGTCGGTGCGATCGTCGCGGAGGGGATCGAGATCCACCGGCTCGCGAGCGGGGCGGCGAAGCGCGAGCGGGTCGACCGCCTCCTGGAAGAGGTCGGGCTTCGCCCGGAGCACGCCGATCGCTACCCGCACGAGTTCAGCGGCGGGCAGCGCCAGCGCATCGGCATCGCGCGCGCGCTGGCGGTCGGACCGCGCTTTCTCGTGCTCGACGAGCCGGTCTCCGCGCTCGACGTCTCTGTACAGGCGCAGGTCGTGAACCTGCTCGCCGACCTGCAGGCGCGCCACGGGCTCACTTACTTCTTCGTGTCGCACGACCTGCGCGTGGTCGCGCACCTGAGTCACCGGATCGCGGTCCTCTACCTGGGGCGCGTGGTTGAACTGGCGCCACGCGACTCGTTGCTCGCGACGCCCCTCCACCCCTACACACGCGCGCTTCTCGAAGCCGTGCCCGAGGCGAGTCCCGAGGCGCGACCGGCGCAGCCGAGCGTGCAGGGCGACCCGCCGAGCCCGGTCGCTCCGCCGTCGGGCTGCGCTTTCCACCCGCGCTGCCCGTTCGCCGAGGCGCGCTGTCGGGTCGAGCGACCGGAACTCCTCGCGGGCGCGGGTGATCGTGCGGTCGCCTGCCACGTCTTCCCGGCGGCGCCGTGACGCCGGTCGTCGATGCGGCGATCGCGCACGAAGCGAGGGGGCTTCGCGCCCTGGTGGTGCGGGACCTCTTCGAGCGGCCCCCCGGCAACTTCCAGGGGCTCGACGGCCTGCGCGGCTTCGCCTCGGTGATCGTGCACGTCTACCACTGCGGGCTCTGGACGGGGCAATTCGGGACCGACAACCCGATCCGTCGCGCGCTGAACGGTTTCTGGACCGGGATCGACATCTTCTTCGTGCTGAGCGGTTTCCTGATCGGCCGGATCCTGGTCGGCGAACTCGTCCGCGACGGCTGGATCCACTACGCGAAGTTCCTCGTGCGGCGGAGCTTCCGGATCTTCCCCGCGTACTATCTCGTTCTGGGCACGCTGTTGCTGGCGGTCGGAGCCGTGACGCTTCCGCCCCTCTCGTACTACCTCTTCGGGACGACCGACGCCGCAGTGCTTCGCGCCATCGGCTGGAGCAACTTCGTCTACCTGAACAACTACGCACAACCGGTACACGGCGCGATCGTCATGAGCTGGGCTTGGTCGCTCTGCATCGAGGAGCACTTCTATCTGCTGCTGCCGCCCGTGCTCTGGGCGATCTTCCGCTTCGCACCCGGGCGCCTGCGCCTGGCGCTGCTCGTCGGCTGCGTGCTGGCGCCGTTCGCGGGACGCATGGCGCAGTTCGCGGCGAACCCCGCGCTCGTCCTGCTCGACGGTTTCTACTACCGGTCGCACAACCGCTTCGACGAGATCTTCGTCGGGGTGGTGATCGCCTACCTC
>Ga0114969_10005047_pt1 | contig 10408 bp, 7 predicted proteins | sample M_130807_MF_Meta_FD_87316 | JGI IMG/M metagenome (GOLD analysis project Ga0114969, IMG submission 87316) | Freshwater microbial communities from Lake Montjoie, Canada to study carbon cycling - M_130807_MF_MetaG | ecosystem: Environmental > Aquatic > Freshwater > Lake | place: Lake Montjoie...
ATTGATCCGCGCGCAGGCCCTGGGCTGGAAACCGGGGCTGACCCGGGAATTGGCGACGCCGTTCCTGCGGGCGGGAACGTTGCACGTGTTCGCGATCAGCGGACTCCACATCGCGCTCGTCGCGGCCTTGGTGGTCCAGGTGCTCCGCCTGTTTGGCGTGGGCCGCGGCTGGTGCGGTTGCCTGGTGATTCCCGTCGCGTGGGGCTATGTGGCGGCCACCGGATGGCAGGCATCCGCCGTGCGCTCGGCCGTGATGGCGACGGTTGTCGCTGCTGGCTGGGCGTTGAGGAGGCCGTCCGACCTGCCGAATTCCCTCGCGGCGGCGGCATGGCTGATCGTGGTGTTCGATCCCTCGCAGTTGTTCCAGCCGGGATTCCAACTCTCGTTTGCCGTGGTCGCGGGCATGGCATGGTGGACCGCTTCGATCGAATCGGGACTCGCCCGGTGGATCGCCTTCGATCCTTGGGTGCCCGAATCACACTGGCCGTGGTGGCGACGGTGGGCGGAGCCCTTGCGGCGGTTGATGCTGCTGAACCTGGCGTCTTCGTTGGCGGCGTGGTGCGCGTCGGCGCCATTGGTGGTTCACTATTTCCACCTTGTGAGCCCGGTCAGCCTGTTGGCCAACCTGCTGGTGGTGCCCCTGAGCAGCCTGTGCCTCACCGCGAACGCCGCCGCGCTGGCCACCGCGTCGTGGTGGCCCTGGCTTTCCGAGTGGTTCAACCAATCCGCCTGGGTCTGGATGCACGGCATGATGTGGGCCAGCCAACGCGCCGCGGAGCTCCCGGCCGGACACTGGTATACCGCCTCGCCACCATGGCCGTGGTGGATCGGGTACGTCGCGGCCATGGCACTGGTTGCCCGCTGGGATACGCTCCTCATTCCGGCACGCCGGCGGGCAACGGCCGTCGTGGCGGGTTGGCTCGCCGCCGCCGCATGTGTCTGGATCCGCGGATTGGCCGAATCGCGACTGGTCGTGTCCGCCGGCGGCGAAATGGCGTTCTTCGAGCGGGGCTTTGATTCCCTGCTCGTCGATTGCGGGCCACGCGGGTTCGGCGATCGCGTGGCCTTGCCGTGGCTTCGGAGCCGTGGCGTCGACGTCCTCGACACCGCCGTGCTGGCCGTCGCCGAAGCCCGCTTCCGCGGGGGATGGGACGAGGTCGCGGCGGAACTCCCGCCGCGGCGTTGCGCCGTCGCCGGACGGATGAGGTCGAGTCCGCGGGTGGCATCCCGCCAGGAGAATCTGGTGGCGGGGTGGCAATCCGGACCCTGGCAGGCGTTGTGGCCGGAACCCGACGCGCCGGGACGTCGCGCGGACGATCTCGGCGCCGTCTTGGCGGGCGATTTGGGGGGCTTTCGATGCCTGTTGGTGCCGGCGTTGGGCGAGGCGGCGCAGCGCCGCTTGGCACGGGCGAATCCCGCGGCGCTGCGGGCGGACGTCGTGATCGCGGGCATTCCGAGCCATGGCGAACCCTTGTTGCCCGAGTTCCTCGGCGCGGTGAGGCCCCGATGGGTGATCGTGGGCTGCGCTTCGCGCCCGGCGCCGCATCGGTTGACCCCGGCGGCCCGAAGCCGGCTCCGGGCCGGGCCGTGGCGGGTACATTTCACCGACGAGGAAGGCTGGGTGGAGATCCGGGTTCGGCCGGGCCACGCACGGATGGAAACCGCGACCGATCGCGGCGAATCGACGTGGATGGGGGGCGATGAGTAGGGGCGCCCGCCTTGTCGAGGCGGTGGCAGTCGGGCTAGCCTGCCCGGGTGAATCCAAACGAAGCCGGTGCGCCGTTCCGCCCGTTGGTACCGATCATGGTGACGGTGGGAATCCTCGGGGGGCTGGGAATCCTCTACAAAACCGGGATTTTCTCCCAGATGGGGAAGGTGTCGACGGCTTGCATCGTCGGCGCCGATTTGTTCGTTCTGGCCCTCGTCTGGCAGCGTGCGCTGCGGCAAGGCTCACCGCGATAAGCGGCGGGATCACTTGCGGGGGATGACGATGTTGGTCTTGCCACCGATCGGTGTCGACGGGGGGAGGACGAGCGTCGCGTTGGTGCGGCGGGCATCCTGTGGGCGCCGAAGCGCACTCCGGGTGGGCGTGATGGGGTCGGCTTCGTCGGGGATGATGCCGGCGTCGCGGGCCATCCAATAGGTCGTGAACAAGTCCAGACCGGGATGCGCCACGAGTTCGGCGGGAACCGGGGCAAGGGAACTGGAGGCCCGGGTCCATTGGAACGCCTGCACGCCTTGGGAAGCGAGGGGGAGGGCATGCTTGGACCAAACCATTCCGTTGGCGGACACGAGGTCGAGGCCGTTGGTGCCGGAGAGATCGCCGGGGCCCGCCCACCGCGGGGGTTGGGGGAACGACGACAGGACGCCCTGGAGCGTCGCCAACGCGAGGGTTTCCGAGGGCGCGTGGTCGAAGGCGTTGACGAAGGCGACCGCGAGCCAAGGGTTCAACTGGTTCCCGGAATCCCGCCAGAGCCGGGTCACCTTGTCCTGGTAGCCAAGGCCCCGCTTCTTGGAGTTCTCGAGGGCATTGAGGGTCAGGAGGCTCGCGGCGGAGAACACCGATGGCCGCAAGTCCGCGTACCGCGGCGCGACCGGCGGCGGCAAATCGACGACTTCGGCGGCACGGGCCTCGTACTCGCGGAAGTGGCGGTTGGTGTTCACCGAGGCCCCGAGCCGCAGGATCGCCGCACCCAGCAACGGCGTGACGAAGGTCTCGTGGCCGTGCCCGTCGTTGATCCTCCAGCGATCCGCTTCCAGACGTCCGATCAGGGTTTCCACAACGTTGCTCACCCGCGACCGGATCCGGTTTTCGCGCACGAATTTGTGCACCATGGCGAGTCCCATCACCAGTCCCGCGGTGTTGTCCCTCGAGGCCCCGCCGAGCCACACGAGGTCGCGGTTCGCTCCGTCGCCCGCAAACGCGAGTTTCCCGAATCCGGGGCGTTTCGGATCCGCGCCGCCATGGACGGCGTAAAAGTCGCGGTAGGCGGGGTCGTCGGCGCGCCCCACGAACGCCGGGAGGTAGCCGGGCCGCGCGCTCGCCTGGATCAGGCGGTCGACGCCGTCGAGCGTGGTGCGGATCCGCTCGAGGGTTTCGCCCCGCCGATCGACCGCGAACCAGTAGGCGAGCCCCGCGAGGTAAAATCCCGTCCACGCCCCGCTGTCCTGCAATTCCTCGTACCGAACCACCCGCGTCCGGTTGGTGTCGGCAAACCGCGCCGACAGGATCAACCCGCCGACCTGATGGTATTTCGGGATGTCGGCCGCGTAGGCATCGACCTTCTTCCTCAGGGCGACGAGTTGGTTGGTATCCAGATCGTTCCAGCGTCCCACCATGTGGTTGTGGCCGGCGTTTTCGAGGAAACGGATCTGTTTTTCGGTGAGGGTGGATTGCGCGGCGACGGGTCCGGCCATGCCGAGAAGGTAAACGGCCAAGGCAAACCAAACGGACGGGCGGATACCGGACATGGAAGGAATCATGGGGAAGGAAGCGGGACTCGTCCACCGGCGAGCGAACGCCGGCGGCGGGCACCCCGGGTTGTGGTTCAGCGCAAGCGCCAGGCCGCGTGCCGGGTGGCGATCCCGCGCGCGTTGAATTCCGATTCGAAATCGGTCTTGAGATCGAGCAGGCCCGCGGGCTCCTCAACGCGCTCGAACAGGGCGCCGGCATCGAAAACCTCGGTCATTTGCTCGAAATACGACGGATCGTCGGTCCGCACGTAGACCGTCCCGCCGGGGGCCAGCGCCTTGGCGGCGAGTTCGACGAACCGCGTGTTTACCAGACGCCGTTTCCAGTGCCGGCGCTTGGGCCACGGGTCGGGAAAATAGACGTGCAAGGCGTGCAACGATGCCGCCGGGATCATCCATTCGAGGACATAGGCGGCCTCGAGTCGTAGCGCGCGGAGGTTGGCCAGACCGCGGCGCCGGCCCTTGCGGTCGATCTTGCGAAGGCGGCCCAGCAACCGCTCCACCCCCACGAAATCACGGCCGGGATGGGCGGCGGCGTGGCCGAGCAGGAACGAGCCGTCGCCCGCGCCGAGTTCCACCTCGACGGGCGCGGACCGCCCGAACAGCGCCGGGAAATCAAGGCGCTGCAGGATGTCGGTCGCGATCCGGAGGCTGGGCTCCGTGCGTGGGGATGTTGCGGCGGTTTCCATGTTGCGGCGGGACACTCAACGCGCCCTTGGGCCCGGGCTCAAGTCCCGACAAACAACGCCAGGGCCGCGGTATACCCGTGCACGAAGCTGCGATTGCCGACCGGCCCGATCTCCCCGTTGCAATAGAAGCCCGCGACGGGCACCGGGCCGAGTTGTTCCTGGATGAGCGCGGCATCGTGGTGCGCGCTCCCAAACAGTCCTTGCCCGCGCCCCAGACAGACCGCCAGCACCCCGCCCAGGATCGCCCGCCCCGCAATCTTTTCGCGGGTGCGTGCCAGCATCCATGCCAGATCCTCGCTGGCTGCCGCGGCATCGCGCCGCTGGAACTGGATGGTTTGCCCGGGCCTCGGCAACGCGCCCACCGCGATCATTCCTTGGCCCGGATCCACCCCGAGCAGGTGACGCACGAGAAAATCGCCGCGCCGGAATTCCTCCCGGTATTCGCTGCTGGCAAAGCCCACGAACAGATTGCCCTGGGTGCGCGCCTGGTCTTCCCGGCTCAGGCCATTGAACGTCTCCACCAGCACCGAATACGCCGGGCGGTTGCCGATGGTCAGGATGAAATGTCGATCGGTCCGGGTCACGGTCCAGGTGTCGCCGATGGGCGTGCAGCCCTGGGAAACGACCGGCTCGAGGCTGACCGCACCGCCCACCGCGAGCGCGACCAACCCCGTTTCGTGGACCTCGCCGTCGAGGTAAAGCTGGGTTTTCTGGACCGCCGGGTCGCCGCTCGCCAGCCCGCCGACCATCGGTTCGCCGGGATGCAGATCATTCCACCGTCCCAGCCATTGTTCGCCGTCCATGTGGAACGGGTCGGCAAACACCAACCAACCGCGCGGCTTCCCCGGGATCGCCGCGGATCCCATCGCTGCTTCGCCGTCGAGGTGGCATGCGTGGAGTTCCGCGCCCGGCAAGTGGTAGAGCCCGAGGGAAAGTCCCTCGCCGGACTCGTGTTCCCGGCCGTCGGTCACCACGACCGCCGTCGAGCAGCCCACCAACCGGGAAACGCGGGCGTGGAGCCGGATGACCTCGAGCAGGTCGGTGGCGTGGGGCGCAAAGGCGGGCGTGGCGAACAGGACCCCGAGCGACACGGTCGGCGCGTCGAGTCGGGCGCGGAGGGCGGACGACCAGCGTTGGATGCCGGATTCGTCCCATCCGCCATTCCAATGACCAACGATCGAATGCGGGTGCCGCATGGACGCGAGGCTAGCCGCCGGGGCGCGCGCGGCAAGGTGGCGCAGGGTGCATCTTGCACGCCGTCGCGATGGACCTCGCCGGCCGCAGTCGACTGGCAACGGATCGGACAGGATGGGGATGCGATGTCCCCACGCCGCGGCGGTCTTTGCGTATCCCGGGTCCCGGGGCGAACCCTTCCATCGTTGGCTCCGGGCGCCCCGGTCGGCAACAGCACGGTCAACACGCAACCGGTGGCGCATGTCGGACGGGCCCCGCTTCACAACATGTCGAATGGCTCGTAGCCTTCGCCCGTGGACTGTTCTTGCATCGCCGCTCTTGCCACCGTCGCCGTCCTCGGGGCATCCCCGGCCTTGGCCGCATCCGAGATTTGGTACGACCCGAGCCTAGGCTCCCTTCCCCAGTCGCAGGGATGGACCTATTTCACGCTGCCGTCGCTTCCCGAAGTGTTCGTGGACGGTTCCGCCCGGTTGGACACCACCGGGTTGGATCTCATCCGGGGCGGGTGGACGCGGGTGGGAACGCCGCCGTTGTCGCGGGCCGACGGGGTCCGGTTGGAATTCGACCTGCGGGTGGATTCGGAAAATCACGCCTCGACCCATCGCGCCGGGTTCTCGGTCATCCTGCTCGGCCACGACAAACGCGGCGTCGAGATCGGATTCTGGACAGACAAGGTCTGGGCACAGTCCGATTCGCCGCTCTTCTTCCATGCGGAGGAAGTGGCCATCGACACCACCGCCAGGTTCGTGACCTATGGTCTGGAGTTGTTGGCCGACCAGTACCGGTTGCTGGCCAATGGGCAGCCCGTCCTTTCGGGACCGGTGCGCGACTACACCGGATTCACGGGAACGTTCGATGTGTACGAGACGCCCGACTTCGTCTTTCTCGGCGACGACACCACCTCCGCCTCGGGTTCGGTGCGGTTGCGACAGGTGGCCGTGACGCGCGGGCTTTCCTCGCCGCCACCCGCGATCTCCATCCGCCGGAATGGCGACCAGATCCAAATGCGGTGGCCGGGCGAATCCGGAGGGATCGTGCGGGTGTTGGAATCGGCGGCAAACCCGACGGGGCCGTGGGCGACGGATTCCTCGTCGCGGGCCTTCGAGAGCGGACCCGGCGACGGCACGGTGTCGGTATCCATCGACCCGTCTTCCGGTCCCGCGTTCTTTCGCCTGCGTTGAGACGACCCGTCCCCGCATGGCACCGGTTTGCCCTTTGACACCCGGCCCTGGGATTGAAACGTTGGAAGCACTCCCTTCCCCGTCCGTTGTCCGGACTGTTCCGCATGAAACCCATCCCATCCCCTGTCGCGATCCCGGGAAATCGTCCGGCGATAAGCCGTGGCTTCACCTTGATCGAGTTGCTCGTGGTGATCGCCATCATCGCCATCCTGGCGGGGATGCTTCTTCCGGCGCTCTCGGCCGCCAAGGAGAAGGCGAAACGGACCGGTTGCGTCAGCAATCTGCGGCAGTTGGGAATCGCGACCCATATCTACGCCTTGGACAATGCGGACAGGGTTTTCAACGGTATCCGCGACGGCGGCGATTCGTTCCTCCTGAGCATCTCCTCGGTGATGTACCACTCGATCAGCAATACCTATGGGGACAAGGTCTTCGATTGCCCGAACGTGTATCCGTTGACGCTGCCGGGCATCACGGACACCCCGAAGGGACGTTTTCAGACCGGGACCGGTTATTATATCGGGTACCATTATCACGGTGGCAGGAACATGCCCAAGGAAGCGGGTTGGCAATCCGTGGCAAAACTCGGCGATGTCCCGACGCTCGTCGTCGCGGATCCATTGGCGGAGTCGGATCGCTTCGTGCTCTTCTCCGACATGAACAGTTGGGCCGCCAACGGCGTGGGCGGCTATAATTGGGTCACGGCTCCCCATGGCAAATCCGGGCCGATCAAGCGCAACGGCGTCGTCTATCAATATCCGGTCAAGAATCCGACCACCGCGCGCCAGGCCGGTTCCGTGGGCGGCAACGTGGCGTTTCTCGATGGTTCGGTTGCCTGGAAGCGGATCGAGCGGATGTACGAGAAGTATTGGACCTATACGGGCGACGGCGGACACCGCGGGGCGTGGTGAGGCCGGCGGGACAAAGGCGGCCAATCCCGTGCGGCGTCGAGCCCGTTGTTGACCGGCCGGGAGCCCGTCCCCAGGGGCGTTCGGGGCCGCTTGGGGCCCGTGGTTGCGTCCGGCCCGAAATGTCGCGGGGGTGGCACGCCGGTTCCCCCGGGTCCGGCGGTTGTTGGACGGGCCGCCAGTCGTCCCGCGATCTAATTCCGGGGCCGTACCGCAACCCGGAGCGCGCGATCGAGGATCTCGTAGGCCTCGCGTCGCTGTTCGGGTGGAAAGCGGTGCGGGCCGTCGGGATGCCGCACCTGGATCCCGTCGGGGGCGCCCAGCGTGCGGAATGCCGGCCGCGCCGCTTCGATCTCGCGGTCCACGCTCTTCCACCGGAAATTCGAGTCGCCCAAGGGCGCGCTGACGAAGACCGATCGCGGGGCGATGGCCTCGAGCACGTCGTGGAAATCGAACGGGAGTTCCCCGAGACGCCCGCGGTACCCGGCGAGCCGCGGCATGTAGCGCGTTTGGCACCAGCCGCGTTCTTTCTGCCAGACGTCGGGGTTCCCGTCGTAATAGTCTCGGAACGCATCGAACCCGCAACTCGACACCGCCACCTTGATCCGGAGATCGAACGCGGCGGTGAAAAGGCCGTTGTGGCCACCCAACGAATGCCCGATGACGCCGAAACCGTTCGTGCGCACGAAGGGCAGGGAGGCCAGCAAGTCGAGTCCGCGGATGTTGTCCCAGATGGCTTTCATGGTGCCACTTTCCTGGCCCACGTCCGCGAGGGACGGCGCGTAGTCCGCCCACAGGGGATATGCCGGGGCCAGCACGACGTAGCCGCGCCGGACCAACTCCACTCCGTATTCGTCGTCCGGGGAATTTCCCAGACCCACCACGACCTTGCGCCCGGCAGCGTGGGTTTGGTGCAGAGCCAGAACGGCCGGGGCTTTGGGAGCCGTCGGTGCCATCGCGCATTTCGGCACCAACAGGTAGGCGGGGACCCTCCCGCCCGGCTCGCTGGCATAGGTAAGGTCGCGTCGCAGGAAGTCCCCGCAGTCGGTCTCCGATTCCACCCGGACATCCAGGGGGCAACGCCGCGCGGCAATGTCGCCCAGCGGTCCCATCACGGATTGCATTGCCCCGAGGATGGCCGGCCGCCGCGGCGAAACCTTTGGCCCCGCGCAACCCGTGGTCGCCAGGGCCAGGATCCCCGCGAGGGCAAACGAACGCATGCGCGCGTACCCGACCTTCATTTCCTCGGTTGGGAGAGCCCGGTGATGTAGGCCGCCAGGGAGTGGATGCCGTCGTCGTCGATGTCCGTGTTTTCCCGCATCAGGCGCCCGTGGACATCGCGGGGATCGGTGCCGCGCCATCCCATGCGGAAGTCCCGGATCTGGCTGAAAAGGTACCAACCGTGTTGGTCGCGCAGTGCCGGGGCGTCCTTGCGTTTGCTGCCTTCCGCCGACACGCCGTGGCATGGCAGGCAATTCGCGAAAAGCTTCCGGCCTTTTTCGGCATCGCCGACGGGATGCTGGGCGACGGGGCTGGGTTGGCGGGTGCGGATGTGGGTGACCAACGCGTCGGTATCCGCCTTCGAGACGCCGCTCGCCACCGGGTGCATGAACCGGGTGCGGTCCTCGGCCGGGAGGTGGTTGTCCTTGGGTTCGGTGTATCCGCGCTGGAGATCGCGGAACTTCTTCAATTGGCGCCGCAGATACGATTCCTCGCGTCCGGCGAGTCGCGGGGCCTGGTTGGGTTCGACACCCTCGGCCTGCTCGCCGTGGCATTTGGCGCAGTCGGCGTACAACCGGGCACCCCGTTGGGCCAGATCGCCCGTGGTCCTGGGGCCGGCGGCACGGGATTCCAGTGCCAGTCCGAGCGCCGCCGCGAGGGCCAGGACGGCAGGAAGGGAATTGAGCCGCGGGTTCATGGACCCATCAATGCCTCGCGGAACGCCGTTCGCCAAGCCCGCGCTTGCACGGGCACCGGCTTCCGTCGTCTGCTGCCCCCGCGCTATGTCCCGCATCATCCGCCTCGACGTCCGCGATATCCGCTTTCCCACGTCCCGCGCCCTCGATGGCTCCGACGCCATGAACCCGGATCCGGACTATTCCTCGGCGTATGTCGTCCTGCGGACCGACGATGGCAAGGAAGGCCACGGGTCGGCGTTCACCATCGGCCGAGGCAACGACGTCGTGTGCGCCGCGATCCGGGCCCACGAACACCTGGTGGTCGGGCGGACACTCGCGGAGTTCGCGGACAACCCGGGGGCGTTCTGGCATAGCCTCACATCTGACTCCCAGCTGCGGTGGATCGGTCCGGACAAGGGCGCGATCCACCTCGGATTGGCCGCGATCGTCAATGCCCTGTGGGATCTTCACGCGCGGTCGGCGGGGCTCCCATTGTGGAGGTTGGTCGCCGGCTTCACGCCCGAACAGTTCGTTCGCTGCGTCGATTTCCGGTACCTGACCGACGCAATCACCCCCGACGAGGCCCTGGAGATGCTGCGACGCGTCGAACCGGGCAAAGCCGCGCGGGTCGCGGAAATCGCCCGGGACGGCTATCCCGCGTACACCACGAGCGCCGGTTGGCTCGGGTATCCCGACGACAAGATCCGCCGCCTCAGCCGGGAGGCCGTCGCCGAAGGCTGGAATCACATCAAGGTCAAGGTGGGCCGCGATCTGCAGGACGATCTGCGCCGCTTGGCGGTGATCCGCGAGGAAATCGGTTGGGAGCGGAAACTGATGGTGGATGCGAACCAGGTTTGGGACGTGCCCCAGGCGATCGCATGGATGCGCGAGTTGGCCCGCTTCAAACCATGGTGGATCGAGGAGCCGACCTCGCCCGACGACATCCTGGGACACGCGGCGATCGCTCGCGCGCTGGAGCCGCTCGGCATCGGCGTGGCCACCGGGGAGCACGGGATGAACCGGATCCTGTTCAAGCAGTTGTTCCAGGCCCGGGCGATTTCGTTCTG
>Ga0114969_10005048_pt1 | contig 10408 bp, 10 predicted proteins | sample M_130807_MF_Meta_FD_87316 | JGI IMG/M metagenome (GOLD analysis project Ga0114969, IMG submission 87316) | Freshwater microbial communities from Lake Montjoie, Canada to study carbon cycling - M_130807_MF_MetaG | ecosystem: Environmental > Aquatic > Freshwater > Lake | place: Lake Montjoie...
AAAAGTAGCAGTATTATCGGTAGATCCGTCCTCGCCCTTTCACAAAGGAGCCATTTTAGGAGATCGCATTAGAATGAAGGAATGGTATACGCATCCACAAGTATTTATTCGATCCTTGGCTACAAGAGGACATTTGGGAGGACTCATGAGTGGCATCATTGAGTTAAGTACTCTATTACAATCGGTGGGGTTTGATATTGTTTTAATTGAAACGGTGGGTGTGGGACAATCTGAAATAGAGATTGCACATTTAGCAGATACGACTGTGGTGGTTTTAGTTCCTGAAGCGGGGGATGAAGTGCAGATGATGAAATCAGGATTAATGGAAATCGCAGATATTTTTGTAGTGAATAAAAGTGACCGACCCGATGCAGCCTCTTTTGCGAATCATATCAAGCAAATGGTTATGGAGTCACATACAACTAATCATCTTCCACCAGTGATTGCAACTATTGCGACTCAAAATATAGGGATTCAAGAATTAGCAAATGCTGTGATGGAAAAAGCAAGTTTACCTATTTCTCTTCCCCAAAAAAAGCAGATGCTTATTCGTAAAATGTATCAATTAATTGCAGCAGAAAAAATGAGACAAATTGATGCCGCTGAAATGGAAGCACAATTAGATATTGTATTTGCACAACCGCACTTTAATATTTTTGATTTCGCGAAGCGGTATTATAAATAAGTCGGGTAAGTTTATATAGGAAGGAGATTCCCAATTTTCAAAATAGATAATTTTTTATAAGGGAGGGATCATTTTATAAATGAGGGGTTTGAAAAGAAGCCACCCATTTTTTAAATCCTTGTTTCAAGGATTGCAAGACACTCATTTTATATTCAGGTAAATATCCTGTAAAATTTGCTCCTCTTTGTAAGATGTGTTTGGTAAGTATACTAGAAGTGAATCCCCATTTGTTAATGAATTGATGATATCCTTTATTAGATTTCACACGTTTCACCGACTTGGATCCAAAATGGTAAGCTCTACTTTTACTGACTCCTTTAAAATAACGAACGCCGGCTTGCCATAGCTTCATTGAAAAATCAGGATCAGAATATAAGCCAGGACTAAACTCAATACTATAACCTCCTACTATATCCCAAAGTGAAGTGGGAACAATGTTGGGAGGCCATGTAGCACCCGCCCAGTCTGCTTTTTCGAAATGATCGTAATTTTCTAAAAGCGCTTTTTCATCAAAACTTTCAATATCGGTTCCGTAATTTTTTTCAATCACGCATATGCTAGAAGCTTTTGGCTCAATGACAGTACTTGATAGAAAAAACATTTCATGACCAATGGATTGAATCTCTTCCATTAAAGCAGTATCCCAACCTGGACATAAATACATATCATCATTGAGGTATAAAAAATATTTAGTTTGCACTAAAGTACGCGCTGCATTTAATGCATAACAGACTCCTATATTTTTTTGGCTAAAAGTGTAGTCAATATCTTTTTCTTGTTCTATCCAAGCTAAACTCCCATCTTTTCCTTCATTAATATGTACAATAATTTGATGGGCAAAATGTGAATTTTTGCGAATGCTTTGAATGCAATTTTGTAAATACGGTAAATTGTTCCAACTAGGTATGACAATGGAGAATTGTGCGTTGTTGATTGGGGCACGTTGGCAATAAACTTGTATGCGCTCCTCCATAAGAAATGGGTTAATTAGCCTTTTTCATTTTTCCACCACTTGTAGGCGATGTAAGAAGCTATTCCAAAAGGCATGGCGGCTAAATATAAAATGCCCGCGTTAAAACCACGTCCGGCTTCTTCTCCAATTTGGCCTGCTGTTTTAGTACAAATAGAGCATTGCGCCATGGTCCATGTCGAGACGCTCATTAAAATAATAATTGCGAATAGCTTTTTCATGATGATGCCATAAAAAATCCCTCAAATAATCCTTTTAAAAAAAGTTGCTTCCAATGGATTAAGCGAGGGAGTGTTTATTAGTTTGAATTAAGCAGTTGCTTTTGGTGCAGCGGCTTTCTTTCCTTTAGTAGCGATTTTGTGTGGTCTGCTTTTGCCAAATGATCCTTTAAATCTTTTTCCTTTAGCTGTTTTTTTATCTCCTCTTCCCATGATATTTTTTGGTTTAATTTACTGTTAAGGCTACAAAAGTAAAAAAACCCCTTGAATATAAGCATATCCGAGGGGTTTAATTTCAAAAAAGAACAGTTTAGTGCCTTTCGACGCTGTAACTATAACTTTCCGCTTAATTCTTTACCAGCTTTAAAGCGAGCCACTTTTTTAGCTTTGATTTTGATAGCAGCTCCTGTTTGAGGATTGCGGCCCATACGAGCAGCACGCTTAGAAACAGAGAAAGTACCAAAACCTACTAAAGTAACTTTATCCCCTTTTTTCAAGGCTTTAGTTACTGCTTCGATAAAAGCGTCTAATGCTGCGTTAGCTTGTGTTTTTGCTAGCTCTGCATTGTCAGCAATGTGAGCGATCAATTCTGCTTTGTTCATAGATGTGTTTTTTATAGTTTAAAACGATAAAACAAATTTATTGGGTTTTATCAATTCAAACAATATTTTTTTTCATTTTTTCATTATTATTTTTCCTTTGAAACCCTTAAATAGTAAGGTTTTCAGGGTAAAAGGGTGAAATTGACTCCCATTTGAATAAAGTTGTAAAACGCTGAAACCCTTTGTGGTATTGAGTTTCATTTTAAAAATTGCTGTAATATAGGCCTGTAGCGGTTTTTAGCCAATTATATATCCACAATCAATTCACAATTTTCATTTGCGTACTAAAGTGATAACATTGTTCTCCCCATTGGGCGGGGATTTCAGCCAATAGCTCAGAAGCATGCTGGGTAAGGTATTCCTCCATTTTGTCTTTACTAAGAGTAAATAATTGTAAAGTATAGGTAGGGTATTGATCTGCTGTAACGTCAATATTGTATAATTTGGAGTCCGTAAAACAGCTTGTGTGAATACATTTTGGGATGAAATTAGATTGCATCCATGCGATCCAAATAGGTTCAATTTTAGGGTCCACTTGAAAACTGATATTACAAACGTGCATATTATTCTTATTTAATATCTACAACTATAGGACAATGGTCACTATGTTTCACTAAAGGTAATATACTAGCTGAAAGAATTTGTTTTTCCATAGCTGTTGTGGTACATAAATAATCAATTCTCCAACCTTTGTTTTGTAAACGAACACTAGGGAAACGTTGACTCCACCAGGAATAAGCGCCAGTGCTTTCGGGATTTTTATATCTAAAACTATCTATCCAACCACTTGCTAAAAATTGTTCCATCCAATCTCTTTCCTCGGGTAAAAAACCAGATGATTTTTTATTACCCTTTGGATCATGAATATCAATTTCGCGGTGTGCTATATTATAATCACCTGCTAAAATGATATTTGGTCTTTCCTTTTGCAATTCAGTTAACCAAGGTTGTATTTCTTTTAACCATTGGTATTTATAAGTTTGTCTTTCCTCACCACTGGTACCTGATGGAAAATAGGCGTTCACAAAAGTGTATTTACCTATATCCACTCGAATCACTCTGCCTTCAAAATCACTCATTTCATGTCCCGTGCCACAAACTATTTTAGTGGGTTTTTGCTTGCTAAAAATGGCCACACCACTGTACCCTTTTTTTTGAGCGGGATGCCATGCAACATGATAACCCAATGAAGTAAATAAGGATAAGTCAATATCATTTGGGGTAGCTTTGGTTTCTTGAATACACAAAACATCTACAGGATATTCTTCAAGCCAAGAGATGAGCCCTTTTTTAATGGCCGCTCTAATACCATTGACATTATAACTAACAACACGCATCTTGAAGGGGGTTAAATTGAATATATTAAATGGGCAATTGAAAAATTTCACTAAAAGACATCATGAGTAGAAAATTTTTAAGCTCGATATCTTCTACAGGGGAAACCTCTACCATTTGGGAAGGTTTATTTTTTCCTTGTACGATAAAAGATAACTGACCATTGATGTAAATCGTTTTTAAATTATTAGCATAATTAATATGTATACTAAATAATTGTTGCTTAAAACGACCATTGATTACTTTAGCAGAGAAGATTTCCTTTTTTTCAAATAAAGTACCTATGTTATATTTTTTGGTACTATCGTATCCATTCCATAATACATTAGGGTTGAAAAATTTATCTTTTTCTTTTACGGTTTCCAAAACACTAAAATAACCAATACTATCACGATCTAAATAAATCGTATGCAATGAATCTGGTAAAAAAATAATAGGGGATAGGAAATTCCCGGTTTCGCTGGCATGCGTATTAAATTCAATAAATGAAAGTAAAGTATAATCTTTGTTATTATTCACATCGCGAAGAGGCTGCGTGACTTCGTAATATTCATTATCAAAATAGTTACTGCGTTTTTTTATAGTGGGGATCAAATCAATAAAGGGATTATTCGGACTCTTGTCTTTATAATTAATTTTATTCATGATGGCAGAGGGGGTTCGTAATAATTGAACACCAGCGGTAGATACATAACTACTAAATTGTTTATTCGTATCTATTGGAATGCGTACTTTACCTTGAATGAGTGGCATCCAGTAGTTATCTGTCGCATAGGCAGTGGGCACTTTTGCTTCTACAAATAAAAGGTCATCTATATCTGCCGAAAATAAACTGATTCCTTTTTGCAGGGCTTGAGTAATGGCATTGGGCGTGGAAGCAGGTTGACCCATAGGGAATCCCATACCCACAGTAGATTGCGGTATTAAATTCATCAGCAAAGTTTTTTTAAAAACCGCTTCTTGCTTTTGATTGAAAATATTAATCGTAATAAACCAAATAGAAACAATACTGTCTTTTTTTGATTCCGTAATATTTATAAGTTTATTCTGATACGCGAACTCGGGAATCATTTCATACCATTCAATGTAGGCGTGAAAAGGAATATGCGCAGTTTTATTCCAATTGATAGCGAGTTTACCAATTTGATTCAGCTTGTTGATATTATTGATGACGGGATCTATATTTTTATCTCGCACCAAATGCAAGTCAGCAAATAATCCAGTGTCGAGTGCTTCTAATATGCCTGTAACATTGCTAGGTATATGCCAATAATTGGAAGTAGGTACCATGACCGAATACGACTGAATTTGTTCTACTGCAACGGTAGATTGAGCGGTCAATTTTTGCGAGCAGATGAGTCCTGCGATAACCAAAGAAAAAGTAAAAAGTGATTTCATAAGGATTCCAATCTTAGTGATTCAAAAGTAACTATTTTTAAATTAGCCTTGTTGCTTTTTTGGTTTAACTTCACTCGTATAAAAGTGAAATAATCATGGCTGTTTCTCCCAAACGACGCATCATACCGGCCACAAAATCCTATGCATTAGAGGGTCCTAAACCAAGGATGAATGAATTATTTTTCGCCTTTCAAATTTTCATTCAATTTATTAAGGGGTTTAGAGCATTACATTTTAGTGGACCCTGTGTAACCGTTTTTGGTTCGGCACGTTTTAAGGAAGATCATCCCTATTATATATTGGCTCGTGAAATGGGCAAAAAAATTGCAGAGCTAGGCTTGGTGACGATGACGGGTGGGGGTCCTGGAATTATGGAAGCTGCCAATAGAGGAGCGTTTGAAAATGGAGGTAAATCGATTGGCTGTAATATTAAATTACCTTTTGAGCAAGAGCCCAACCCTTATGTGAATCATTCCATTACCATTAATTTCTTTTTTATCAGAAAAGTTTTATTGGTGAAATATTCTTATGCTTTTGTAATTATGCCGGGCGGTTTTGGTACCCAAGATGAATTTTTTGAAACACTTACTTTAGCGCAAACAAAAGTGATTAATGATTTTCCAATTGTGGTCATGGGCCGTCAATATTATCAACCCTTTCAACATTGGATGGATCATATGATACAAGAAGGCACTATTTCACCTGAGGATAAAAAGTTTATTTTATTTACAGATAGCTGTGAAGAAGCGATTAATCACATTCGTAAGTATGTAGAAAAAAATTATACAGTCAAACCACGCAAGAGATTATGGTGGTTATTTGAAAAAGTATAATCCCGCCAAATCTTGACACTTTAGTCAATCACTGGCTGCAACCATCTGGTGATATACTCTAAAGATTTTTGTTTTCTTTGAGCATAATCTTCTACTTGATCCTGTTGTATTTTACCTAACCCAAAATATTGGCTTTGTGGATTTGCAAAATACCAACCACAAACACTAGAAGCTGGATACATGGCTAAACTTTCGGTTAAAGTAATGCCAGTATGCTTTTCGGCGTCTAGTAATTCAAACAAGCTATATTTTTCGGTATGATCAGGACAGGCTGGATATCCTGGTGCAGGACGTATACCCACATATTTTTCACTAATTAAATCGTAGTTGGTTAAAGCTTCATTGCTTACATAACCCCAATATTCCTGACGTGTTTTAGCATGTAAATATTCGGCAAAGGCTTCTGCTAATCGATCCGCTAAGGCTTGTAAAATAATTTTATTATAATCGTCTAAATTCGCTTCAAATGCTTTGATATGTTTTTCGATACCATGTATGGTCACGGCAAAAGCGCCTAAGTAATCTTTTTTATTTTCAGTGGCGGGACAAATAAAATCGGCTAATGAATAATTGGGTTGTCCAGCTGCTTTTTTAGATTGTTGTCTTAAAAAATGTAAATCCACTTTTTGTTCTCCATTCATTAAAGTGACATCGTCATCATTTGCACTAGCAGGCCAAAAACCAACAGCGCCTTTTGCAGTCAACCATTTTTCTTTTACAATCGTATTTAATAAAGTAGTTGCATCTTGATATAATTTACTTGCTACTTCTCCTACTACCTCATCCGTTAATATAGCAGGAAAATTGCCGTGTAATTCCCAAGCAATAAAGAAAGGTTTCCAATCTATATACTCTACTAGTACTGATAAATCATTTAATTCTATTCCTTTGTTTCCTGTAAACTTTGGAATAGGGGCTTCAAAGCTGCTCCAATCCATTACCACTTTATTTTTAACAGCATCCTTGTAAGGAGTAAATTGCTTCACTGTTTTTTTATTATCAAATTCTAATTTTAAATGAGCGTATCCTTCTTCTAATTCTTTTAAGAAAGGAGCTCTTTGATCCTTGTTTAATAAGGATCCAGCAACAGTCACACTTCTAGAAGCATCCAAAACATGGATGACGCCATTTCCATATTCGGGTGCAATTTTAACAGCAGTATGCATACGAGAAGTGGTGGCTCCTCCAATCATTAAAGGAATTTGGATGCCACGACGTTTCATTTCTTTTGCAATATGAACCATCTCGTCCAAGGAAGGGGTAATCAAACCACTCAATCCAATAATATCTACTTGATGTTTTTCGGCTTCTGATAAAATTTTATCAGCAGGAACCATCACCCCTAAGTCAATAATTTCATATCCATTACAACCTAATACCACACCCACAATATTTTTACCAATATCATGCACATCTCCTTTCACCGTTGCTAATAATATTTTAGCAGGTCCCGCACTTGGTCCATTAGGATTGATAGACAATAATTTTTTTCTTTCTTTTTCAGCTTCAATAAAAGGAGTTAATACCGCCACACTTTTTTTCATCACACGTGCACTTTTTACCACTTGTGGTAAAAACATTTTTCCGGAACCAAATAAATCACCCACTTTATTCATACCGGCCATTAAAGGCCCCTCGATGACTTCAAGTGGTTCACTATACTTTAATCTTGCTTCTTCGGTATCTGCATCAATGAAATCGGTGATTCCATTCACCAAGGAGTGCGCTAATCTTTCTTCCACCGATGTATTACGCCAAGCCATTTTGGTAGTATTGTCTTCTGCCGCTTTTCCACCGTCTTGTCCCTTGGCTTTTACGTCATCCGCATATTGTATTAAAGCTTCCGTTGCTTGGTTGTTATCGTTATTCTGATTTAAAATAACATCCTCGCATAATTGACGTAATGTGGGTTCAATTTGATCATATACTTCCAGCTGTCCTGCATTCACAATACCCATATCCATACCCGCTTTAATAGCATGGTATAAAAACACAGCATGTATGGCTTCTCTTACAGCATCATTTCCTCTAAATGAAAAAGAAACGTTAGAGACACCACCACTTACTTTGGCTAAGGGCATTTTTTGTTTGATCACTCTAGTCGCTTCAATAAAATCTACCGCATAATTATTATGTTCTTCAATACCCGTAGCGACTGCAAAAATATTGGGATCAAAAATAATATCCTGTGGTGCGAATCCAACTTGCTCTACTAATATTTTATAAGCTCTTGCACAAATTTCAATTTTACGATCCTTGGTATCAGCTTGTCCTTTTTCGTCAAAGGCCATTACAATCACAGCGGCACCATAGGCTTTACATATATAAGCTTGTTCAATAAATTTAGCTTCCCCTTCCTTCATGGAAATTGAATTCACAATACATTTTCCTTGTACACATTTTAACCCTGCTTCAATGATTTCAAATTTAGAACTATCAATCATGATAGGAATACGCGCAATATCTGGTTCACTTTGTAATAAATTCAAAAAAGTAGTCATGGCACTAACTCCTTCAAGCAATGCGTCATCCATATTTACATCAATAATTTGCGCACCACTTTCAACTTGTTGGCGGGCTACCGATAAAGCTTCTTCATATTTATTTTCTCGAATAAGTCGTGCGAATTTTTTAGAACCTGTTACATTGGTTCTTTCTCCTACGTTCACAAAATTAGTTTCGGGACGAATCACCAAAGGCTCTAATCCAGCTAAACGTAAATATGGTTTGATATGTATCATAATTTCTTAATTAAATAGAAGGCTCTAAAATGGGAAGAGGACGTGGTGTAATATGGCGCACATTATCAGCCATATGTTTAATATGCTCTGGTGTGGTACCGCAACATCCGCCTACTATATTTACAAATTGATTTTTTGCCCACTCCTCAATAAAATGTGCTGTTTGATGCGGTGCTTCATCATATTGACCCATAGCGTTAGGCAAGCCTGCATTGGGATACGCTGATGTATAGCAAGTTGCTATTTGTGAAAGCTCTTCTATATGACTTCTCATTTCTTGTGCTCCTAATGCACAATTTAATCCTACACTTAATGGTTTTGCATGTTCAATAGAAGTATAAAATGCTTCTAAAGTTTGTCCACTTAAAGTACGACCTGATGCATCGGTGATGGTTCCGCTAATCATGATAGGTAATTCAGGAATTTGATTTTTTCTAAAAAATTCCTTCGTTGCAAATATGGCCGCTTTAGCATTCAATGTATCAAAAATGGTTTCAATTAAAATCACATCAACCCCTCCATCTACTAAACCTTTAATTTGTTCAGTATAGGCAACTACGACTTCATCAAAAGTAACCGCACGAAATCCTGGATTATTTACATCCGGAGATAAACTCAATGTTTTATTTAAGGGACCAATGGAACCTGCAATATATTTTTCGGTACTATTTGGATGTTTGCTTTTGTATTGTTGAATGGCATCTTTCACACATTTTGCAGCGGCAACATTTAATTCATAAGCGAATTCCTGCATATCATAGTCGGCCATTGCAATAGTGGTGCTGCTAAAAGTATTGGTTTCGATAATATCTGCGCCAGCTTCTAAATATTGCAAATGAATTCCCGTAATGATAGAAGGCTGTGTAATGCACAACAAATCGTTATTGCCTTTCACATCACAATGCCATTTCGCAAAGCGTTCGCCACGGTAATCTTCTTCGGTAAGTTTATGACGTTGAATCATAGTGCCCATGGCACCATCAATGACCAAAATTCTTTTTTGTAGACTCTCTTGAATAGACATAAATATATTTTTATGCATACATCCAAAAGAAAGCAAAGAAGCTAATAACAAAGGGGGGCGATAATAGTATCGTTTATTAGTTCTTTTTTTTCCTTTCGGAGGCAGGTTGAACAATAAACAAATCCACCTGCAATGCGGGGCAAAGTTAATACACTATGGTATTATAGCCAAATATACAGGGTGTCTACTTTTGAGTATAAATGAGGGTTTATTCAAAGGGTGCAGTGATGCTTACATTGATTTTATCAGCCACCATTTTGATCAGTAATCCGCCAATTCCAAAGTCCTTTAAAGTCACTACAAATTGAGCTGTTGCTTTAGGAACACCTCCTTTAATCTCGATGAAACCATTGGTTTGCATGGCTTTATTCACTCCATGCACTTGCATATTACCTGAAACGGTTACAGTGTACTTACCATCTTTTGTAAAATCGACCGACTTTAGGTTGGTGATTTTGCCGTTGAAAAAAGCACGTGGAAATTTATCTGATTCCATGTATTCGGTATTGAAATGGTTTTGCATACCTTCCATATCAAATTTGAAATCTTTAATAAGCATAATGAAACTTAAGTCTCCATTAGCTTGTAGACGACTGGTGACT
>Ga0114969_10005050_pt1 | contig 10407 bp, 6 predicted proteins | sample M_130807_MF_Meta_FD_87316 | JGI IMG/M metagenome (GOLD analysis project Ga0114969, IMG submission 87316) | Freshwater microbial communities from Lake Montjoie, Canada to study carbon cycling - M_130807_MF_MetaG | ecosystem: Environmental > Aquatic > Freshwater > Lake | place: Lake Montjoie...
GGATCCGGCTCATCGTCTGGATGGCCATCGGTCTCGTGATCTACTTCGTCTACGGCCAGCGCAACGCCGCCCGTGTCCGCGCCGAACGCGGCGAAGAAATCTGATTCTTACTTAGTCGCGGAAGTAGACTTAACCAGTTCCTGTCGCGTGGCGATGGGTACGTAGCCGACTTCCAAACCCTTGGGCGGCTTGACGATTTGTGCTGGGTCAAGGTAAGCGAGCTTACCGACCGTCGGAGGCGCAAGGTACTCGCGATGATAAAGCGATGGTTTGGTGTCAAAGGTGACGGGCGTGAACTATTCATGTCGGCTTGGTGACCTTATGACTGTGATTATCACAGACAAAAGTCACTTATGACGATTACGGCGAAAGTAAAATGTAGGTGTATGACACTCCTGTCACACTCCTGACGCTACTCCGTAAGGGAGCGGTTATATATTAAACACCCCCACCCATGAAATATATCACACGCTCGTTCCTCGTTGCTGCAGCCTCGGTCGCAGCCCTTCACGCCCAACAAATCACTGGTCCCTCCAGCAGCCAGACTCCCTACCTGACGGCCACCGCTCAGGGTTGGTCCGCTACTTCCGTCCTGACGGTCGGCGATGCGATTGGCGGCTATCAGATGGTCGGCATTCCTGACGGCCTCGGTGCTTTCTCCAGTGGCGCCAACGAGATGACCGTCCTCGCTAACCATGAGCTAGGCAACACTTCCGGTACCGTCCGCGGCCACGGTGCCATCGGCGCCTTCGTCTCCAAGTGGGTGATCAACACCTCCACCTGGCAGGTCATCTCCGGTGGCGACCTCGTCACCTCCGCTGCCAACCAGCTGATGTGGAACGGCACCACCTGGACCCAGCCTTCTTCTCCTTACGCAATCGCCCGTCTCTGCTCGGCCGACCTCCCGAAGGCCGCCGCCTTCTGGGATGGCACCAATGGCTATAACGGCCGCATCTTTATGAACGGTGAAGAAACCGGCGTCGAAGGTAAGGCCTTCGCCTGGATCGTAACCGGCACCGAAGCCAGTAAGATGTACGAGCTCCCCCACCTTGGTAAGAACTCCTGGGAAAACGCCCTCGCTCGATCGAGCTACGGCGTCAGCCCTGGTGCCGCCAACCTACGCCAGACCGCGGTCGCCCTGACCGACGACTCCACCCCCGGAGAAGTCTTTCTTTACATCGGCAGTAAGCTCGACACCGGCAATGCCGTCCAGAAGGCCGGACTGACCAACGGTCAGGTCTACGGTATCAAGGTTAATTCCGCCACCGGCTACACCGGCGCCGTCACCGTTGAAAATGCCACCGGCATTAACGGCACCTTCCTCCTGGCCCCGGTCTTCACCAACGCGACGATCGCCGCCAAGACTGGCGCCGAATTCCAAGCCGCTGCCACCACCGCCGGCACGACGCAGTTCGCCCGCCCCGAAGACGCTGCCTGGTATGACCATGACTCCCTGATCTTCGCCACTACGGGCGCGACGGTTAGCAGCGTGGTCGTCGGCTCCAAGATTTACCAACTCGACTTCAACAACGACGCTACCAACGGCATCCTGACCACGGGCGGCAACATTAAGGTGCTCGTCGACTCCACCAAACTGACCGGTTCGGACGGTGCCAAGGCCCAGACCTTCGATAACATCACCGTCGGCGAAGACGGCTTGCTCTACCTCCAAGAAGACCCAGGGAGCAAAGACTACGTCGCCAAGCATTGGGTCGTCAATCCCCTCGCCGGCACTCAGGCCCAGATCGAAGCCACCGCGGTGCAGATCTTCGAATCCGACCGGAACCGCTTCACCACGGGAGCAACTCAGTTCCAGACGATTGACGAAGAGCATTCCGGCATTATCGACATCACCTCAATCGTCGCCGACGGCGTCACCGGCAGCAAGTGGTTCCTCGTTGCCACCCAGAACCATGCCACCGCCACCGGTGCCAGCGCCGCGACCCTCGTCGAAGGCGGCCAGTTCATCGCACTCAATTACAAGGTCGGCTCGGCGAGCGGCATCGTCGGCAACCTGATGACCCTCGACAACGGCGGCGCGATTGTCGCCAGCGGCGCAGCCATCACGCACAACGTCGCCCTCACCGGCACGGGAGGCGTCTTCAATACCACGGCCAACACCTCGGTCTCCGGCGCCATCGGCGGCACCGGCGGCCTCTGGAAGAACGGCTCGGGTGCGCTGACCCTGACCGGCGTCAACACCTACACCGGCAACACCAACGTCGAAGCCGGCAAGCTTGTCGTCAATGGTGCACTCAGCTCCGCAGTCCGCATCCTGAAGAACGGTAGCTTCGGCGGTAACGCGAACATCGTCGGCAACCTGACCAACCTTGGCACCCTCGCCCCCGGCAACTCTCCCGGCACGATTAATATCACCGGCAACTACCTCGAAGCTGGCACGCTCGACATCGAAGTCTGGGGCCTCACCGCTGGCACGCAGCACGACCAGGTCATCGCCTCCGGCACCGCGACCTTCCAGACCGGCAGCAACCTGAAGGTCACCAAGACCGGCGGCACCTTCGACCTCGGACGCACCGAGTCCGTCCTCGCCGTCAGCGCCACCGCCTACTCGGGCGCCTTCACGACGCTCGACCGCAGCACGCAGACCACGCAGGTGTTCTTCAACAACGCCACGGGACGCATCCACGGTTCCAGCCTGACCGAAGCCCAGACCTTCGCCGACCTGACGACCGACACCAACCGCAAGGCGATCGCCACCGCACTCTACGCGGACGGTCTCACCAGCGCCACGGTGCAGCGCGCCAGTGCCGGCGGCTCCGCCACTGCCAAGGCCTTCATCGCCACCGGCGAGATGGGTGCCGCGACCGTCGCCTTCCTGGGCTCCGCCAATGTCGACACCGCCCTGGACGCTCTCTCCCCCGAAGCGTACAGCGCGTCGATGATCATGGCTTCCCGCAATTCGCTAACGCTGGCCCGCGCCCTGACCGGCGCCGTCGCCACGCCCGAAGGCTGGAACGCGCAGATCGGCTACGACCAACAACAAGCCACGCTGACCGCCTCATCGACGAGCCTCGAAGGTAAGTATGACGTCAATGCGACCTACGCGATTATCACCAAGGCGCTTGCCACCGGCACGCAATTCTCGGTACTGATTTCGCAGAACGAAGGCACCTCGTCCGCCTCGGGCTTTAGCTCGAAGGGTACAGGTCAGTCGCTGGGTCTCGGCTTCGCCGCCGACCTCGGCTCAGCGCGCCTCGACCTCGCAATCACCGGCGGTAAGCTGAAGAACAGCGGCACGCGTAACGGTCAGGCTTTCGTCGACCAGAACCTCGAAGGCAGTTCGATGCTCGCCCGCCTGAGTTTCTCCAAGCTCGGCGCCTTCACCCCGTACGTCGGCTTGAACCGCAGCTCGTCGAAGTTCGACGCCTTCACCGAGACCGGTACGGGCGCCAACCTTAATGTGTCCGCCGCCACACAGACGAACACCAACGCCGAAATCGGCCTGGGTTACGAGATGAAGCTCACCGACACGATGTCGATCTCGCTCAACATCGCCTATGAGCACAACCTAGACAGCACCGGCAACTCGCTGTCGGCGAGCTTCGCCGACGCCGCTTCGCCCACGTCCTTCAACGTGTCGACCTACGGCGCTGGACAGAACGTCTTCCGCGGCGGCATTGGCTTCCAGGCATCCCTGGGCGCCGGGCGCTCTGCCGGGCTGAGCTACGATATGCACGCGGGGGACGACATGAAGTCGGCCAACGAAGTGAAGGTAAACTACACCTTCCGCTTCTAAGCGGTCGGCACAGCCGGTCCGAAGGCCGCCCACCCGGGCGGCCTTCTTGTTTTACGGAGTTACCCATACGTAAAGAAATGGTGACCCACTGGCCTCGTGATTTACTTCGTCTACGGCCAACGTAACGCCGCCCGTGTCCGAGCCGAACGCGGCGAAGAAATCTGATTCTTACTTAGTCGCGGAAGTAGACTTAACCAGTTCCTGTCGCGTGGCGATGGGCACGTAGCCGACTTCCAAACCCTTGGGCGGCTTGACGATTTGTGCCGGGTCAAGGTAAGCGAGCTTACCGACCGTCGGAGGCGCGAGGTACTCGCGGTCCTTGGTCCAAGCGCGATGCAGCTTCTCCACTTTCTCCTGCATCTTCTCCCGTTCCTCTTTTGCGATATCAGCATTGAGCATGGCCGGCTGATCGGCGAAGCGATACCAATAATATGTCACGACACTGCCATCACCCAAGTAAGCCCGGAAAGGTCCGGCCTTTGGTCCTGGCGTCTTCCATGTGCTCTTCGGTTCGTCCGGTGTATCGTAAGCTTCCTGAGCCCTTTCCTTGGGGCGCGTAAAGGTCTTTTCCTTTAATCCGCAATCCGAAGGCAAGTCGGAGGGCTTGACGACTACCCACTGCGACTTCTTGCCATCGTTTACGAGGTGAAAGTATTCAGGCAAAGTGACCAAAGCACCATCGGGGCTGACCGACTTCTTGACCAGCGATTCGTTCCACTTGTAACCATACGTCGTGGGCTCGAGAGAAGTCGGCGTGGCAAAAGATTTCCAATCGATGGGCGTCTTCTTGTCCTTCGCGGTGCCTTCAGAATAAATCTTCCAGGTCGATCCACCGTTATTCTTGAAATTCTGCACGAAGGCTCCGGCGGGATTGATGGCTCCGCCCACGGGTTGGCCGCCGTCGAACCAAGCTTTTACCCCATCCCAAAGGGCTTTTTTATCATAAGAGGTGAGGCGGTGCATCGCCACGGTCGTTCCATCGGTGCCGACCGGGAACGAGGTGGCTGCCACGCGGGCAAAGGTTTCGCCTTTCGCATCGGTCGCCATCATCGCCGGGACGTATTGGGTCTCCATTTGAAAAGCCTTGTTCGGATCGGAAGGTCGTGAATCCAACAGTTGTGCCGCCAAGGCGGGATTCAGTTCCGCCGAGTGCGACCAAAAATAAGGTGTGAAGAAACACACCGGGCCTTTAAAATTTTTGGTGTTCAAGAATAACGTCCAGCAGTTATCGCCAGTCGGGACATTCTTGGTCCCGGTCGTCGCCTTGGCCGAAGTCAACGGCAAGGGTAAGTAACCGTAGCCGAAAAGATCTCCGCAGGTCCCTTGCTTTAAATTCAGGCCATCGATAGGGAAAAGCAACCAGGGGCTCAATTGCGCAACACCGTAAACGCCGCGGGGTTTTTTCCAATCCCCCGCGCCATGTGCCGGACCATTCGCGATCTCGCTGAAATTAACCGCCACTCCGCCCATGATGAATTTCGGCGTCTCCGTCGGAAAACGCGTGTCGCGCCACCAACCGAGACCGCCTTCGATGTCCGAATATAAATCTTTAGGCGCCGGGCCATCGTATTGTGCGTGCATCCACGTGCCGAACAGTCCCGTCTGGAAGCGGTGCCCCGGGTACTGCGAGAGCAAAGGCCAGGCGGCAGCATAAAGGGAGAAGCCCGCATTGAAGTTAGCCGGCACTTTCTCCGTCGGCACCAGCATGTAGCCGGCCATCTCGGCTTTCTTGATCTCGGCCGCCGACAAGGGAAGCGACGTCGCCAGGGTGGCTAGGGCGCCGATGAAATATACAAAGGAACGCATGGGGCCTTTCGTATCTTATTTTTTAATCACCCGCTAACTCAAATTAGGTGGGGGATGCCCACCGAAGCTCCCAGCCCCCTAAAACCCTGCTAATTGGGCTTTGACTAGGGTTTTCTTAATCCGTTAACCATAACCCTCGATCCCGTCCGTCCTCGAACCGCCATGAAACGCTCCCATACCTGCAATGCCCTCCGCCCCGCCGACGCCGGCCAGACCGTGACCCTCGTGGGTTGGGTCGACACCAAGCGCGACTTAGGCGGCGTGACCTTCGTCGACCTCCGCGACCGTGAAGGTATGACTCAGGTAGTTTTTAATCCCGGCACCAACGGCATCCAAGAAATCGCCCAACGTCTGAAGTCGGAATCCGTCATCGAGATCACCGGCAAAGTCCGCGCCCGCACCCCAGAAACCGTCAACGCCAAGCTCGCCACGGGCAGCATCGAAATCGCCGCCGAATCTCTCGTCATCCATAACATCTGCGCGGACCTTCCCTTCCCGATGGACGACGATAAGGCCGACAAGGTGAACGAAGACCTGCGTCTGGAATATCGCTTCCTCGACCTGCGTCGCCCGCGCAACATCGGTCTGCTCAAACTTCGCGCCAAAGCTGCCCGGGCCATCCGCGCCGAATTAGATAGCCAGGATTTCCTGGAAATCGAAACCCCGACGCTTTTTAAGAGCACGCCCGAAGGCGCCCGCGAATTCCTCGTACCGAGCCGCACCAACCCCGGAGAATTTTATGCGCTCACGCAGTCGCCTCAGCAGTATAAGCAGATGCTAATGGTCGCTGGTGTCGAACGATACTACCAGATGGCTCGTTGCTACCGCGATGAAGACCTTCGCGCCGACCGTCAGCCGGAGTTCACCCAAGTGGACTTGGAGATGTCGTTCATCGACCGCGAAGACATGTACAAGCTGATCGAAGGCATCCTCAAGCGCACCTGGAAGGAAACCCTCGGCATCGACATTCCTACGCCCTTTCCGCGCATGGCCTACCAAGAAGCCATGGATCGCTTCGGTATCGACAAGCCTGACACGCGTTTCGGCATGGAAATCCAGGACCTTACGGGGCTCTTCAAGAATTCCTCCTTCAAGGTCTTCAATGGCGCCGCTAACACACCCGGCTCCGTCGTTCGCGCCATCAACGCCAAGGGTCTTGCCGACATCACACAAGGCGAGCTAACCAATTTCGAGACCATCGCCAAAAGCCAAGGCGCCAAGGGCCTCGCGTTCATCAAGTGCGAAGCCGGAGAATGGAAATCGCCTATCGTCAAGTTCTTCTCCGACGAAGAAAAGGCCGCGCTCAAGCAGCAGCTTAACATCGAAGACGGCGACATCGTCTTCTTCGCGGCCGCCCCTTGGTCGCAAGCTTCGACGATCCTCGGCCGCATTCGTCTCGAGTCCTCCGCGCTCCTTAAGGCCCGCGGTCGCCTCAATCTGCCGACCAACCAGTATAATTTCCTCTGGGTCATCGAGTTCCCCTTGATGCTCTGGGACGAAGAAGAAAAACGTTTCCTCTCCGCCCACCATCCGTTCACGGCTCCGGTCGTAGCGGATGAACCGCTCCTCGCGACCGACCCTTCCAAGGTGCGCGGCCAGCACTACGACATCGTGCTCAACGGCGTCGAACTCGGAGGCGGCTCCATTCGTATTCATAATCCGGCGGTGCAGAAACGCGTCTTCGAAGACATCCTTAAGATCCCGCAAGACCTCGTAGAAAGCCGCTTCGGTTACATGCTCAAAGCCTTCTCCTACGGTGCTCCACCCCACGGCGGCATCGCTCTAGGCTTCGATCGCGTGGTCGCCATGCTCGCCGGTCGCAGCTCGATCCGCGACATTCTCGCCTTCCCGAAGAATCAGAACGGCCGCGATCTCATGGCCGAATGCCCCAGCCCCGTCGCACCTAAGCAGCTACGCGACTTGCGCATTCGCTTAGTGGAAGACGAACCAAAGGCCTAAGCCGAGTTTCGTCGGGAATTAATGCCATCTCCGCATGGAGGGATGGCCCTTCCCCATTGACCCCTCGTCCGCCCTCCCCTTTGTTCTGCGCCATGACCGACTCTTCGCCTTCGCCCGCCCCGATGCCTCACATCTTCGGCGAGAGCTATGAGTTCAATGAAGTCCGGGCTTTTCTCGGCGGCGACCCTAAGCCCCCTAATTTCGTAATCCATCGCAATGGCGAAGTCATCGGGCTCTGCTTGGGCTTGGGCTGGAATCCACGCGCTGAAAGCGAACCCTGCGAAGTCTGGGTCGGCCGCAAAGGCGACCAACCCAAGTGGGGTATCAAACTCTCCGAAACCAAAGGCCTGCTGCCCGTTTATGTCCGTCGCACCGAAGGCGGAAAATGGTTTTATAACGGCGAGTTCCAAGTAACCAGCGACAGCACGGATCCGGCGATTATCCGGCCGCGCCTCCAACCGCCGACGATCGTCGCCATCGCGCAACTGGTCTTCCTCAAACGCATCAATCCGCCGGCAGCTCCCACGCCGCCCGCCGAAGTCGTCGCCTGACCTGTCCCGCATGACTTCGCCGCAAAATCACCCGCGCGACCCATTGCATGGCATCACGCTGCAAAAGGTCCTCGAGTCCATGGTCGAAAAATATGGCTGGCACGAACTGGCGCACCGCATCCCAATCCGCTGCTTCATGTTCGACCCCTCCATCAAATCGAGCCTGATTTTCTTGCGCAAAAACCAGTGGGCCCGAGAAAAATTAGAGAACTGGTACGTCGGTGATATCCGTAAGGCGCAAGGATTCGGGCTGTAGGAAAGTTGATCGGGTGATCAGTTGGCCCGTTGGCTAGAAAAAGGTCCGTTCAGCCAAGCTAAGGTGAGCATCCCTACGGCCCTCCGGTCAACGGGTCAACTGGCCCTCGCTCATTTGCTGATCTTCCACTTCGCCTGACGGAGAACGGCCTTGCCGAGGTCTTTCATATTTTCGTACCAGACGGTAAGCAAGGTGCCGTCAGCCAACTCGACGGTCGAAGGATAGCCTAAATCGCCAGCGGCCCCGTCGCCGGAGATGATCATGGGCTCGCTCCACGTGCGTCCCTGATCCGTGCTCATGCGCGCCTGATTGCCAAAGGGTTTACGACGATGGCCGTAAGTCATGAGCAGACGACCGTCGCGAAGTTTTAGCAATTGGGAGGGAATGCCAAAGGTGATCGGACGCGGAATCGTCCAGGTCTTACCGCCGTCGGCGGATTCCGTCTGCAAAGTCCAATTAGGATCGAACTTCCCTTCGTGTCGGATCTGCGCGACGATGCGCCCGTCATCCGTCTCGATAGCATGAAGTTCATGATACCCGCGGGCGACGTCATCGCCAGGTCGGCCTGAGATCTCGCTCAACCAAGTCCAAGTGAGCCCATCGTCCTTGGATTCGGCGGCCCCGATCCGGTGCTCTTTCGCCCAAAGCTGTTTGCCGACATACAGTAAACGCCCGTCCTTGAGCTGCGTCGGTCCATGCGGGCTGTTGACGATCGTGGCGATGATGGGCGACCAAGACATGCCGCCGTCGGTCGAACGGATTACCCACTCACCGAGCGCAGCCTTACGCTCTTCCGGGCTCAAGCGATCCCGCACGCCCTTCCAGCGGACTTGACGCTCGGGGGTCTGCTTCTCCAGAAGACCGCGTTCCTCCCAAGCGAGAGAAGTAAAAGTGGTGATCAGCAAAGTCCCCTTCGCAGTGACCAAGGCTCCCGCATCGCGATCATCCATCGCGGTATCAAGCAACACCCGGGGATAGGTCCACGTGGCACCATCGTCACGCGACGAGATCGCACGGACTTGCCCCATGGGACAAACGTGGGCGTCACGCCCACCGGACCATACCGTCCATAGTTCTCCGTTCTCTCGCCGCATCACCGTCGGCCAACCGCTATAAGGCTCCTCCGACGCAGTGATGACCTTCGTCCCGAGGACCTGAATGGTCTCGGCCGAAACAACGGTGAAACCCAAAAAGGATAAGCTCACGGCGAGCTGCCAGCCGGGGGTAAGGCGCATCATGCCTTGGTAACAGCGTACCAGGTGTTAGCAAGCCCGGCCCCGTATTTCATTCTTGGAGAGAAACTCACGGGAAGTAGAACAGGTGGCGTGAAATCGCTTCCACGCCTAGCCCTCTGGTCGCTAAGCCTCCTGATGTCGCTCGCCGCCGTCGCGGCAGACGAGCCCACCGAAGGCAAAGTCTCCGCCGCCAAGAAAGGCTTCGGGCTGGGCGAACGTCACGGACGAGACGGTCATCACCTGGACCTGCTCAAAGTCGGCTGGTATTATAACTGGGGCTCGCAGACCAAATGTGGAAGCCACGCGCAATTCGTACCGATGATGTTTTCGCTGAAGACCACCCCGCCCAGCCGTAGCAGCAACGAAATCATTCTCGGCTACAACGAGCCGGATAACTCCAAACAGTCCGACCTCTCCGTCAAAGATGCTCTGAGCAACTGGAGCAACGTCACTTCAAAAGGAAAGACCGTGGTCAGTCCGGCGATGGCCGGCAACCCGCTTACGAAAGACTGGCTCAAAGATTTCCTGAAAGAAAAGCCAAAGGTCGATGCCATTGCGGTACATTGGTACAAGGGAGCTGATGCGGCCAAATTCATCAAGGACCTCGAAGAGATCCACGCTCACTTCAAAAAGCCACTCTGGATCACGGAATTCGCCCCGCAGACCGCCGCCAGTTCCGAAGCTGAACCGGATAAATTTACGCAAGCCCAAGTCAAAGCGTTCATCGCCACCACCACCGAGTTCATGGAAAAAACCTCTTGGGTGCATCGCTACGCCTGGCACGACCCCCATGTCGGTACGTCCGCTCTCTTCACCCCCAAAGGCGAACTGACATCGACAGGA
>Ga0114969_10005051_pt1 | contig 10407 bp, 3 predicted proteins | sample M_130807_MF_Meta_FD_87316 | JGI IMG/M metagenome (GOLD analysis project Ga0114969, IMG submission 87316) | Freshwater microbial communities from Lake Montjoie, Canada to study carbon cycling - M_130807_MF_MetaG | ecosystem: Environmental > Aquatic > Freshwater > Lake | place: Lake Montjoie...
CAACGCGAGAACGACCAGTCGCGGCCTGACCCGCGCGCCGCTCGACGGGCCGCAGCCTCGCGTTGGTCACCGCGCGCCCGAACGCGGCTGCTGCGCGCCGCAGGAATTGTCATCGCGATCGCAGCGGCGGTCACCGTTGCGTGGCGCACGTTCCGGTATGCCCTCCCGGGGCCGCTCGGGAGCGCCACGATGCCCGCCCCGCGCGAAGCGGCACCCGTTTCCCGTTTTGCCCCATCAGACTTTGTCGGTGCCGAACGCTGCGCCACGTGTCACGCTGCGGAGTTCGCGAAGTGGCAGGCCTCGGTTCATGGGCGTGCCGGCGGACCGGCATCACCGGAGGTCGTCATCGCCGCGTTCAACGGCAAACCAATTCGGTTTCGCGACGCAGTTGTCACGCCGCGCGTGCAAGCCGGCGCGTACGAGTTTGTGATCACGCGCGACGACGATTCCACGCAGGTGGTACACGTGGATGGTGTGATTGGCCGCGGGCACATGGAAGGGGGCGGCACGCAGGGCTTCGTCACGAAGCGGCCCGACGGCACGATGCGATTTGTGCCCTTCGACTGGTCGCGCCACGGCAACAACTGGTTCTGCAATACCAACTCACGAGCGGGGCGCGGTTGGGTGCCGATCACGGAGTCCATGCGCCTTTCCGACTGCGGTGACTGGCCGCCGGCGCGGGTACTCGGTGACGTACCACGCTGGGCCAACTGCCAGAGCTGCCACGCGAGCCAGCTGCGCGTCACGCAGACGGATGCCGGCCGCACAACGACCTTCACATCGCTCGCGATCAACTGCGAGAGCTGTCACGGCCCCGCCAAGCGTCATGTCGAACTCGCCGAGCGTGGTGCGCTCGCGAACCGGGCGGACGTCGGCCTCGTGTCACTCCGAACCCTCGACAAACAAGCGTCGGTGCGCGTTTGCTACCAATGCCACTCGGTCAAGGACCAACTACGTGAGGGGTATGTGTCCGGCGATTCGCTTGAGCTGTTCTATTCGCTCAAGTTGCCGATGCTCGGCGATCGTCCGCTGCACGCCGATGGTCGTGTGCGCACCTTTGCGTATCAGGAAGCGCACTCGTCGAGTGATTGCTACATCAACGGCGGCATGACCTGCACGTCGTGCCACGATCCGCACACGCAGAGCTATCGCACGGTGGCGGGGGAGCCGATTCCAGGCCGCAACGACAACCGGCAGTGCACCTCGTGTCACGCGAGCAAGGCCGAGCAGGTCGTGGAGCATACGCATCACTCCGCGAGTTCTGCCGGCAGCAAGTGCACCGCCTGCCACATGCCCTATGTGCAGCAGCCGGAAACCACCGATCCGAAAACCGGGCGTGCGGCCGTGCGGTATGCGCGTTCGGATCATAGCATCGCGATTCCGCGCCCGCGCGCTGACAGCACGCTCGGAGTCGCCACGGCGTGCGCCTCATGCCACACCGCAAAGTCCACGGCGCAGCTCGATGGCGAAGCGAAGGCCTGGTGGGGCCGTGGCAAGCCACCCGCCCGCGAGATGCTCGGGCAGCTGATGGTGAATCGTGACCAGCGGGCGTATGAGCGTACGCCGCTGGTGATTGACGGGGGACCGGCCGAACCGCTGCAGCGCATGCGCCGACTCCTGCTGTCGTACGACTCGATTGGTCCGCGGCGAAATGTGGCGGCGATGGCCGCCGGCGTCGCGCGCTACCTCGAGAGCATTCCGGCGCCCGACACGACGCGGATCGAGAATGATGAGCGCCGCCGCCTCGAGCTGTTGAGCAAGGATCCGGACCTCGACATCCGCGCGCTGGCGCTTGCCTCGCTGCACCTGATTGGCGGAAACGAACCGGTGGTCCGACGGCAACTCGCCCGCGCCGCGGCCCGCGAGGGTTCGCATGATTTCGCCTTGCGCTCCCGCTGGTCAGTGGCGCTCGGATTCATGGGCGACAAGTACGCGGAGCGCGGTGATTATCCGGCGGCGCGGATCGCGTACCAGCGCGGCCTCGAAGTGGCGCCCGGCAATCCGCGATTGCTGCAGAGCCTGGGCAACGCCGAGCGTGCGGCGGGCGACTATCGGGCGGCGATCACTTCATATGAAGGGGCACTCGCGCGGGACCCACGTAACGCGCTCACGATGGTGAACCTGGGCATCGCACTTGGCGCGGCGGGGGACAGTACGGCGGGCGAGGAGGCGCTACGACGCGCAACCGACGCCGATGCATCCGAACCGCTCGGCTGGTTCAACCTTGCCAACGTGACCTTGCTGAAGGGGGATTTCACGAACGCCGTGCGGTATTTCGACCGCGCGGTGGCGCTCGACGGCGCACTCGTGCAGGCACATTTCCAGCTCGCGCGCATCCATTTGCTGCAGCGTGACAACGCCTCTGCGCTGAGAGAGCTTCGGCGTGGACTCGCGATTGACTCATCGGATGCCATGGCGCGGGCCATGGAGCGGGAGCTCAAAAAGGCAGGACCTCCCTAAGTCGCGCTAAACAGAGTTGTTACATGGCGTTGACAGAATCGAGGTTCGGCGGGTAATTACGAGTGCCTTGATCTCGGTTGCACGTGACCGGGGTAGGCCTCTCAGTTGTCGAATTTCCACGCTCTGACCCCCCCAAGCTGGAGGGAAGCTTATGCTGCGATCTGTGAGGTGGCGCGCCGCTACCGCGTTTCTTGCCCTGTTGGGCCTCGCGCTGCCCAGCGCACTGCTCGCCCAGGGTACGGGCACGGTGGAAGGCACCGTTGTTGACGGTGCAAGCCAGCGCCCGTTGGCCAATGCTCAGGTGTCCATTCAGGGCACCGGCGCAACGGTCGGCGCGCTCACGAATGCTCAGGGCACGTTTCGAGTTCCAAACGTCGCCGTGGGCACGCAGACGGTGCGTGCTCGCCTGATTGGATATGCCGCGGCGAGCACCACCGTCCAGGTGACGGCCGGCGCAATCGGCCGCGTGTCGATCACGCTGCGCCAATCCGCCATTGAACTGTCGGCCGTCGTGACGACGGGTACCGGCGGCAGCCAGGTGGAGGCCCGTAAGCTGGGCAACACCGTGGCGTCGGTCGAGCTGCCGGCGAATGCTCCGATCTCCAACTTCTCCGATGCGCTGCAGGGCCGCGAGCCAGGCCTGATGCTGCTGCCCTCGTCGGGCACCACCGGTGAAGGCGCGCGCATCCGCATCCGCGGCAATGCCTCGCTCTCGCAGAACAACGAGCCGATCGTCTACGTGGACGGTGTCCGCATCGACAACGGCGGCGGCTTCGGGTCCGGCTTCGTCGGCACCGGCGGCGGTGGACGTCCGTCGCGCCTCGACGACATCAACCCGGCCTCGATTGAAAAAGTCGAAGTGCTGAAGGGCGCTGCCGCGGCCACGCTGTACGGCACAGAAGCGTCGGCCGGTGTGCTCCTCATCACAACCAAGAAGGGCTCGGTCGCGAACACCAAGTGGTCGCTCGAAATGGAGCAGACCGCCAAGACATATCCGACCAACCGCATCAGCGACCAGTTCGGCTTTGCCGGTCGCACCTGCGGAATCACCGCCACTGCGCAACAGTGCGCCGACACGCAGGCCACGCGCCTGGCGTTCCACTACGGCACGCCGGTCGCCGCGTACAAGGTGATCTCGCAGAACGTCGCGAAGAGGCTATTCGAGACGGGCAAGGCGACCACCGCCAGCGGCCAGGTATCGGGTGGCACGCCGACGTCGACCTACTTCGCGTCGCTCCGTGCCTACCTCGAAGACGGGCCGTTCACTGCCAAGAACTTCGACTGGCAGAACCGCGGCACCTTCATGCAGGACATCAACAACAAGTACCAGGGCACGATGGCCATTGGCCTGACGCCCTCCAAGGATTTCAAGCTGCAGTTCAACTCGCTCTTCGCGTTGACGCACAACGAAATCCCTGAGAACAACAACAGCATCTACGCACCGTACACGGTTGGGCTCTTCTCGAAGCCTGAGAACGCCCAGTGCGACGCCTCAAAGACAAGCGCGACGGACGCCACGTATGGCAGTCTCGGCAACGGGCTGTGCAAGGTTTCTGGCAACCCCACGGGTGCCAGCACGTTCGGTTCGGAACGTGAACTCCTGCAGTACGCCATCAGTCAGGATGCACGGCACTACAACGGCTCGGTTCGCGCCAGCTACATCCCGTCCGCGACACTGAACTTCGACGCGACGATGGGTATCGACTTTACGGCGCAGCGGTCGGCCAGCTTCCTGCCATTCGGCAACAACATTGATCGTCGCACCAATCGCGCCAATGAGGGCTCGGCCGGCATCGATGATCGGACCAACCAGGTGCTCACGATATCGGTGAACGGCGGCTGGTCGTCGAATCCGTTCAACCTCACGTCGAACCTGATCTTCGGCTCGCAGGGGTACATCACGAAGACCAACGACGAAAGCAGCTCGAATCAGGGATTCCCTGGCCCTGGCATCGAAGTGGTCGGCGGCGGCTCGTCACCCCAGGTGTTCGAGTCGTTCGGCTCGATCGTGAATGCCGGCGTATTTGCACAGGAACAGCTCGGCTGGCACGACTGGGTGTTCGGCACCGTCGGCGGCCGGCTCGACTACAACAGCGCGTTCGGCAAGACGTCCGGCGGGGTGCTGTATCCGCAGGCGTCGTTCTCGCTGGTAATCAGCGATCGCGCCGGATACAAGGAGAGCTTCCTCGGACGCTATCTGTCCACCTTCCGTATCCGTGGCGCGGCCGGCCAGGCGGGTCGCCAGCCCGGTGCCTTTGACAAGCTCACGACGTACCAGCCGCTCACCGCGACGACCGGTGGCGGACTCGTGCCGGGCAACCTCGGCAATCCGAACCTCAAGCCGGAAATCTCGACCGAAATGGAGTTCGGCGCGGAGTTCGGCCTGTTTCATGACAATGTGTCCATCGACTTTACGCGTTGGCAGCGCAAGCTGAAGGACGCTCTCGTGGCTCGCCAGTTCCCGGTGTCGGGTGGTTTCCGCGCCCTGCAGCTGGACAACATCGGCGAGATGACGTCGTTCGGTTATGACATCAAGATGAAGGCGTTCCTCGTCAACCGGGCGAACGTGTCCGCCGACGTGTTCGCCTCGACAGCATTCCTCAGCCAGCTCGTCACGAGCATGGGCGGCGCTCCGGCCCTCAAGGTTGGTGGCAGCTATCCGCGCTACCGCAACTTCATCAAGCAAGGGTGGGCGCCGGGTGCGTTCTTCGGCGCTCGCCTTCCGCTCGCGTGCGAAGCGGGCCGCACCACACATCCGCTCGGCGGACTCTGCCTGGCCCCTGGCCAGAATCCATATACGGTGCCGGGCACCACGGGGCCGAGCACCGATGCGCAGCTGCTTGCCTATCTGGCTCAGCCGCGTACGCTGGCCAACCTGGGCCCACTGCAGGCCGACGACAACAAGAACGGCGACTTCCTTGACCACTACAGTGGCAAGCCGCTGCCGGACTTCGAAGGTTCGTTTGGCGGTTCGCTCACGTGGCGCAAGAACTGGCGTTTCTCGACCAACTTCGAGTACCGCGGTGGCCACTACACGATTTCGGACCTGACCGACGCGTTCCGCACCGGCAGCCCGACCAACGGTGGAAACAGCGAGCGTCGAGCCACGGTTGAAATGACTGTGCAAAATCCGGCCAGCACGCCGCAACAGCGTGTTGACGCCGCCAAGGAGTACTGGAACTCGGTCATCGCGCTGTCGCCGTATGACGGCATCAACCAGCAGTCGCCGGGTGACTTCGTCCGTTGGCGCGAGCTCAGCGCCACGTACACGGCGCCGTCGGCCTGGGCGCGCAAGGTTGGCGGAACGGATCTTTCGTTCACCCTGTCGGCGCGCAACTTCGCCCTGTGGACCAAGTACAAGGGCGCTGATCCGGAAATCAACATTTTCGGTCGCGGTTCAGGCGGCGGCACGGACCAGAACGTCGGCGAGTCCATCGACGCGTTCGGCTTCCCGATCCCGCGCTCCATTTCCTTCAACATCCGCGTGGGCTTCTAACGATGATTACTTCCCACAGCACCTATCCCGCGTTCCGTCGCGGCGTCCGCTTGGCCGCCGGCGCAAGCATGCTGCTTGTTGCCACAGCCTGCACGGGCCTCCTGGACGTGAAGAACCCGAACAACGTCGCCGAGTCGTCGCTTGCCAACCCGTCTGCCGCTGGGCCGCAAGCGAGTGGTGCGCTCGCCTCCACGATGCGCATGCTGTCCAGTCTTTCGTTGGTGTACGCCGAGTCGACGGACGAGATGGACTGGATTGGCTCACGCGACGCGTGGAACGACCTCGATACCGGGGCGATTGCCAATTACAGCAACGAGTTTTCGGATGACACGTTCAAGTACGTCGGCGAGGCTCGGTATCTGGTTGACCAGACCATCGCGCGGCTCGAGGCCTTCGACAAGGAGGGCACGCTCACCTCGCGTGCCGATCTGATGCGCACGTATCAGTACGCCGCACTCGTCTACGCGACGATCGCCGATACCTACGACGATTTCGTCTTCTCAAACAAGACAGTGGCGGCCGCGCCGATTGGGCGCGCGAACATGTCCAAGCTGTATGACACCGCGGTCAGCTACCTCGACAAGGCCCTGGCCATCGCCACGTCCAACACCGACCGGTACAACATCACGGCGTACCGTGCCCGGGTGAAGCACGCGAAGGGCGTCTGGGCCAAGGTCACTCCCGTCGGCGCCAGCGCGCCGGGCAATCCGCTCGTAAACGACGCCGGCGCAGTGGCCGACGCGAACGCGGCGATTGCACTCGGTTCGGCTGACCAGAAGTTCACGCTGGTCAATAATCTTGAATCGACGGCCGGCACGAATGTCTGGTACGAAGTCAACGGTCGCAACGAGAGCGCGGTTGGCGTTGTGTACAAGAACCTCAAGGACCCGATCAGCAACGCATTGGATCCTGTTGTTCAGGCTTCGTTGGCCGCGTTCAAGGCTTTTGGAACGCAGTCCGGCACGTTCACGATCACGAGCACGCGCGAACTCCGGCTGATCCTGGCTGAGGCCGCTCTGGCCGGTGGGAACACGGCCGAGTTCACCTCGCAGATCAACATGGTGCGTGCGCTCGGCGGCAAGGCTGCCTTTACGGGCCAGATTGCCAACAACACGATGCTGGCGTATGAGCGGCAGGCACAGCTCTGGCTGATGGGCCGCCGCCTGTCGGACATGTACCGCTTCGGTCAGAAGGATCCTCGCTGGACGGCGAACGCGAACTACGCCTCGGCATTCAACGTCGTCGGGCTGTTCTTCCCGATTGCTCAGGTCGAGCGACTCGGAAATCCCTGCGTGGCCGACGCCACGAAGTGCAAGTAGGGAACCCGGTAGGGAACGAACGAATCAGCTAGTCGTGTGGTAGTACTCGTGGGGCGGGCTTGCCATGTGGTTCAATGGCGGGTCCGCCCCACGGTCTTTTTTGTGCGTGCAGTGCCGCGTAAGTTCCGCTGCGGACATGGACTGGCATCAGGGAGGGTGTACTAGTGTGGATTGTCGTGCGACGGTCGGTTGGAGTGGTGATGGCGCTCGCGATGGGCCTGAACACAGCATGCTATTCGTTTGTGCCGACGGTTTCGGGCGCGTCGCCGAAGTCCGGCCAGATTGTGAAAGTGCGGCTCAACGCGACCGGCACCGACGAGCTGGCGCGTTACCTCGGTCCGCGGGTGGAGTACGCCGAGGGGATGCTGAGCGAAGTTCGCCCTGATGGGTCGGTTGTTGTTGGCGTCACGAACATCCGGTTGCTCGACGGGATCGACCAGTTCTGGAGCGGCCAAAGTGTGGTGATCTTTGCGCCTCAACAGGTGGTGGAGGTCCAGGCGCGGACGCTCGACACGCACAAGACGCGGTTGGCCACCATCGGTGGTGTGCTCGGCGTCATTGCGGTGTTCGCCCTGGCATTTGCCAGCGGCGGTTCGCACGGTGGCGGCGACACGGGGAGCACGCAGCCTCCGCCGTAATGGGGATCTCGAACGGAGCGCCGTGTCGGCGGGCGTTCTGCAGGGCGATTCACACCCGTGAGCTGCGAGGCGGTGTTTTCTAGCCACCCGCGCCGGTTGACACTGAGCCGCACCCCACTATCTTCCTAAGGCTCTGGGGGAAGTGTGTTTACACCCGGAGTTTTTCGACGTTTTTCGGTTGGTGTAGGTGTTGTTCCGGCGAACTGCGTGCCGGCAAATATGGGATCGCCAACGACCGGGTTAGCTGTGCGTTTGCAGTTGGTCGCGCGATGGAGCGATGGACCGCTCCGATTGATGACGCACGGCAAGCAGGAGTACGCCTGTGGTGCCGCGCTGAGGTTCCCGAAAAGCAACGCAGGACAATTTGACGTTTGGGATGGACGCTCTCGAGAGAGACGCCAGTAGAATATCCCCGACGCGCCGTGGGTCCCCGTTCGCGCAACAATGCGAACGTACCCGGCGACAGCGGATGGATACCGGCCTCACTGAGGCGCTGGTCCACCCGCGTTTGTGTTCCCGGTAGGAAGCACGTTCGACACCTGACACGAGAATCAACGCACTTGTCCAAGACGATCGGCCGCGAGACTGAACTGCAGTATTATCGGAATATCGGCATCATGGCCCACATTGATGCCGGGAAGACGACCACGACTGAGCGCATCCTCTATTACACGGGGAAGTCGCACAAGATCGGGGAAGTTCATGACGGCGCGGCCACCATGGACTGGATGGAGCAGGAACAGGAACGCGGAATCACGATCACGTCGGCAGCTACCACCTGTTTCTGGAAGCGCCACGGATCGTCGCACGACACCGGCTCGGCGACGGGCCCGGAATACCGCATCAATATCATTGACACGCCGGGCCACGTGGACTTCACCGTTGAAGTCGAGCGTTCGCTGCGCGTGCTCGACGGCGCCGTAACGCTGCTCGATTCCGTCGCCGGCGTTGAGCCGCAGACGGAAACGGTGTGGCGCCAGGCCGACCGTTACAAGGTTCCGCGCATCATTTTCGCGAACAAGATGGACCGCGTGGGCGCGAACTTCGAACGCTGCATGGAGATGATCCGTGGGCGCCTCTCGAAGGACGCCTATCCGCTCCAGCTGCCGGTTGGCTCGGGTGAGCTCTTCACGGGCCACATCGACGTCATCGAGCGCAAGCAGTACATCTTCAACGAAGAGACGCTCGGCAAGACCTTCACCGTCACGGATGTCCCGGATGACATGAAGGAAATCGTCGAGAAGACGCGCTACGCGCTGGTCGAGGCCGCGATTCAGTACGACGACGAGCTCATTGAGAAGTACCTGGCCGGCGAGACGCTGACGGATGAGGAAATCCGCCATGCGATTCGCGCGGCGACGTGCAAGATGCATTTCGTGCCCGTGCTCTGCGGCGCCTCGTTCAAGAACAAGGGCGTGCAGGCGCTGCTCGACGCCGTCATCGATTTCCTCCCGGCGCCGAGTGATGTGCCCCCGATTCAGGGCCACCTACCGGCGCATGACGAGCATCTCGACACTCGTATTGCCAACGACGAGTCGCCGTTCGCGGCCCTCGCGTTCAAGATTGCGACCGATCCGTTTGTCGGAAAGCTGACGTTCTTCCGCGTCTATTCGGGCGTGCTGAAGGCGGGCTCGGGCGTCTACAACTCGACGAAGGACAAGACGGAGCGCGTGGGCCGTCTGCTGCAGATGCACGCCAACAAGCGTGAAGAGATCGAAGAAGTGCGCGCGGGCGACATTGCCGCCGCCATCGGCCTCAAGGACACGCGCACCGGCGACACGCTCTGCGATGAAGATCACGCGATTATTCTCGAGGCGATGAAGTTCCCGGCGCCCGTCATCGACGTCGCCATTGAGCCGAAGACGAAGGCCGACCAGGACAAGCTGGCCATCGCGCTGCAGAAGCTGGCGGAAGAAGATCCAACGTTCCGCGTGCACTCGGACGCCGAAACGTCGCAGACGATCATCTCGGGCATGGGCGAACTGCACCTCGAGATCATCGTCGACCGCATGATGCGCGAGTTCAAGGTGGACGCGAACGTTGGGCGCCCGCAGGTGGCCTATCGCGAAACCATCCGCAAACAGGTCAACAAGGTCGAAGGCAAGTTCATCCGTCAGTCGGGCGGTAAGGGCCAGTACGGCCACGTGGTCATCAACGTCGGTCCGGCGGAGCCAGGTCAGGGCTTCGTGTTCGAGGACGAGATTGTCGGTGGCACGATCCCGCGCGAGTACATCAAGCCCGTCGAAGCCGGCATCAGGGAAGCGCTGGAAAACGGCGTGCTGGCCGGCTACCCGATGGTGGACGTGAAGGTTGCGCTGGTCTACGGCTCATACCATGACGTGGACTCGAGCGAAATGGCGTTCAAGATTGCGGGCTCGATGGCCATCAAGGAAGCGTGTCGTCTGGCGCATCCGGTGCTGCTCGAACCGCTGATGAATGTTGAAGTCGTGACGCCCGATGCGTTCATGGGCGACGTGCTTGGTGACGTGTCGTC